>ERZ1673741.410-NODE-410-length-49024-cov-15.952092_pt1 | contig 49024 bp, 35 predicted proteins | sample MGYA00580209_ERZ1673741 | MGnify/ENA primary metagenome ERZ1673741 (study PRJEB41218, sample SAMN15661754) | gut metagenome | host: Homo sapiens | place: Canada: London | collected 2015-08-20/2019-03-30 | study: EMG produced TPA metagenomics assembly of... | reverse complement strand
TCACAAGCTCTACAACTCAATGTGTCCCGCGAGTCAGCTTTGATATAATATCATCCCGGCACACATATGTCAACGGATTTACTGCAATTAATTAAAGTAGTAAAACTATCTTAAAAAACACAAATTTTCTAAATTGTCTGTTTATTATATACAATTCTCACAATTACTATCTGACAGCCTCTATCGCTTCCTTGATATTTGCCACACCGACAATCTCAATTCCACTAATATGCGACACTCCTGCAAGACACACTTTGGGAACAATACACTTTTTAAAGCCAAGCTTCTTTGCCTCAGCCACACGCTGCTCGGACATGGTAACTCCGCGTACCTCTCCGCTTAAGCCCACCTCTCCAAAGCATATGGTATCCTCACGCACTATAATATCCTTTTTGCTTGATGCGATTGCAAGCACTATCCCAAGGTCTATCGCCGGTTCGTTCATCCTTATACCGCCTGCTATATTCACATAAGCGTCACAGTCTGACAGTGACAGGTTGGCTCTTTTTTCAAGGACCGCCATGAGTAGATTTACTTTATTATAATCTGTACCATTTGCTGTACGCCTTGGATTATTAAAAAAGCTGTGACATACAAGAGCCTGTATCTCGAGAAGTATCGGGCGGCTTCCCTCTATGGAACATGTGACAATTGATCCTGATGCTCCCTCGGGCTTACCGCTAAGCATATACTCCGACGGATTTTCCACCTCAACAAGTCCCTCCGCCTTCATTTCAAATACGCCTATCTCATTGGTCGAACCAAATCTGTTCTTAACGCCTCTAAGTATCCTGTACGACTCATACCTGTCACCCTCAAAATAAAGCACAGTATCAACCATATGCTCCAACGTCCTCGGTCCCGCAACCGCACCATCCTTTGTCACATGTCCTACTATAAAAACAGAAATACCCAGAGTCTTTGCAAGCTGCATAAGCACTCCGGTTGTCTCCCTGACCTGTGAGACACTGCCCGGTGCCGACGCTATCTCCTCATTGTACATAGTCTGGATGGAATCTATTACAACAACCTCCGGTTTTTTTCGTTGAATCACGTCCTTTGCTATATCAAGACTTGTCTCACATAAAAGCTCCAGTGAATCCGTAAAATCGCCGAGTCTGTCGGCACGCATCTTTATCTGATGCAGTGATTCCTCACCTGACACATAAAGTAATGGCACCTTTTTTTGTGAAAGTTCCCTGCATACCTGAAGTAGAAGCGTGGATTTTCCTATACCCGGATCTCCTCCCACAAGCACAAGTGACCCTCTCACAATTCCTCCACCAAGCACTCTGTCAAACTCGGCTATACCTGTCACTATACGCTCCTCTTTCTCGCTTTTTACTGCCGAAAGAGGCAGAACCTGTGCCGCCTTTGATTCTTTTTTTACTTTTCCCGACGAGCTTATCGACTTTTTATCTACGGTTTCCTCTACAAATGTATTCCATTCCTTACAGGCCGGGCACTGTCCCATCCATTTTGCCGATTCATAACCACATTCCTGGCAGAAAAATACAGAGGTCTTTCCTTTTGCCATATTGTTCTCCTTTATAAAATACAAAAAGCCCGGCTTTCACCGGGCTAAAAATATGCTCTATTTTCTTGATACTTTGATATCGACTGAATCAACACCCTCAAGCTCTACGCTTAAGCTGAGCTTGCCGCCGAGATTTGTCTTCATAGTACCTGCAACAGCTCCAGCTATATCAATTTCGTACTCTGTCTCCTCTTCAAGGCCAAGAGTAATCTGAGCATCCTCAGGTCCCTCCACAGTAAATGTCACTGTATCAGCAGTCTCCTCGAAATCCATAACCGCTGTTCCCGGAACAGACTCGTATACAAAGAGTCCGTTTCTTTCGAGCTTTGTAATCTCCTTAAAGGTCTTTACCTTGTAGATATCTCCATCCTTCTCAAAATTGTCAAGCTTTGCCTTTGCAGCCAATGTATAATCTCCGAAGCTGAGCTTTCCGTTTTTCTCAGTACGGATTAATTCACTTATTACAGCCATTTTTATCCTCCCGTAGCTATATTGATATATTAATTATAAATCCAATTCTACTCAACAGTCAATGAAATTTGTTTGTTTTTCGTAGAAATTATTACCTTATTGCCGCGCTTAATTTTGCCGGTAATAATATCCTCTGACATACGGTCTTCAATCTCCTCCTGAAGTTTTCGTTTAAGAGGTCTTGCGCCATATTTTCTGTCATAGGCTTTGTCCACGATAAAGGATTTTGCACTGTCGCGCACTGTGAGCTCTATATCAAGCTGTTCTTTACAGCGTTTCTTAAGATCCTTTACAAGAAGTGTCACTATATGCTTCATGTCATCCTTGTTGAGAGCTCTAAATACAATAGTCTCGTCGATTCGGTTCAAAAACTCAGGTTTAAATATACGGCGGACCTCCTCCATGACACTGTTCTTCATACGCTCGTGATCCTGCTTTTCATCCTCACCAGCGCCAAAGCCAAGGCGCTTTGGTTCTATAATAGAAGAAGCTCCTGCATTTGATGTCATGATGATTATTGTATTCTTGAAATCAACCGTGCGCCCCTGTGAATCAGTGATTCTGCCATCATCAAGCACCTGTAAAAGTATATTGAACACATCAGGATGTGCTTTTTCTATCTCATCAAACAGTATAACAGAAAAAGGATTGCGTCTGACCTTCTCTGAGAGCTGTCCGCCCTCCTCATGGCCCACATATCCCGGTGGTGAACCAATCATCTTTGAAACACTATGCTTTTCCATGTACTCTGACATGTCAACACGTATCATGGCATCTTCTTTGCCAAAGACAGCCTCAGCAAGCGCCTTTGACACCTCCGTCTTACCTACTCCTGTCGGTCCCAAAAACAGGAATGAGCCAATCGGCTTCTTAGGATCCTTTAAACCAACACGGCCTCGTCTGACTGCCTTTGCGACAGCAGAAACAGCCTCCTCCTGTCCTATTACACGCTTGTGAAGTATCTGTTCAAGCTTTGCAAGTCGTCCTGCTTCTGACTCTGTAAGCTTATTTACAGGTATTTTGGTCCATCCCGATACTACATCCGCTATCTCATTTTCACCGACTACAGGCTGATTTTTGGCTCCTGTGCGACGGTTCTTTCTGATAAGCTTCTGCTGTTTATTTTCAAGCACTTCCTTTTCTGACATAAGCGCGCCGGCAGCTGCGATATCTCCTTGCGACAAAGCATTTTCCAACCGGTTCTGCTTATCTGTTATCTCTTTTTTCAGAGCAAGCAGCTCGTCAGATGATGTCAGATTCTTAAGCCTTATCCTGGCTGCCGCTTCATCCATCAGGTCTATCGCCTTATCAGGTAAAAATCTGTCATTTATATATCGTGCAGAAAGGTTTACTGCTGCTTTCACACCCTCATCTGTTATGATGACACCATGATGCTTTTCATAGAGTCCCTTTAACCCTGTGAGTATCTCTATTGTCTCATCCACACCCGGCTCCTCAACCAGCACCGGCTGGAAACGACGCTCAAGCGCAGCATCCTTTTCCACGTATTTGCGGTACTCTTCTATGGTAGTGGCGCCGATTACCTGTACCTCGCCTCTGGCAAGCGCAGGTTTTAATATGTTAGATGCATCTAACGAGCCTTCTGCTCCTCCTGCACCTATTATAGTGTGAAGCTCATCAATGAAAAGAAGTACATTTTTGGCATTTGAAACCTCGCTTATCACCTTCTTGATACGCTCCTCAAACTCACCACGATACTTTGATTTGGCTACAAGCCCGGACATATCAAGTGAAACCAGTCTCTTTCCCAAAAGAATATCCGGAACATTGCCACTGACTATATCCTGTGCAAGTCCTTCTACTATAGCGGTCTTGCCCACTCCCGGCTCTCCAATCAGACATGGATTGTTTTTGCCGCGGCGGCAAAGTATCTGGATAACGCGCTCCATCTCCTTTTTTCTGCCTATAACAGGGTCAAGAAGCCCTGCCTCTGCCATATCTGTCAAATCTCTGGAATACTGATCTAATACAGGAGTCGCAGAATTGTATGATGTATTGTAGCTTTTCATCAGATCCCTGTATGCAGACGGATCCTCACCCATCGCACCAAGAATATCTATAAACATCTTCTGACTGTTAACACCCATGGTGTTTAAAAGTCTTGCAGCTGCACAGTCTCCCTGCAGTACTATAGCCATCAGCAAGTGTTCTGTACCTATCTCATTGCACTCAAATCTATCGGCTTCCTCCGATGCACGCTCCAATACTCTCTGTGTCCTTGGTGAATAGCCATCCCTGTCCATCACTTCGATGTTATCCCCCGGTGAAATCAGGTCTTCAATCATCGAAATAAGCTTATCATATTCCACATTGCAGGCTGTTAGAACCTCAGCTGCCACACCGGTGCCCTCTTTTATAAGACCAGCCAGTATGTGCTCTGTTCCAACATAGCTGTAATTCATTTTCTTTGATATACGTGCAGCCAAATCTATTGCTTTTTTAGCCTTACTTGTATATGGTTTCAAGTCATATCCTCCAGTCATATTCACTAATTTAAGTCGATGAACTGCAAATCATCATCTTCGCTGTCATCTTCGCTGTCATCTTCATTATCATCCTTTGCACTGCTGTCTATAGTCTCAGACGGCTTATTTCCATCATTGACAAAGCCATCAAGTGCCATTTGAAGCTGATTCTTTAAAGCATCCTCATCAGCATCGTTTTCCTGCCTTGAATCGTCTTTTAAATCAAACTCAGAGTTTTCATTCTCAACAGCTTTCTTAGAATCAGGTGTAATTTCTACGGTTCTTCCGACATAGGATGCATTTGATATATTTTCATCCGTAGCCATCTTTTGCTCATCCGCAGCACCTTCCGCTGTTTCTTCTGCGACTTCATCTGCCGGCTCTTCTACAGCTTCATCTGCTGTTTCTTCTGCAGCTTCTCCTGCCACTTCATCCACCGACTCTTCTGCAGCTTCTTCTGCCACTTCATCTAACGGCTCTTCTGTAACCTCTTCTTCCAGCTCATCTGCTATCTCGTCCGCAGTTTCATCAGTTGTTTCTTCCAAAGCTTCATTTGATACATCTTCTGCTGCATCATCTACATCATCATCGTCATCATGATAGTCCATTGCCTTATATTTTCTGTTTTTCACAGCTGATACAATAAGCAACAGTATCAGAATAATGATAATAAGAACCAGTATTGCAGCTAAAACAAGATATTTATTGGCAATTCCCGGGACAAGCTCGCTCTTTGTTGTATCGTTTTCCTCCTGTGCCACTGTAGGTGTACTGAGCTCGGTTCTCATATATGTGCCATCTACGCTATCATATGTATACCAGCCACTCTCACCATTGTCATTTATGGCATATACGAGGTAAAAATCCTTTGTCTGATCATCGGTTTTTTCGGCTTTGGTCTGGTAGGCTGTTGCCACACCCTTGCCCTCTATGGAGAGCGATATCTCATTATATCCCTCAGGCACATCATCCACCTTAGGCAGTAAAACCACTATAAAATGCGACTCTGAATTGATACGGACAAACTCATATGCTGTATTCTGTGCTGCATCATATACAAAAAGCCCATTGCCGCTTTCCGACTGTAAATACACAAGCGTGATATCACCAAAGGTGCCATGAAGGGTATTGTATTCAAGTCCGTCAATCACTGTCTTTGAGTGCTCAAAGCCTTCAGGAACAACATCCTCCGGAATGTCATTTACCATAGTCCACTCTGTGCCATTTATATCGAACTTCTTCCAGTTATCCTGCTTATCTGCATTCTCCGGATCATCCTCGGCTCTTCTGGTAACAACTATATTGTATGTGCTTGTGCTGCCGTCCTCTGCTGTCACAACAATGCTGACCGTATTCTCTCCAACCTCAAGTGAATCATTGCCTGTGACGGATGTCACACTCGCCTTGGAATCAGCTGGATTTGCTGTAACCGCAAGGCTTGAACAGCTGTAATCTACTGTAGCTGTGTAATCCTTTGTCGCAGCAGAAAACTCAGGGGAAAGCGTACCTGCTGAGATAACAAGTGAACCAAGAGATGCGTTTGAGGATTTCTTTTCCTCTTTGTTTTCATTATCTTTATTTGCATTGCTGTCATTGCCGGTATTGCTGCCGGAATTGTCCTTGTTATCCTTGTTGCTGTTTGAATCGTTGTTTGATGAAGCACTTGTTACCGTCACCTTCGTGCTGGCACCGGTAATTGTACCTCCGGCATCGTTGCCCTCTGCATCTCCTACAACTGTACAATATGCCTTTATAGTGCAGCTTCCTGCAGCCTTCGCCGTAAATGAAAATGACTGCGATGTGGGATATCCTGCGGCGTCACCAATATTTGCCACACCATCGCCTCCGTTACTCAGCACTCCCTCGTCAGAGCTTGAGATAACTACAGTGCCAAAATATCCTGACGGCATAGAAACAGTCACCTTGACTGTTTTGCCAACAGCTACAGAGCTTGAGCTGACACTTAATCCAAGTCCCTGCGCATATACATGCTCGGCAGGTGCGAAAACAAGCATCACCGCCATAACAAGTGATAATATACATCCAAATAATTTCTTCATATTTTTCCTCACATTTCTAATTCTGCGATATCTTTGATTTGCCCAGTATGTGCCTGTTCATAATTATCATATCAAGGGCATTTCCACCATCACGCTTTCTGTTAGCGTCAGCTGCCTCCAGATAAGCACCTGTGAGTGTTCCCTTTCCTAAAATATGTCTGTTGAGCTTTATCATATCAAGAGCATTTACAGCACCATCACCATTGATATCTCCATATATAACAATATCGTATGTCTTTTTCAGATTACCTGAAGCGTCATAAACAGCCACCTTATTGCCTGTTGCAACCTTCCCGCTGTTTTCTGAGCCTGAGCTTGTCAGAAGCTTTACAGTACCTGATGCTGATACTGCTATATTCTTCACAAAATCAGCCGCACCGGTTCCGGGCTCAATGCCTGTAATATAAGTACCTATACTGTATTTACCTGATGTAATATTTACATCTGTATTATTTTGGTTATTATTGTTCTGATTATTATTGCCACCTGCATTATTTGCAGATGCCGCCTGCCTGTTTATATTGATAGTGTATGTTCTTGTATCACCGCTTTGCGACTTGCATTTTACCTTAATTGTATTATTTCCGACAGCAAGCGAATAGCTTCCTGTGCCTGAAACACCACTGTTTCCTGAAACAGCATCTGCCGAAACAGTCACTGAGCTTATAGCATTTGAAACAACTGCTGAATAGCTTGTTGTCGCTCCATTAAAGGCCGGTGTGAGTGTTACACCACTTATCGCAAGCGACTGCAGATAGTTATTGGTATCGCCAGCTTTATCGAAGCCCACTGCTGACGATGGCATATTGTTGTATACAGGTATTTTAAATACAAAAGCCTGATTCTTGTCTGAATATCCTTTAGCCAGACTCTGTCCCTCAGTAAGAGCCGCTGTGGCATTGCCCATGTACTGATGGAAATACAGCGAGCTTGTATTTACTACATTAAACTTCTCAAAATACAGTGTATTTTGACCCTTATTTATATAATTGCTGCCCACCTTTACAGCTCCGCCGTTTATGGACTTTACTCTTGTATTCCAGCCCTGCTTCTTGGCAAAAGACAGACCATTTTTATAAATCTTATCCTTCGTGTTTCCGGTTGCACTAAAATTAAAATAATTATAATATCCTTCATATCCGGAATATGTACCCGAAATAAGAGGGCTCGTTCCCTTTTTTCCCTGCTCCTGCTTTATACGCGATGCTATATGGTATGCACTTACTCCACTGCTCTTTGCCACATCCATGAATGTGCTTGCATAATTGATTTTCTCGCCATTGTTGGAATAGGTCTTTGTTCCCTCCATAAATGTACCTTTTACTATGGACTTGACACCTTCAAGTGCCTCATTCGGACTGTATGCCAGACTCTGAAACTGAAAAATATTGGTCTCATCAAGAAAATTCCTTGGATCCATGAGATAAGCAATATAGGCACTGCTTGCTGACACCCATCCCGGTTCGTACTCAACCCACGTATTTGTTGACCAGTTATATGCTCCGGCAGCTGTGGATTTCTTGGCATTGTCTGCTGATTTGGATACCAGATTAAGTCCGTTTACACTTTCATTTTCAATCACCGTATCCCAATTCAAACCTGTATTTACAGCCTCAAATGTCCAGCCTGGATACTTATTGTGAAGAGCTGTAAGGTTTGGAATATAGCTGTCAGGAAAGCCTGCATTCTTCATAGCCGTGACAAAATCAGTATTGTCTCCGCTATTATTGTATGTCACCTTTATGTATGTACTGATAGTCCAGCCCGTAAATGCCTTGCCGTTTAAAGTACCCTTGACATTGTACCAGACCACACCGTTTACCCTGGTCTCTCCAATTATGTCAACCTGATGGTTCCAGTTGAGTGAGACAACCTTGGTAGTTCCGGATGTGCCTGCTGCATTGCGGACATACACATTGCCACCTGTAATCGTACCTGTAGCATATGCTCCCGATGCGGTTGCAAGGGCAAGCTGTTCCTCATTATTCTGCTGTATGGCATCCGCATTGCCGGTGTCTGCTGAAGCATCCCCTGTCTGCGCATTGTCTGATGCAGCTGTGCCGGTACCTGCTGATACAAAATCAGACCTGATATAGCTTACACACTCCTCGTTATTTGCTGCCAGATTGTACTTTGCCTTGTACCACACCTTGCCGTCTGCACCTGTGGTCTGCTCAAGAATAGTAATATCCTTGCCGTTTGAAAGCTTGTGCTCCAACTCATACTCTGTTCCCGGTCCGCTTCTCGCCGCTACCCAATATCTCTCATCACACACAACCTTAGCCGCCTGATCCGCATAGACTGCTATGCTGCTGTATGGTGCCAGGTCACATGCGGCTAATGACAATGTAACGACAGAGGCTGCCAGAAATTTATTTATCTTTATCATCAAATCCCATCTTTCTTATGTGCATTGTTTACATTAATCCATTATCCATTTAATTATAATAGAATATGACCTTTGTATCAATGTATTCGGCAGAAATTTATTATTTTTTTATTAATTAAAAAAACTCCCTTCAACGTGCAGCTCATGCTTACGTTTCAGGGAGTTGCCTGATTCATATTCTGCTTATTCTTACTGTCTCCTGTAGCTTTTCTAGCTGAACAGGGATTTTATCTTATCCCATAAATCCATGAAAAAGTTACCAAGCTTTTCCCAGAAGCCCGGGTCATTTATCTTATCGCCAAGCTTTGATGCCCAGTCCTGTGCCTGGTTGATGACTGAATCCCAGTCGATATTGGCATCCTTTAGCTTCATTAAAAGAGATGTAAGCTTTGCAATATCATCATCAGAAAGCTTCAGGTCGTAATCCTTTGCAGCCTCCTTTATCGCATCCTTTATCTGGCTCTCATCCTTGAGCCTTCCATCGGCAAGCTGCTTCTTTAGGTCAGCAATCATTGCCTCGATATCCTGCGAATCGCCGTCAATGCTCTTGTTGAGCTCTCCTGTTGTGACAAGCTCATCCATCGCTGCGTCTGTCACCTTGTCGTCAAGCTTCTTGCCTGTCATCTCCTCGTATGCCTTTAGTGTGCCTACAAGTGCTGCCGTTCCGGAAATAGGGAAAGGTCCTGCGACTATGATTTTAGCATCAGCTATGCCTGCTGTGGCAAGCGCATTCTTGTACATTCCTACCGTACAGTAATTGATATTGTGCGTGGAAACACTAAGACCCGCACCCTTTTTATCCTCTGTAATGAGTACTGAGGAAAGTGACCTTGTGCCAATCTCGCTCTTGCTGATGTATGAATCGAGGTACTTGTGCTCCTCATCATTATTTACATAGACCACATCGTAATTGTCCAGATCAGTGAGCTCGATTCCCATAAATCCAAGCACTGTCGCTCTCTGATCTGGTGTAAGGTCTGCTCCAAGACTTAAGTATGGCTTATCATTTTTGCTGATGGTCACCTTGTCGTTTGCCTCACTGCCGGCTGTAGTTGTGCTGTCTGCAGTACTGTCTGTGTTACTCTTATCAGCTGCGTCACTGCTGTCACTGCCTGATACATCAACGCTTGAAACTGTATCAGTCTGCGTAGCTGTCTCTGTTGCAAATACTGCCGGATTCATCGTAAACAGTGTAACCGCAGCAAGCACGCTACATACAATACTCTTTGCTTTTTTCTTTATTAATCTAATCATTTTTCCTCCAATCTACTGCTCTATATCATACGAAATTGTAAAGTTGCTTCCGTCGAAGCTGACATCTGCCATGCTTCCGCATACCACAGGCATCATCGGCGACATATGACCTATATCCAGATCCATGATGATTGGCACATTAAACTCTCTAAGCAGTGATGAAAGCGCCTGCCTGTGGTCTATGCCAAACATTTCCTCTCCGAAGTGCACCGGCCGTCCGATAAGAAAGCCCTTTACATTTGAAAACCATCCTGCATTTTTCATCTGCCACATAGCCCTTCTCATGCCCATCACATTAAGGTCACAAGCCTCAAGGAACCATATGATACCATCATCACTGTAGCGCTCATTAAATTCCCTTACATGGTCAAACGATGTACCAAGCAGATTGATAAGACAATCCATGCAGCCACCAAGCAGCCTGCCTCTCATGGTAAGCCTGCTTTCCTTTGCCACCGCAGGAATAGAGCTGATGCACGACTTTTCAGTCAGGTTGTAGCCCACAAACGGAGCATTCTCATCCTTTATCGATTCCTTCTCCCACATAGGGTAATTGGTAAATGAAAGCTTCCTGCCACAAAGCAGATTAAATGCATCGGTAAGTGACTCATGCCACACCTCCATGCCAAAGCTGCCCGCACACGGCCCGTAAATACCTGCTGTATCTGCAATAGTAGCCTCCAAAAATGTGAAATTCGTGTTATCGGAATAGCCCATGTACCATTTCGGCTTTGACTGCTTCACGCGCTCAAAATCAATATAAGGCACTACCTCGCACATCAGCTCGCCACCACCACAGGATATAAGCACATCACTATCAGCAGAAGCATAGCTCTCGTTCAGCTCTTCTGCGCACTTCTTAGGTGTATTGCTGATGCCTATGCCACTGTCGCACCTGCAGTTAGGTCCCTCTATCGTCTTATAACCCATGCTGTGAAACCTTTTAATGGCATTGTCAAAGGCACTCCTGTACGGCTCTGTTGTACAGCCCATCGAAGGCGCCACAAAGCCTATTGTTCCTCTATCCTTTAGAAATTCAGGGTATCTCATGTTTCTATCATCCTATCACTATTATTTACATATCTAAGCTTCTGTCTGAAGTAAAATATGTAGGATTTTATCATTTCTGTCAAGGTCATTTTACTGTCATAATTAAATGTCGTCGTGTACTGCACATGCTGTCTGTTGCACCAGTTGTATATATCATGCAGACTTATCGAATCAACATTCTTCATATTGTTCATAAACACCTTAACCTTTGAAAGCTCATCCTCACTGTCAATGTATAGATGAAAGATAGTATTCGGACATTCAATTATTATCTGCTGTTCTTCTATATTTTTCATCACTGTATCCTCTATTGAATGATGTATCCTGTGTGATTAAAAACATTATCGTCTGTCACACCGGGATGTGAGTAATAACAAAATATCGTAACTGTTCAGTACCTTCACAGCTAAAAAATATCACATAACCATAGTACTACACCGGCGTCACAAAATCCAGTCATTTTTGCCTGCCAATTCTTACTATTTTATTAAGAAAAACGGTAAATATTATACTCCCTCACAGTCAAATGCCGGAATGAAGCTGTCCTTTGCCACGTCACCCTCCTGTATAAATGCATTCGTGATTCCTATTTCGAGGGCATAGTCAACAAGCCTTTCATACTCTCTCCTTGTCACTGTGCGGTTTATCTCAGGATAATCCTTTAGTGCAATCGGCGTAAACTGGCTCATCATGCTTATATATACGTGATCATGATATGTATCATACAGGTACTTAAGTACAGCCTTTGCATCATTCACATGTCCCGGCAGTAGAAGCTGTCGCACAATAACTCCCTTTTGTATGAGTCCTGTCGCATCGTCAATCACGACATCCGGCTGCTGCCTGACCATCTCTGAAAGCGCCTGCTTTGCGACAGACGGATAATCTTTTGCCCTTGAATACCTTGCCGAAAGCGTACTGTCCATATATTTAAAATCCGGAAGATACACATCCACTATACCCTCAAGCAGATTTAGCTCTGTCACATTTTCATATCCGCTCGTATTGTATATAATAGGAAGCTTCATGCCGCGGCTTTTTGCATCGTTTACCGCCCACACTATATCAGGGATATACTGCCCCGGTGTGACCAGATTGATATTATTTGCGCCTTTGTCAGCAAGTTCCATAAAGATATCACTCAGCCTCTCTTTACTGATTAGCTTTCCCGCTTTTCCGTCAGAGATCTCCCTGTTCTGGCAGAACACGCAGTGCAGGCTGCAGCCTGAGAAAAAAACTGCCCCGCTTCCTCTTTTTCCTGATATGCACGGCTCCTCCCAGTAATGAAGCGCTGCTCGCGCCACCTTTATTTCAGATGAAACGCCACATACGCCTGTTTGTCCGGTGCTTCTGTTTATGCCACATTTTCTGGGACACAATAAGCAATTCTCGTATTTATTCATATTTTTCATTTTAACCCTTGCTAAAAATAATGTTTGATACTACAATCTATATGATTAAAGGGTCAAAAGGTATCATCGATGCATGCTTGCATGCAATTCGATGTATACCTTAGTGACCCGCACTACACCGAGAAAGTAGCAATTTGCTGCGGGGACGCAGGAAATTAGCGGATTTCGAGGTGTAGTCAGATTACGGGAATGCGTAGCATGTAGTAATCTGATTAATCATCATTTTAAATTATATCATAACTATTCTTACAGAAGAGAATAGTTAAAATACACAATAAGGAGATTACAATGAATCAGTCAAACTGTATCGTCGCCCAGTCAGGCGGCCCAACTGTTGCAATCAACGCAAGCCTTGCAGGAGTCATCTCAGGAGTAAAAAGCTCTGAAAAATACGATATCTGCTATGGCGCCGTAAACGGAATACTCGGCATATTAAATGAGAATTATCTCAATCTGTCAGATATTTTTGCAGATGATGCTAATCTTGAAAAGCTTAAGACCACACCTGCCATGTATCTTGGCTCATGCCGCCACAAGCTCCCTGATTACAAGGATGATGATTCACCATATGTATACATCTTCCACCAGTTCGATAGGCTTTCTATAAAAGCTTTCTTTTACATCGGTGGAAATGATTCGATGGATACCGTATTAAAGTTATCCGATTATGCAAAAAAAATCAACAGTGATGTGAAAATTATAGGGATTCCAAAAACCATCGACAATGATCTGTGCATGACAGACCACACTCCTGGCTTTGGCTCTGCCGCCAAATATATCGCATCAAGCATGCTTGAGATAGCCCATGATACCTTTATCTATGCTGTTAAGAGTGTAACAATCGTTGAAATCATGGGACGTGACGCAGGATGGCTCACTGCCGCTTCCGCTCTCGCACGTAATGAGTACAATACAGCGCCTCAGTTCATCTATCTGCCTGAGGTGAATTTCGACAAGGACAAATTTGTTGCCGATATAAAAGAAGCCCTTGCGCACACTAACAATGTAATAGTTGCCGTATCCGAAGGAATACATGACGCAGACGGCTCATACATTACATCATCAAAGGCCGCATGTGACCAGTTCGGACACCAGCAGCTAAGCGGTGCCGGAAAAGCTCTTGAGTTCATCGTAAAGGAAAACATCGGTGTCAAGGTGCGCTCTGTAGAGGTAAATGTGCTCCAGCGCTGTGCCTCACACCTTGCATCATTAACCGATATCGAGGAATCTTTTGCTCAGGGTAAAAAGGGTGTCACTATTGCAGCAGAGGGTGTGACCGCATCAATGGTATGCTTAAAGCGCATCTCAAATGATCCTTATCAGGTAGAATACACATATTCTGCTATCAAGGATATCGCAAACGAGGCCAAGTCTGTGCCAAGAGAGTGGATCAATGATGCGGGCAATGATGTGAAGCCTGAGCTTATCGAATACTTAAAACCACTTATTCAGGGAGAAACCGCTGTAGCCTACAAGAATGGTCTGCCTGACTATATGGATGTGTCACATCTTCACAAATGTAACTGATTTTAGCTGCCGCATACACCCCGATGTAGGCAGCAACAGCATATCTCCAAGGAGGTCGATTTACATGAAGAAAAAAGTGCTTATAACCTGCGCCGTTGTGCTTGGTGTGCTTTTGGCTGTTTATCTTGGCTTTGCCTTTTATTTTAGCAGCCACTATCTGTTCAACACAAAGATTAACTCTGTAAAATATGCAGGGAAAACTGCAAAAGAGGCATTAGAAAAAAATACAGCCCTAAGCCGCGACTATCTGCTCACAATCACTGATAGAAAAGGCAACAGCTTTTCACTTAAGGGACCTGATTTTTCCTATGAATATGTCTCAAACGGTGACGAGGAGCAAATCCTAAAAAGCCAGAATGCTTTTACATGGCCTGTCAGTCTCTTCAAAGCTCAAAACTATACTCTAAAGGGTTCGTCCAAATATGACGATGCCGCTTTGGCGGAAAAGCTCAAGGCTCTTGATATTTTCAGTGATGACTACATTGAAAATCCGGAGGATGCCCATATCGAGATAAAAGACGGCGAATACAATGTGATTGAAGAGAAAAAAGGCTGCAAGCCGATATATGACAGCATCCTTGCCGAGATAAAGGACGCCCTGGACAACGAGCTTCCAAAGCTTACCTTAAGTGATGACTGTTATGAAGCTCCAAAAATCACAAAGGAAAGCGATACAATCAAAAATGAAAAAGAGGCTCTCGGCAAATACACTGCTTCAACCGTCACCTACAAAATTGAAGGTGCCGACGAGAAGCTTGACTCAGCCAAAATCCTTGATATGCTAAGCATCTCAGATGACGGCAGCGTGAGCATAGATGATGCCAAGGTCACTAAATATGTCCAGCAGCTTGCTTCCAAATACAACACCTTCGGCCGCAAACGCTCATTCAAGACATCGTCCGGTGACACTATTGAAATAGGTGGTGGAGACTACGGATGGGTAGTCAGCAAGAAAAAAGAGAAAGCCCAGCTCCTTTCAGATTTAGAGGGAGGCAAGCCAGTGGAAAGAGAGCCTGTTTACGAGCAGACTGCTCTCTACCGCGGTGCTGACGACATAGGTAATACATACATAGAGATTGACTACACAAAGCAGCACATGTGGTATTACAAGGATGGTGCTCTCCAGATGGAGTCTGATTTCGTATCAGGTAATCTCGCCCGTCAGAATGGCTCTGTAGACGGTGTATACAAGATTGTTTACAAACAGAGAAATGCTACTCTTGTCGGCGAGGGATACTCTTCTCCTGTCAGCTATTTTATGCCGTTTGCCTACAATATAGGTATCCATGATGCCAGCTGGCGTGATACCTTCGGAGGAACAATTTACAAAACCTCAGGCTCACACGGATGTATCAATGTGCCGCCTGCTTTTGCAGAGCAGCTGTTCAACGCTGTGGATAAGGGCACTCCTGTTGTTGCCTACTACAGAGAGGCTGTCACTCTGACAAACAATGCTGCAAAGATGTCCAATGCATACTCGTATGTAGCTCCTGATGCTGCGCAGTAGATGTGGATTGCTTGGTATTTTTCAATAATACGGGAAGGGGCGTAAGTCGCCGGAGTGACTGCCATACAGCATAGGCGCTCTTTCGTAAACGCATAGCGTAGCTGCCTAGATACTGTAGAATTATGCACACGATACATAAAAATGAGCTCCCACGGATGGGAGCTCAAGGAGAACCGCGCCATGGACGGCGCGTTTCGACGGTTTTGTCGGGCATAGAAGCCCTAAAAGCATAATTCGTACAGTATCTTGGCAGAGTAGCGTAGCGAACGAGAGAGTGCCTATGCTGTATGGCAGTCACTCCGGCGGCTTACGCCCCGTATTTCTATAGCCCTATGCTATGCAAACTGGCTATTGTAGAGATTTGCATAAAATCCGTCCGCTGCAAGCAGGCTCTCATGATTGCCCTGCTCTATAATCTTTCCATCTTTCATAACAAGGATAATATCCGCTTCCCTGATGGTAGACAGACGATGAGCCACTATAAAGCTTGTCCTGCCCTGCATCATGGTAAGGAATGCCTTCTGAATCTTAATCTCTGTACGTGTATCAATCGATGATGTAGCCTCATCCAATATCAGCATAGGAGGTAAGCAGAGCATGACTCTTGTGATGCATAATAGCTGCTTCTGTCCCTGTGACAGGCTGCCGCCGTCCTCACCGATTTCAGTGTCATAGCCCTTCGGCAGACGTCTGATAAAGCTGTGGGCATGGGATGCCTTTGCTGCTGCAATGATTTCCTCATCTGTGGCATCAGGCTTTCCCATTATGATATTGTCACGAATTGTACCCTTCTTGAGCCATGTCTCCTGAAGCACCATACCATAGTTGTCACGTAGACTCTCTCGTGTAATTTTTCGGATATCATGTCCGCTCACCTTAATTGTTCCACTGTTTACATCATAAAATCTCATAAGCAGATTGATAATAGTCGTCTTTCCACATCCTGTCGGACCTACGATAGCCACGCGCTGTCCAGGCTTTACATGGAGATTGAAATCCTCGATAAGCTTTTTATCCGGCACATATGAGAAATAAACATCCTCTATGTCCACACGTCCGTCAGCCTCTTCAAGTATTACCGCATCCGAAGCATCCGGTATCTCCTTTTTCTCCTCAATCAGCTCGAAGATACGAGCAGCACAGGCAAGTGCATTCTGAAGCTCTGTGATGACACCCGATATCTCGTTGAACGGCTTGGTGTACTGGTTGGCGTATGATAAGAAGCATGAAAGCTGTCCTACTGTGATTCCGCCGGTGAGTGCACTCATGGCACCAAAAATTCCGACTCCGGCATACACAAGACTGTTGACAAAGCGTGTACACGGATTTGTAAGACTTGAGAAAAATGTTGCCCTCAGTGAGCATTTCTGTAATCTGTCATTTATCTCGTCAAACTGTTCAAGCGCTTCATCCTCATGGTTGAAGGCCTGTACGACCTTTTCATTTCCTACTATCTCATCGATGAGTGATGTCTGCTCTCCCCTTGTTCTTGTCTGTAGCTGGAACATGGAATAAGTCTTTTTAGTGATAAAGCTTGCCACAAAAAGTGACAAAGGTGTGATGAGCACTACAATACATGATATCTTCACATCTATTGTGAGCATGAAAATAAGCGTACCTGCTATTGTTGCAATTCCTGTAAAGAGCTGTGTGAAGCCCATCAAAAGTCCCTCTGAAAATGTATCTACATCGGCGATGATACGGCTGACCATATCACCGTGTGAGTGACTGTCAATATAGGAAAGTGGCATTTTTTCAATGTTTAAAAATGCATCACGTCTTATATCCCTCACTATGTTGTAGGTCATCCTGTTGTTGCAGATATTAGTAAGCCACTGGGCTGCTGCCGCTATGACGACTATTATTGCTGCTCTCGTGAGGATGGCTGTCATAGCCGTAAAATCAACCTTTCCTTTTCCTACAATCAAATCAATTGCGCGTCCTGTGAGAATTGGAAAATAGAGCGTAAGCGCCACTGTAACAACAGACAGGGCAAGTGAAATTACAAGCAAAGGAATATATCTCTTCATGTAGCTTAATACCTTGCGGATTGTGCCTGCTTTATTCATCTTCGCATTATCCGTAGCCATACTCTACACCTCCTTTTGTCTGGTCATATCCGACTCTTTTTTAAACTGTGAATCATATATCTCTTTGTAGGTCTCGCATGTCTCAAGCAGCTTTTCATGAGGTCCGAAGCCAACCATCTGTCCGTCGTCGAGTACTATGATATTGTCCGCAAACTGGATAGATGAGGTACGCTGTGACACGATAAATATTGTCTTGTCACCATGCATGCCCTTTAATGCCGCGCGAAGACTCGCATCTGTAGCAAAATCAAGTGCCGATGCACTGTCGTCAAGTATCAGTATGTCAGGATCCTTTACAACTGCTCTGGCAATTGTAAGACGCTGCTTCTGACCACCTGATAAGTTCTTGCCGCCCTGCTCTATCATGTAGTCAAGGCCTCCCTCTTTGCCCTTTACAACCTCTGTCGCCTGTGCTATATCGAGCGCCTTCCACATTTCCTCCTCTGTGGCATCATTTTTGCCCCAGCGCAGGTTGTCGGCTATCGTTCCTGCAAAAAGCACTGCCTTTTGCATTACAACACCGATTTTGTCTCGAAGCTGCACTGCATCGTAGTCATTTATATCATTTCCCTGAATCCTTATAGTACCCTTTGTGGCATCATAAAACCTCGGGATAAGGTTTACAAGGCTTGATTTTCCTGAACCTGTACCACCGATGATTCCGATTGTCTGCCCCTTTTGCACTGTAAAGCTTATATCTGTGAGTGTCTCATCGGCCGCTCCCTCATATGTCATGCAGACATGATCAAACTCAACCTCAGGTGCGCCATCCTTTGCACCAATGAGCTTAGGATTTTTCTCAGGAAGCTTTGATGGAATAGAAAACACATCCGCTATACGATTACCGCACGCCACTGCCTTTGTCACCTGTACGATGAGGTTTGCAAGCTTTATCAGCTCGACAAGTATCTGTGACATGTAGTTTACAAGTGCCACAACCTCACCCTGTGTGAGGATTCCTGCGTATACCTGCTTGCCGCCTGATACGATAACTGCGATTGTTGCGATATTTATAATGATAAATGTCAGAGGATTGGTGAGTGCTGAGATTCGTCCTACAACCTGCTGCATATTGGTTAAAAGCTCGTTGTCCCTGTTGAAGCTGTCAATCTCATCATTTTGCTTATTGAAAGCTCTTATAACCCTGGTTCCCTCTAAATTCTCCCTGGTGTGTGAAAGCACTGTGTCAAGAGAGCTCTGCACCTTTTTGTAAAGCGGAAGGCTTGCAGCCATAACTGAGAATACCACTATTGAAAGCAGAGGTATGGTAACAACAAAAACCATTGCCGCTCTTACATTTACTGTAAATGCCATCGCCATAGCTCCGAATACAATAAATGGCGAGCGAAGGAAGAGTCGAAGTACCAGATTGACTCCTGACTGCACCTGGTTTATATCGCTTGTCATCCTCGTGATAAGTGTCGATGTGCCCACTGTATCCATCTTTGAGAATGACAGTGACTCTATCTTTTCAAACAATATATGGCGAAGCTTTGTGGAAAAACCGACTGCCGCCTTTGCCGCAAAATACTGTGCTGTGACCGAACTTACCAAACCAACTGCCGCAAGCAGCACCAGCACACCTCCCATCTTCCATATATATGGCTTGTCCGAAGCCGTAATTCCGTTATCAATGATTGCCGCCATGACAAGCGGTACTATAAGCTCAAAGGATGCTTCCAGCAGCTTAAATAACGGAGCACAGATGCATTCCTTTTTGTACTCCTTTAAATATTTTAATATCTGTTTCATCTTTTCCCCTTTCAGATTTTATGTCGCCGATTACAGCTTCACTATTATAGATGATTTTTCTCATATATACAAGAAAAACGATACACTAAAAAACCAGTACCATGCGGTACTGGTTTCATATATCAGCTCTTATGTATATGCTTCTTGATTGCTTCAAAGCTCTCAGGACTGATGACATGCTCTATACGGCATGCGTCCTCTGCTGCAATCTCCTTATCAACACCAAGCTTCTCAAGACACTCTGACAAAAGCTCATGTCTTTCGTATATCATCTCTGCTATCTGTCTTCCTGACTCTGTGAGTGTGATAAATCCTGCATCACTAACTGTGATATTGTTCTTCTCTCTAAGGTTTTTCATGGCTATACTCACGCTGGATTTCTTAAATCCAAGCTCATTTGCTATATCAACTGAGCGTACCACAGGAAGCTTCTTGCTGAGAATAAGTATGGTCTCTAAATAGTTTTCTGATGATTCATTGTTTCGCATTTCGAATACCCCCGTGAGTTTATTTTCGTTCGTTTTAATTCAGTTATATTATTATAACATACATTTTATTGTTTGCAAAACTTTTCTTTTGATTTGTACGTGATTTATAAAAATCCAAAAAAATATCAAAATCCCATATTTGTTATTGACTTCTAATTCGTGTTAGTGTATACTAACTATCGAATCAGAAAACAAACGTATGCATGATATATTTCTAAATCTTGTATGCCATAAATGTTTAATTATACCAGATAAGACCGGCCGATCACCGGTCTTATTTATTCTATAAAAAATGTAACTATTTAGCTTATGCGAGGGCTCTCTTTAGCCTGTCAAGCCCTTCCATAAGCACAGAACCGGGGCATGCGATATTCAATCGCACAAAGTAACGGCCATTGCCTCCAAACTCAGCTCCCTCCGACAGATAAAGGCCTGTCTTTTCGCGAATCATCTGCGTAAATGCCACAGAATCATCTGTGAGTGCACTGCAGTCAAGCCACATGAGGTATGTCGCATCGGCATCCACTACATGTATCTGCGGCAGATTTTCTGCCACGAAGTCACAGACTGTTTTGCGGTTTTCCCAGAGATATTTTCTGAGCTCCTCAAGCCACGGCTCACCCTTTGTGAATGCCGCAACTGCTGCCGTGATGGCAAATGCGTTTGGCTCCGCCACCTCGTCTGTATTTAATGCGCGCCATACTTTGTGGCGCAAAAATTTATTTGGCACCATCACTGCCGCAGTCTGTAAGCCAGCCATATTAAAGCACTTGGTCGGTGCAATACAGGTGATGCTTATATCGGCGCAGTCCTCTGATGCTGCCGCAAACGGCACGTATGATTTTCCCGGTGCTGTGATGTCGCAGTGTATCTCGTCTGATATGACCGTCACATTGTACTTCCTGCAGAGTGCACCTATTTTCGCAAGCTCATCCTTTGTCCAGATGATACCGCACGGATTGTGAGGGTTGCAAAATATCATAAGCGAGGTCTGTGGATTGGAAAGGTCATGCTCCAACCTGTCATAGTCCACAAAATATCTGCCGTTTTCGTATCCAAGCGGGCTTTCCTGCACATTTACGCCGTTATTAAATATGGAATTAAAAAATATATTGTATACCGGTGTCATGATAAGCACATTTTCACCGGGTGTTGTGAGCTTTCGCACTGTAGATGATATGGCCGGTACGACCCCTGTGCAAAAAATCAGGCTGTCTCTTTCGATTTTAAGCCCATGGCGTCTGTCCCACCACGAAATATACGCATCATTCCACTCATCCGGAATGATGGAATAGCCAAACACTCCGTGAGAAACACGCTCTGATATTGCATCTATTATCTGGGGCGCTGTCTTAAAATCCATATCTGCTACCCACATCGGGAGCTCATTTTCTGCCACATCCCACTTTAGTGAGCCTGTATTTCTTCTGTCTACAACGGTGTCAAAATCATACATAGATTATTTTCCCTCACATATTATCTTAGTCTTTGATGGGTCAACTCTGTCCTTTTCGATAGTCAGTGTGCCAATCTCCTTTGCCCTTATCACTCCGCTTGTCGGATTTAAAACACTGTCCACCTTACTGCAAATCTCTGCATCTACCGAAGAATACTCAAATGCCAATGTAGTGTTTATGAGCTTACAGTTTTTCATAACGAGGTTGTCGATGTAGCAAAGCCCCTGCAAGCTCTCGATTGTGCAATTTATAAGTGTCAGATTCTTTGCGTTCCAGCCAAGGTATTCACCTGTAATAAATGAATCATAGACTGTGACATTTTCCGTATTCCAGAAGGCATCCTTTGAGATAAGCTTTGAATCGTGCACCTCTACATTTCTTGAGCCGTCAAACGAATAGTTGCCGACCAGCTGGAAATTCTTCATGATAAGATTATTTGTATTCATGCCAAAATAATCTCCCTTTGCCGAAACATTCTCTATATCGACATGATCACAGCTCCAGAGTGTCTCCTGGGCATTTGGAAATGTCACATTTTTAAGCTTTAGGTTATTGCAGCGCCTGAAGTTCTTAGGTGCCTCAACTATTGAATCTGTGACTGAGATATTGTCTGTATACCAGACTCCCGCACGCGCCATGTCAAACCATGTACAGTCCTTTACAGCTATGTCACTACAGTACCATAGCGGATATTTCCATCTAAAAAAACAGCCTGTCAGGCTAATGCCATGGCTCTCCTTAAGAGGTGACTCTCCGTCATCAAAAATTGTATCATATATATCCAGGTCGTTGCTTGCAAACAGGGCTCTTTCGCCTGTCAGAAACTCCTGATGGATTTGTTTTCTTTCGCTCATTATATATACTCCTTTTTCCCGGTAATTCTAAATAATTATCTGCCATAAAATCAAATAACCGCCGAGCACATAATATATGCAGCCCGACAGTTATCATTATACCCCAAACCCTACTGAATTTATAGTATTTTATATAAGTTTAATATTAAGAGCCTGATATTTACAGCTCAAGCCCGTCAAGTATGCTCTTAAGTGCATCAGCAGACTCCTTGAGCTTTAAAGCTTCCTCACCGTTTAACTCGATTGGGATATCGCTCTCCACTCCGTCTGCTCCAACGATTGCAGGCATTGAGAGAACCACACCGTCGATGCCGTACTGTCCGTGCATCATGTGTGAAACAGGAAGAATAGACTTCTCATCACGCATGATTACCTCGCAGATACGTCTGACCGACATAGCGATACCATAATATGTCGCATGCTTTCGGTTGATTATCTCGTAAGCACTGTTCTTTACGTTTGCAGCGATTTCATCTGTATTCTCCTTGTGCTTGTAGTGCCCTCTCATCTCGCACATCTTGTGAAGCTCCACTCCGGAAACATTGGCTGATGACCATGCAACCACCTCACTGTCTCCATGCTCACCTACTATAAATGCATGTACGCTTCGGCTGTCCACCTCAAGGTGCTCTCCAAGCGCGTACTTAAGTCTTGCACTGTCAAGCACGGTACCTGAACCGATGACACGCTCCTCAGGAAGTCCTGAAAGCTTCTGTGCCACCTGTGTTAAAATATCTACAGGGTTTGCAACGATAAGTAAGATTCCACCGAAATTTCTCTTTGCAATCTCCGGAATGATGCTCTTGAAGATTGCAACATTTTTATTTACCAGATCAAGTCTTGTCTCGCCCGGTTTTTGGCCTGCACCTGCAGAAACAACAATGATAGCAGCATCTGCCACATCATCATAACCGCCTGCATATATCTTCATAGGTCTGGCAAAAGGAATACCGTGGCTTATATCCATCGCCTCTCCCTCAGCCTTGTCCTTATCAGCGTCAATGAGAACTATCTCAGAAAAAAGACCGCTCTGCATAAGTGCAAAAACTGATGCCGAACCAACGAATCCACATCCGATCATGACAGCCTTTCTTGGGTTTGTCTTAACAACTGCGCTAGTTTTATTGCTCATGTACGTTCCTCTCTTTCTTAAACTATAATTCAAATAGTTGCTTTTTATTATAACTATTCATCCCAAACACAAATTTTCAATATCTGCTTTGTTATCAGTAGTTCTGAATAATTATCTTTTATTTATATTATACCCGCATTGTACATATAATCCGTTGTAAAAACAACAAATTACTTGATAAAATACAATCAATAGCCAATTGTTCCCATTTTTATACAATTTTAATACAGATTTTCACACAAAAAGTGCAGTACTAAAAAGCAAACCGGACCAATACAGCTGAATGAATTGTCATTTAGCATATTGATCCGGTTATATTAAAATGCTGTATCCGCTTATTTTGTGCTTGAATTTCTGTACTCAAGCGGTGTCATTCCATACAGCTTCTTGAACTGTCTGTTAAAATGCTCCACGTTCTGATATCCTGCCTCGATTGCGATATTCTCAACAGTTGTGATGCTGTTTCTCAGCAGTGTACGTGCCTTCTTCATCTTGGCATTGGTGACCAGCTCTCCGAAAGTCTTGCCTGACTTCTCCTTTATGTACTTGGAGATATACGGCTCTGTCAGGTTGAACTGTGCAGCCATGTCTGCAAGCGATACCGTCTTGTAGTTGGCCTGGATGAAGTTGAGCATGGCAATATAGCGCTCATCCTTCACGTGACTGTCAGCCTTGGTGGCAAGATAATGGTTTACCGCAACAACAAGCGCTCCGATTGATGCCTTGATGATATCCTCATCCACACCTGCGCCCCAGAACATACTGCCGTCAACTGTGATACCCACATATGCCATAGCCTTTGATGAAGATCCGTGTGAAAGCGCATGCTCCTCGTATACAGTGAGCTCAAAGCTGATGTCAAAATACTGCTTAATTATATTGCTGACTGCGTCGAGACGGCCGTTTCCATTGGCATCTACCTTTCTGGTGCTGTCATTGTGTAAAATAACCGCCTCTGCGAAAATGCCGTTTACCTGCTTAAAGTGGCACTCCGGTATAGTGAAATATGGATGAAAATCCACATAATTGTCTGTAAAGATACTGTGTACCCACTCAGGTGAAAGCTCCTTGTGCTCCTCGTCCGATACCTGCTTGACCATGTATCCGACCTGCTCTCTCATCTGCTGTGGCACATTGATACCGAAGCTCTGCTTAAGGATATATGCCACTCCGCCCTTTCCTGACTGGCTGTTGATACGGATAACATCAGCCTCGTATGTCCTGCCGACATCCTTTGGATCTATAGGCAGATATGGAACCGTCCACTTATCAAGCTTCTTTTCCTCTCTCCATGCCATGCCCTTTGAGATAGCATCCTGATGTGAGCCTGAAAAAGCAGAAAAAACAAGGTCTCCCGCATATGGCTGTCTCTCGCCTACCTTCATTCTGGTAAATGTCTCATACTTCTCCCTGATCTCAGGCAGATTTGAAAAATCAAGCTGTGGATCCACTCCGTGTGAGTAAAGATTCATGGCAAGTGTCACGATATCTACATTTCCTGTTCTCTCACCGTTTCCAAACAGCGTACCCTCTATCTCCTCAGCTCCTGCAAGCACACCAAGCTCTGATGTGGCAACACCGCAGCCTCTGTCATTATGAGGATGTAAGCAAAGCACTACTCCGTCTCTATACTTGAGGTGCTTGTCGATATACTCTATCTGTGTGGCAAAAACATGTGGCATAGCATTCTCTACTGTGGTAGGGATATTGATGATGGCCTTATTATCAGCCTTTGGCTGCCATACATCAAGCACTGCGTTGCACACATCAACCGCATAATCCACCTCAGTGCCCGAAAAGCTCTCCGGTGAATACTGGAAACGGAAATTACCGTCAGTCTCTGCTGCAAGGTCTCTCAGTAAAACAGCTCCGTCAACTGCAAGCTGCTTTATCTCTTCCTTTGACTTCTTAAACACCTGCTCGCGCTGTGCAACAGATGTGGAATTGTACAGATGTACAACTGCTCTCGGTGCTCCCTCAAGTGCCTTGAAGGTCTTCTTGATGATATGCTCTCTGGCCTGTGTCAGCACATGTATAGTAACATCATCAGGAATCATATCCCTCTCAATAAGAGCTCTCGTGAAATTGAACTCTGTCTCAGAAGCTGCCGGGAAACCTACCTCGATTTCCTTAAAGCCTATATCTACAAGCATCTTAAAGAAGTCAAGCTTCTCCTCAAGACTCATCGGCTCGATTAGAGCCTGGTTGCCATCACGTAAATCAACCGAACACCACAGTGGTGCTTTATCTATATAATCCTTCTTAACCCAGTCATAAGTACATTCAGGAGGCAGAAAATAACTGCGCTCGTATTTTTCATATCCTTTCATCTTAAAACCTCTTTTCGTTTGAACTGATATAATTGTAACACATAAGCGCAGTTATTGGAATGATTATATTTAATCACTTTGGTTGATGTAATTTAATTTTTTATAAAAATATAATCAACTTTATTGATTTTGATTATTCTAATCAGATATTTAGGCTAAAATATCCGGCTAATCCTCTCTCTTATTACCCCAGAAAAACAATGCAACTGTTCCCGGACCGGTGTGGCTTCCTATAGTCGTACCGATATCATTTATCTCTACTTTGCCCTTCATCTTAGGGAAGGCAGCCTCTATCAGATCAGCTACGGCTTTAGCATCCTCATAGCATGCAGAATTTGATATATAGACCTTATCCGAATAATCGGCACCATCCTTGCAGAGCGCCTGCATCTTCACAAGCATCTCCTTTATTGCCTTCTTTTTGGTGCGGATTTTCTCACGCACAATAAGCTTTCCCTCATTGCTCACATTCATGAAAGGACAGATATTCAGCACATTTCCCACGAATCCCGCGGTCTTTGAGATACGGCCGCCCCTAATAAAAAATGTAAGGTCTGATGAGAAGAACCAGTGATTCACCTCAAGTCTGTGCTCCATGGTCCAATCAGCCAGTGTATCAATATCCATGCCGCTATCCCTAAGGTCAGCGAGCTTATCCATCAAAAGACCAAAGCCTGACGATGCTGCCAGCGAATCAATCACATATATCTTTCTGTCAGGGTATTCCTCCTCGATAGCCTCCTTTGCAAGCCTTGCCGAGTTGACTGTACCTGATATACCGGAGCTTAGTGTACAGTGAAGCACATCATATCCCTCATCCAGAAACTGTCTGAAGTACTCCATGTACTCCTCCTGATTGATCTGCGAGGTCTTTGTCATGGCACCTGTCTCCATTGCCTTGTAGAAATCCGGCAGTGGCATGGACTGTCCTAAATCATCCATATATTCTTTACCATCAAGCTCATAGTGAAAGCATGCGTACTTAATATTTCTCTCGAGCATATGCTCCCTGGTAAGATCTGCTGTTGAACAGCAGCTAATCACATAATTTGACATATTATTTTCCTTTACCTTTTGACCTTTTATCATTATATGTAGTCAGATACATATGGTATCTCATGATATAAAATATCGTCAAGCTTTGCAACAGCATCGTACGTAGTCTGTATTTTGCCCATCTGCAAAAGCTTCTCGGCACTCTTGTAGCCTAAAAGCAGTGTGGTAAACGTGCCAATAGACATGCTTAGGTGATACTGTGGATTTTTGTCGGTGAGAGCACAGTGCCCCTTCTCAAAATCAATGACAAATGTGCCATTGTTCCACGGAAGAAGGTCATCTGCTATCTCAAAGCTAAAGCAGCCGCCCGGGCCATCCGGGTCACAGTTATACTGTGATATAAACTGCGCCACGTCGATGATTCTGCCCATGGCGTATGGTCTTATTGTCTCCTTTATATCACTGTCATCGAGCTCAAAAGCGATGGGCTCGCTGTAATAGTTGTTGCCTCTGACCTCATCAATCATGGAATCGTGCGCATGAATGTACTCCCACAGACCAAGCTGCGCCTCACGGTTTAAGTAGATGAGCTCCTTGATGTGCATGACATCGGAGCTGATAAGATACACCATATAGCCACACGGTTCATCATCCTCGTTATAGTAGATGGCAACCATCGTATCGTCCTCATCCCAGCGGAAGTACTCCTCCCAAGCCAGATTGTTTCTGTACAGACAGCCGTGAGTCTTCGCGGCAAAGTGAGTATGAAGCTTCTTAAACTGCTCGTCATCCCACTGCACACGGCGCACATAGCCGGGCTCCTTAAGCTTTGTAGGAATCTGTCTGTCCTTTATCACATATGTCATCTTGTTTGAGATAATCTCCCAGCCAAGCCCTCTGTAAAGAGGTATGGAGTATGGATACAAAAGGGCAAACGACTTGTTGCTATCTCGCATCCTCGTAAGACTCTTTCTCATAAGCTTTTTCATGAGACCATGGCCGGTGTACTCAGGATACGTGCACACACTTGTGACAAAGCCTACCTCGTAGCGCTCACCATATATATTCATATCGAGCGGATATACAGCAAACTGAGCCACAAGCTCCTCTTTTTTGTCTATGATATTGAAGCAGCCAAGCACATCGGCTCTCTCAAGCACCGGAAACTTCGACTGCTTGATTTCATCATCCTTCCAACCGGTCTCGGCAAGATCTGCCTCTGTTACCTGAAAAGCATAACGAAGCAGTGCATTGTATTCCTCCGCATCGTCCTTTGTCAATACTCTTATCTTAAATTCATCTGATTTAAAAGAATGCATAGTGTCCTTTCTCGCCTGTCTTTACTGTATACATCAGATCGTCCGCCTTCTTAATCAGCTCAGTAATCTGACTCTCACTTGTGACATTTCTCTCATATGAAATTCCAATAGAACAGGTGATATTCTTCTCCTCTTTAAACTCCACGTCATGGTTGAGATATTTCTTTATCTGGCTGCTGAAGCCATCCGCCTCTGCAATCCTCGCATAGATATCCTTTGCAATATTCTCAAGCTCGTATCTGGCGCATGACTCAATGACTATGATGAACTCATCACCGCCATATCTGCTCACAAAGCCTCTGTCCTTAGCAACTTCCTTGAACACAAAGGCCATCTCCTTAAGTATCAAATCTCCCACATCATGACCATACGTATCATTATAATGCTTGAAGTTGTCCAGGTCAATAAACATAAGCCCCACATCCATTCCACCGGATGTAACACTTATGCGCTTTTCAAGCTTTTCAATCTCCTGATACATACCTGCTCTGTTATAGATACCGGTAAGCATGTCAGTGACAGCTGCCTGCTTCAGCCTCTTGTTCATCTCATTGGCCTTCTCATTTGCCTCAATACGGGCAATGGAATACTCAAGCTCTCTGAATAACAGCTTGAAAATGCTCAGATCATCCTCATTGAGCATGTATCGCTCGATTGAGCCATGCCAGTTGTCCTTCATGCGCACATATGCTATGAGTACACTTGAAAGTGCATCATTCTTGATAAAAGGCACTGCGACAAATGAGCATACATCATCCACGCCGAAATACGAGATGACATTTTCATACTCGTAGAAGCCCTCTGCAATCTTTGATGTGGCAATGCCCTCTGGATAGTCTATCATGATATCACATATGCCCTTTATAACCTCATCTGTCATATCACAGCCCGTATCATTATAAAGCACCTGTGGCTCCTTCGCGTGCAGATCTATGATCAGCGCACAGTCAAGACTGAAATGATTGATGAAATTGCTCATGGCATTTTCAATCATGGTGTCCTTCTTCTGGTCATTGACATCGATAATGGTCTGCCATATGGAAATAAACTCCATCTGACGCTTTGAGCCCTGATAATCCTTTTCGAGCCCATGCTGCTTTACAAGCATATTAATCTGCCGCTCATTGATATGGCCATCACTCAGTGACTCTAGGTTGATATTTTTTAACATGTCAAGCGGAGCTGCCTCTGCTATTTCATGCATCCTTTTATTGTGTGCCTCTAAAAGTATTCTCTCATGCTCTATAAGCTCATTTTTGCCGAGCAGCTCAAACAGCTTCATCCTGCTTTCCCTGTATATCGAATATGCAAAAAATTCGTTTCCCTCCGCATTAACGAGATATCTCTCCGCATCCTCAAAACGTAAAAAGGCTTCTTCCTTTTCACCATCGTGCCACAAGAGCATGGCTGATGCAAAGGAGTAAAGGAACATCTCATCATCGCATCTGGAATAGTCATGGACTGCCTCAGTTCTTGTGGTGTCAATTACTCTGTAGATGACATAATTAAGAAACTGCTTGCAGCTGAGCAGATAGCGCTCACAGCTGAATCTGTCACCCGAAAATATAGATGCAAGCGCAAGAAGCGCATATACCTTACTCGTGTTGCACACTCTTAAGCTGTTTAGATGAAGCTTTATAATAGTCTTCATGGCAACTAAAAGTGCATGGACAGCCTCCTTATAATTGCCCTGCATGATATAGTTAAGAGACTTGTTATAATACACCTCAGCTATATCCTCCGGCATCTTCAGGTAATATAACATATTGATTGCAGCATTGTAATAATTGTCAACCAGCTCATTTTTACCCATGGCACTTAAATTGTAGCCTATAGACGTAAGCACTCTCGCAACATATATATTGCCGTGCCCCTTCATGAACTCGTATGTACGGATAACATATAAAAAGGCTATCTCATTGAGACCGCTTGTGCTGGCAAGCATAATAGTCTTCTGATATGCATCATACACAAGCTGCTCATTTCCTATCTCCTTCGCAAGCTCAAGCCCCTTCGTAAAATGCTTTAGTAATGATTCATCATAAAAGGACTGCTTCACCACATCCCGGCTATTGTCGTATGCGTAAATATATATATGTGCCAAATGATTCCTGTAGCCGTGCTTTATGAGCTTTTCTATAATTTCATCACTGACAGGTATATCCTGTACACAGAAGAATATATTGTACCAGCCTGACATCTTTATCATGACTGACAAAAGCTCTGCCTTAAATATCAGTGTGTCATCCTCTGCCAAAACTGCATAGTCATAGGCACTCTTTGCACTGTTTCCGGCCTTCTCAAGCTTGCCCTGATACATATAGCAGGTGCCCTTCATGAAATAATACAGCGAAAGATAATGCTCACTGTCATTTTCCGGTATCAGCGCCTTGTATTCATTCGTGAGCTCAATCGCTTTGGACATCTCTCCAAGTAAAACAGACGTCCTTGCATAGACCATATAAAAGCGGCGCAGGCTTTTCTCATCAATCCATGCATCCTCAAACTTAAGCTTATGCTCTATAATGCGGCAGCCTCTCCTTGCCTGCTCAAAATCCAGAAACTCCATGATATTTGATGCTTCCTGGATGCTCTGCTCAAAGTTCATAGTGATATACAGCTCATCATCATTTGTAGTTTTTACGTTATTTTTAAGCGGTCCGGCACTGCCTATATAGTATATGGCGCTCCTGTCCTCAAGCGACTCAACTATACGATCCCACACCTCAACAGTACTGTCAGTACCCTTGACTATGGCATTGACACCTAACACGATACCGATATTGGCGCATGGATTGTCAATCAGATACTTGATGGTCTCAATTGAACTCTTAGACGCCATCTGGAATCTGTTTATCACAATCATCAAAGGCTTCACCTCAGAAAGCTTCTTGAGCATGTCAGCTATGGCCATCGTCATGCGTCTCTGCTCATATGCCACCTCATTTAACAGCACTGTCTCCTCTCTGAAGCACTCACCTGTCTCATAATAGCTGTTTAACACCTGTCTGTGCAGATAGTACACACCGCACTCCTTCTGGAAATCATCAAAGCTTCCGCCTATAAAGCGCCTGTGCATATTGCATATGATGTCCAAAAATGGCTCATAAGCTCCGACCAGCGTATTGTAAGAGAACTCACTGTATGCAAAAAAGACGTTATCCTCATTGCTTTGATAACGTCTTATAACCTCAAGATTTTCAATCGAAAAATCATTGCTATAATTCGCCATTACGATATTTCGAGTCTCTTTTCCTATGCGATTGTAAATCTGCTCGATTACCCCGCTATAATACTTCTCTATCATCTAATTACCCCATCATGTTCCAAAGCCGACACAGTGTATATCAATCCTCCTGTAATCAGGCTTTTCCGAAATAATCCTAAAACCATAGTAGACCAAAACTCCTAAAAAGTCAATCTTTTGACTCAATAATGATAAATTTTCCTCTATGGATATCAATCAGTGCATGATCATCGACTATTTCATTGGATATGCCAAGCGATGTAAACCTGTCAAAGGAATAATCAGTAACAGGATACTTAAAGCCCTTAAGGCTTACCTCATTGTCGTCTGTCAGTGCTATAAGAGATACAACCCTGCCATACTGTGCTGATTTTTCAATGGTTACCGGCTTATCTGCCATCCTTATGCGGTTGTTTGTATCGATAATGCTGATATCAGTTCCACTTTCCAGGCCTATTCCCAAAAGTGAAATATTTCCAAGCACATGGTCTATTCTGCTTCCTGTTGCTCCAAGCATCACTATGCTTCGTGCACCCTCGCTTATGGCAAGTCTTATGGCATACTCTGTATCAGTATCATCCTTTATGGGATTGAGCCTGTGTATCTCGGTCTGTCCTTTTCTCTCAAAAAATTCTAAGGCCTTTGTCGTGGCTGAATCGAAATCACCTACAATTATATCAGGCGTGACACTGTTTTCGTACAGGAAATCCATTCCGCTGTCAGCCGCAATTATGGCATCTATTCCGTCAGTCTTTATCTCATTTAAGCCGAATTCCTTATCTATTTTTCCACCACATACAATCAAATACCTCATTTTATCCACCTTCTTATAAATAACATATCCACATTCGCTACAGCCCCGGAAGCATTTTTGTTTTAACCTGCATCTGTTACATCATGATATTCAGAAAACCCTTTACATTTTCTTCTATATCTCCGCTAAACACCGCACTTCCCGCAACAATGATATTGGCTCCTGCCGCAAGCAGTGTCTCAACATTCTCCAGATTGACACCACCGTCCACCTCTATATCAGCCTTGTTTGCGGTTTTCTCAAGAAGCGCCTTTAGGTCGCGCACCTTGTCTACAGTGTACGGAATAAGCTTTTGTCCTCCAAAGCCCGGATTTACCGTCATGATAAGCACCATATCCACCTTAGGGAGCACATACTCTATAGCAGAAAGCGGAGTAGCCGGATTTAATGCTACACCTGCCAGTATGCCCTTTTCCTTTATTGCCTCGATTGTTCTGTCAAGATGCTTGCATGCCTCCGCATGGACTGTGATGATGTCAGCGCCTGCCGCCGCAAAATCATCTATGTATCTGACCGGCTCATCTATCATCAGATGCACATCAAACATGCGCTCTGTGCACTTTCTGATTGTCTTTATGACCGGCAGTCCTATTGATATGCTTGGAACGAAGCTGCCGTCCATAACATCTATATGTACATATTGTGCTCCGGCCTCATCAAGCTGCTTAAGCTGCTCTCCGAGTATTGAATAATCCGCTGATAAAATTGATGGTGATAAACAGTTCATGTTTTCCTCCGTTTGATTATGCTTTAAATTAATACTTTTGTCTGTTTTTCAGCTCCTCATACAGAAGCTTATAGTTATCATACCGCACCTGCGATATTTTCCCTTCTGAAAGAGCCTCCTTGACACCGCAGTCCGGCTCATTTATATGACTGCAGCCCTGAAACCTGCAATATGGCTCATACTCTACAAACTCCGGATAACATGTCCACAGATCTTCCTTTTCAAAGCCCGGCACATCCATCGAGCTAAAGCCCGGTGTATCCATGATATACGTGCCATCCTTTATCGGGATAATCTCAGAATGTCTGGTCGTATGCTTTCCGCGCTCTATTTTCTCACTTATATGTCCGGTCTCCATCTGCACATCATCCTGCAGACAGTTAATGATAGATGACTTGCCAACTCCCGAGGGACCTGCAACCGTGGTCGTCCTTCCCTCTAAAATGTGCTTTATCTCATCTATGCCCTCACCTGTTTTCGTGCTGGTAAAAAGCACTCTATAGCCAGCCGGCTCGTATATGCTTTTAAGCTCCTGCTGCTCTTTAGGTGTGATTAAGTCCTTTTTGTTGAAGCATATGGTAACCGGGACATGCTGGTACTCCATCATACACAAAAACCTATCAAGCAGGTTGAAATTGGGATCCGGCTTTGCGGATGCAAAAATAACCAAGGCCATGTCTATATTGGACACAGCCGGCCTGATAAGTTCGTTTTTCCGTGGCAGTATACGCTCGACATTGCCTATGTGCTTTTCATCATCGAGGACTGCTATGTCGACGATATCGCCAACCAGCGGCTTTATCTTTTGTTTTCTGAAGGTGCCTTTTGCTTTGCACTCGTAGAGAGTGCCGCCTGTGGCAGTTTCTTTTGCTTCTTTGGTTTCTTCTACGTAGACGTAGTAGAAGCCGGCAATTCCTTTAATAATTTTTCCTGTCATGGTTTTCCTTGTGTGCTTTTGTATTTGCAGGAGTCACGCTTTCGGCGGGGTGCATGCCGCGCTTTGAGGTTGTGTGGGTGGCGGGGTGCGGATAGCACCCACTTTGTGGGTGCTATCCGGTGGTTGCTATAGAGTGTGTATACAAATACTATTGCTATGTGGAAAACTTGACGTAGCTACGCTACTGCTCGTTTTCCTTGTACCCCACGCAATGGCAATATCTACCTCTTTTTAGCTATTCCGGTTTATAATAATTATTTAGCGTCTCTTATGCTTATGGCACGCTATACGTTACTGGATCAAGTGTGACAGTTGCAGGATTTCCTGCTTCATCTGTTTCCCCTGTCTGAACTGTCCAAGTAACCACAATACTTCCTGTAGCTTCTTTCATTGTTCCGGAAACTGTAAATGATGACGTATTTTCATATGAACCCTTATCGTATACAGTTCCACTTTTACCTACAAGCTTATACTCTGCTTTTACTACAGTTCCTTCTCCACTATAACTAATTCCTTTACTTACATTAGTTGATATCTCCTGCTTACCCTTACTGAGTGTAAGTGTGATTGTGGTGCCTGCGGCTACGGTTTCGCCGGATTTGGTCTGGCTGATTACACTGCCGGCGGGTACTGTGTCGCTGTACTGGGAGTCGGCATAGGTGTACTTGAGCCCTGCTCCTGCGAGGGCGCTTTCTGCATGTGACTGTGAGGCACCTACTACGTTTGGCACGGTGATTGGCTTCTGGCCCGGTGAGAGGGTAACTGTTACTGTGCTGCCCTTTGCGGCCTGTTTCTTTGCTGATGGTGACTGTGCTGTTACTACATCTGCTGCTACACTGTCATTGTAATCTCCATACTCGAAGGTGACACTAAAGCCTGCTGACTCGAGTGTGCTCTTTGCCGAGCTCTTGGTCTTTCCGATTACACTTGGTATCTTGACCATCTCTGATGTACTATCACCTTTTCCTGCGATAACTACATTAATCTGTGAACCACGCTTTACTGTATCTCCGGCCTTGACATCCTGCTCAAGGATTGTGCCATCCTTTTTATCTGACTGCTTTGTCTCAAATGCAAATACTGTGAGGTCAAGCTTTAAGCGGTCTACTGCCTTCTGAGCATCCTCCACTGACATGCCTCTGATGTCAATCATCTGGCCCTCTGTCTCAGTCTGTGTCTCTGACTCTGATTCAGACTCGGTCTGTGTCTGTGACTCTGTCTGCTGTGACTCTGAATTCTTTTTGCCGCCAAACTTAAACACTCCTGCCACTGAAAGTGCAAGATATATGATAACTATTACAATGATTACGGCTGTTACTATACCCATGATTGTGATTGCTTTATCCATCTTTGGATTTAAAAGCTTGCCGTCATCATCATCGTCTTCGTCTTCTTCGTCATCATCGTCGTCTAAGAGTGACTCATCATATTCATCATCATCGTCTTCATCGTCAGCATACTCATCACCATTATCTGCATCGGTATCATCATCGTTTAAGTCCTCTGCGACACCTCTGCCCTCTTTTATCTTGTCAAGCTCCTCCGGGCTTATAACCTTGGTCTTGCCACCGTCAACGAGTGGTGCTATTGTGACGAAATCCTCATCAGGATGCGCAAGAGAGCGCCTTATGTCTGTGAGAAGCTCCTCAATAGTCTGGTATCTGCGGTCCGGTGTCTTTTGTGTACACTTTAAGATGATTTTCTCAAAGCTGATTGGCAGATCCGGTGCGTAGATGCTTGGCCTTGCAATCTCCTCCTGTAGGTGCTGCAGTGCAACTGCCACTGTGGTATCACCGTCAAACGGCACACGGCCTGTAACCATCTCAAACATTACGATTCCCAGTGAGTAAATATCACTTCTGCCATCGACGAAGCCGTTTCTTGCCTGCTCCGGAGATGCATAGTGTACTGAGCCCATCACATCTGAGCTTATTGTATTTGAAGATGTAGCCTTTGCAATTCCAAAGTCTGTCACCTTTACCTTGCCATCTGTAGAAATAATGATATTCTGCGGCTTGATATCACGGTGAATGATATTTTTATTGTGAGCGGCCTCTATGCCCCTTGCCACCTGGATTGCAATACTTGCAGACTCCTTGAATGACAGCTGGCCCTTTTTCTCGATATAAGTCTTAAGTGTGATACCCTCGACATACTCCATGACAATGTAGTACAGACCATTCTCGCTGCCTACATCATAGATATTTACGATATTTGGATGCTCAAGTCCTGCTGCTGACTGTGCCTCAGCACGGAACTTGGTCACAAATGAACTATCCTCCGAAAACTCCTGCTTTAAAACCTTTATAGCTACAAAACGGCTCAGTATATGGTCTTTTGCCTTGTATACATCAGACATGCCGCCTGCGCCAACCTTGCTTAGGATCTCATATCGATCCGATAAAAAACTTCCTATCTCTAACATCTGTTATTACCTCGTCTTAAAATGGTTTAATAATCATTACAGTGATATTATCGCGGCCACCGTTTGCATTGGCCATGGCGACAAGCTGTGACGCTGCTGTCTCGATATTATCATTTTGCCTAATAGTATCGCATATTTCTTCATCTCTCACCATATTGGTAAGTCCGTCTGTACACAGAAGAATCCTGTCGTCCTCACATAGCTCGACCTCAAAGAAATCTGCCTCCACATGATCTGCTGCCCCGACAGCTCTCGTGATGATATTCTTGTCCGGATGAACTCTCGCCTCATCGGCATTTATCTCACCCATCCTGACCATCTCATCAACCAATGAATGATCCCTGGTAATTTGTCTGATCTGCTCTGTGCCACCTACAATATAAAGCCTGCTGTCACCTATATTGGCCACAAAAAGCTTGTTTCCTATAATAGTTCCTATGACTAAGGTGGTACCCATTCCACGCTTAGCTTCATCCCCACGAGACTCAGCCACCAAAAGCTCATTTGCCTTGTTGATAGCCTCTTTGATGATGGATACCGGTTCATCCCCGGCATTTCTCGATACCGATGCAACCACACGCTCTATAGTGTATCTGGAAGCATAGTCACCGGCTTTGTGTCCTCCCATTCCATCTGCTACGATGAAAAGATTCGGAAGATTTCCTACTGCAGTGTCAGACGAGAAATAAAAATCCTGATTCATTTCACGAATAGCACCTGCATCCGTAATGGAAAACGTCTTCATCTAGTTTATTCCTCTCTCTTTATCTATATGCTTCTTGCGAAGCTGTCCACAGGCACCGTCTATATCTCTGCCCATTTCCCTTCTAATAGTAACATTAATTCCGTTTTTTTCAAGCCTATTTTTAAAAGCCTCTATAACACCCTTGTTGGACTGCACGTAGTCGCGCTCCTTTATCGGGTTTACCGGAATCAGATTTATATGGCAGTTCATGCCATGTACGAGTGCCGAAAGCTCTGCTGCATCCTCGGCTGTATCGTTCACTCCGCCTACCAGGCTATACTCAAAGGTGACTCTGCGGCCGGTCTGTGCAAAATAATATTTGCATGCATCGACCACATCATGTATATCATAGCTGTTTGCAACCGGCATGAGAGCTTTTCTCTTTTCCTGGTTGGAGGCATGCAGTGAAAGCGCCAGCGTGATAGAAAGCTTTTCATCTGCAAGCTGTCTCATGCGCGGTACGAGACCACATGTGGAAACTGTCAGATTGCGCTGGCTGATATTGATTCCGTTTTCATCAGTAAGAAGCTCTATAAAGCGCAACAGATTATCGTAATTGTCAAGCGGCTCACCTGTGCCCATGACAACTACATTTGAGATGCGCTCTCCTATGTCCTTGCCTATCTGATAAATCTGGTCAATCATCTCAGACGGCCTAAGCCCCCTGACGAGACCGTCAAGAGTGGATGCACAGAATCTGCACCCCATCCTGCAGCCAACCTGCGAAGATATGCATACAGAGTTTCCATGCTTGTACTTCATAAGCACACTTTCTATGACATTGCCATCGTCGAGTGCAAAGAGATATTTTCTCGTGCCATCGAGCTTTGACACCTGCACCTCCTCTTTTTTTAGCGAGATGAGTATTGCATTGTCCTTTAATACCTGTATGAACTTTTTTGAAATATTGGTCATCTCATCAAAGCTGTCCACATGCTTCACATGAATCCACTCATATATCTGCTTCGCACGGAATTTCTTTTCTCCGAGCGATATGATAAACTCTGTGAGCTCGTCCATATTCATTGATTTGATGTCAGTTAGTTGTTCTTTTATCTGTTCCATATTGTTTTTATTAAGTCTGCATTTAACTATTATTTTATAATTTTGTTTTGCTTATTATTTATTACTTCACTAATTATATCCTGAAATCTGGATTCGTAATTAAAATTCATCATTTAAATCTGCATAAACAAATTCTTCTAATTCGAACCAATTTATATTTATTAATTCATGATTTATTTTAATATCATAATTTGCTTTTTATGAATCTTGCAATAAAGAATCCGTCACTTCCATGCTCACCGGGCAGTATCTGTTTCATTCCGGTGCCCTCAGCAAAGTTCTTATCCAGCTCAAACTCCGGATGCTTTTCAATAAACCACCTCACATTGTCCTCATTCTCAGCCTCATCTATCGTACATGTACTGTACACGAGCACTCCGTTTGGCTTCACGTATGTATGCACGGTATCAAGTATCTGTCTTTGAAGAGCGGCAAGCTCATCTACAGACTCAGGTGTCATCTTGTAGCGGATGTCCTTCTTTCTGCCGAGCACTCCAAGCCCTGAACACGGCAGATCACAAATGAGTATATCTGCCTTTCCCGCCGAATCAGCATCAAATACTGTAGCATCCCACACCTCTGCCGACATATTGTTAAGGCCATGCCTTTCTATATTTTCCTCAATCATATCGACCTTGTTATCGGTCAGGTCACGTGCGAGCACATGGCCGCTTCCCTGCAAAAGCTCAGCTATATGGGTGCTCTTGCCACCCGGTGCTGCGCATACATCTATCACATAGTCGCCCTTCTTTGGAGCAGCCGTCTGTGCAACAAGCATGGAGCTGATATCCTGCACATAGAAAAGTCCGTCTCTGAAGCTTTGCAAGCCATTCAAATAATCAAATCCAGATATAACAAACGCATAATTAAGTTCATCAACCGCTGTGACCGTCACACCCTCTGCCTCAAGCATTGCGCGAAGCTCATCCGGAGTACACCTGGTCAGGTTTGTCCTGATGCTAATTGTGCTCTTATTGTGAAAGGCCTTGAAAATCTCCTCTGCCTTCTTCTCTCCGTATGCCGCAACAAATCTGTCCACTATCCACTGTGGCATAGAGTATCGGATGCTTAATGTATCAAGCTGTACTGAATCTATATTTCTTGCAATATTTCTGAGTACACCGTTTACAAAGCCCGAAAGCTGTGCAAACTTATGCCTCTTTGCAAGCTTCACCGCCTCATTGCATACAGCTGAATCCGGCACCGCGTCCATGTACTTTATCTGGTAGACGCTCATGCGAAGAAGGTTTCTGATGAAGGGCTTCATCTTCCTTACCTTTGTCTTTGAAAAAGAGTCTATGATGTAGTCAAGCTGCAGCATATACTCGATAGTGCCGTCAACAAGCCTCGTCATAAAGGCTCTGTCCTGCTTTGACAGATACTGATACTTGTCAAGCACACTACGAAGCACGATATGTGAAAATGCTCCACGCTCATTAATCTCAATAAGCATCTCAAGGGCAAGCTCACGCGTATCTACAGAGTGCTCATTATGCGCTGTCACGTTTGATTTTGCCGGTCTGCCCGGTATATTATTTTTGTTTATTTGGCTATTTTTATTATTATGATTATTTTTACTATGATTATTTATCATGATGATGTTTCCGAATAGTTACATATACATTTAATTTTCTAACTAATATATCCAATTTGAACTGTCACCCTGTAAAATCACAGGCAAACAGCAGCTAAAACAATATCAGTCGTCACGCCTGCGTCCGTTTGTGATAAGTATTATACGAAGGAGCTGTAAAATAGCAGCCGCCGCACTGGCTACATAGGTAAGTGCCGCTGACTTGAGCACCCTTCTTGTGTACTTAAGCTCATCATCTGCAAGTATGCCCTGTGTACGAAGCATGACAAGCGCACGTCTTGAAGCATCAAACTCTACCGGCAATGTCACGAGCTGGAAAAGCACTGCTGCCGAAAACAGCAATATGCCTATATCAATAATAAGCCCTGACGAGCGTGTGTTAAATAATAAGCCGATAAGTATAACCGGCCATGCAAGCATGGAGCCAAAATTGGCTATAGGTACGAGCGCACTCCTGATTGAAAGAGGTGCATAGCTTTTTGCATGCTGTATAGCGTGTCCACACTCGTGGGCTGCTACGCCAAGTGCTGCGACCGATGTGGCATTGTACACAGGATCAGATAAATTCACTGTTTTGGTGCGCGGATCATAGTGGTCCGTCAGACTGCCGGACACATGACGCACCTGCACATCATATATGCCTGCCGCCTGAAGCACTCTTTGAGCCACCTGTGCGCCATTCATGCCTGACATGCTTCTTAGCTGCGAGTATTTATTAAATGTACCTTTAACTCTTGCCGATGCAATCATACATATCACTGCACCTATCACAACGAGTATATATGTCGGATCCCAATAATAATATCCCATGTATCATCTCTCCTTGCTGCTTATTATAATGCGTGTAGTAGTTTATCAATAGTTACTTATAATGAATAACTATAATGTGAAGAACGAGCCCTCTTCCACATGACAGCCTCTCAAAAATGAGCCTGTATCCATGCGCTTCTTGCCCTGAAGCTGTACCTCTACTAAAGATAATGCTCCTTTTCCTGTCTGTACATACATATCATTTTTTCCGATATGATAAATACAGCCCGGCTCATAATCATCGCTGCCGTCAATCACCTTTGCACTCCACACCTTAAATGTCTTACCGTTTAAGTGGGTGTATGCGCTCGGCCATGGATTAAGCCCCCTTATAAGCCTCTCAATCTCAACAGCCGGCTTTGTCCAGTCGATAAAGCCAAGCTCCTTACTTATCATTGATGTATGTGTGGCCTCCTCGCTGTTTTGAGGAGTATACTCTGCAGTGCCATCCTCTATCATCTTCATGGTCTCCACACACAGCTTTGCTCCCTCTGCTGAGAGCTTATCAAACAGGCTGCCGCCGGTCTCATCAGGTGCGAGTCTGACTGTACTTTTTGCAATCATATCGCCGGTATCGACACCCTCATCCATCCTCATGGTAGTGACACCTGTAAACTCGTCACCGTTAATCACAGCCCACTGGATAGGAGCCGCACCTCTGTACTTTGGCAAAAGTGAAGCATGCACATTGATACAGCCGTATCGAGGCATATCAAGAATACTCTTTGACAGAATCTGTCCAAAAGCAACCACAATTATTATATCTGCATTAAACTTTCTGAGATACTCTATATTAGCAGTCTCTCTTATTTTAACCGGCTGGAATACCTCAATACCGTGCGAAAGCGCACACTCCTTGACCGGTGTATACTGCATTGTCTTGCCGCGGCCCTTTGGCTTGTCGGGCTGTGTGACAACCAGCGCCACCTCGTGCCCTGCCTCTATAATTGCCTCAAGTGTTCCCACCGAAAAGTCCGGTGTTCCCATGAAAATTACTCTCATCTTACTGCCTCCCAGATATTTTCAAAGCTCAGATAACAAATGTCATCCTAATGATTACTCCTGTGTATCCTCATATGTCACATCGTGAAGTGCGCCCTCAACCTTCTCCACATAGAGATGTCCGTCGAGATGGTCAAGCTCGTGGCAGATACATCTGGCCAAAAGCTCTTCTCCCTCTATCTCATACTCATTCATATCCTCGCCCATGAAGCGAGCCTTTACATAATTCGGGCGGGTCACCTGTCCGGCTTTTCCCGGTACTGAAAGACAGCCCTCATCGCCGGTCTGCTCTCCGTCAGACTCGATAATTTCAGGATTAATCATCACGATTGGACCCTCGCCCACATCGATAACAACGATCCTCTTTAATATGCCAACCTGTGGTGCGGCAAGTCCTACACCATTAGCCTCATACATAGTCTCAAGCATATCATCAATAAGTGTTACTATCTTTGGAGTCACCTCCGTAACCTCTCTGCAGACCTTGCCAAGTACAGGGTCTCCCTCCACTCTAATAGTTCTAAGTGCCATAATTGCCTCCTTCTATATCTATCAAAATCCACTCATCGGATTGAAATCAAATGAGATATTAGCATGTTTCATTGCCGTATCAGCTTTCACAGCCTGCTCTATGCCATCCTTTATGGAAATGAGCGCCGCATAGTCAGATGTCTTCATGTAAATCACCTTGCGGTATATGTCATTTACCTTGGCGATGGTCGCATCCGCAGGACCGATGAGCTGAATCAGATGCCTATCACCCGGGCTCTGATTTTCATCTGTATGCGATATCATCTGCGACGCTATATCGTACACTTGCTGTGCCATGTTGCTGCACTCACTCTCATCAGGTGATGTGACATGTACTAAAAGCATATTCCATACAGGCGGATAATGCATAAGCCTCCTGTACTCAATCTCCTTATCGTAAAAAGCCTCATAATCCTGCTCTTTGGCAGTCCGGATGGCATAGTGGTCAGGGTCGTAGGTCTGGATAACCACATTGCCGGGCAGCTTTCCTCTGCCGGCGCGCCCTGCCGCCTGGGTCAGCAGAGCAAAGGTGCGCTCCGCCGCATGAAAATCATTCACATGCAGTGACATATCCGCCGCCAGCACACCAACCAGCGTGACATTTGAAAAATCATGCCCCTTTACAATCATCTGCGTACCGATAAGTATATCGGCCTCATGATTGGAAAATGCCTGCAGAATCTTCTCATATGCATCCTTCGCTCTCGTGGTGTCATAATCCATGCGCAGTATACGCGCCTGTGGAAAACGTTTTGCCACCATCGCTTCTATCTTCTGTGTGCCGGCCTTAAAGCCGCTAATGTACTTCGAGCCACAGCTCGGACACACCTTAGGCACCGGCTGTCTGTAGCCGCAGTAGTGACAGACCATAACTCCGCCGATATGTTCACTGAGTGATACATCGCAATGAGGACATTTTACCACAAAACCGCACGCTCTGCACGACATAAATGCCGATTTGCCCCTTCTATTTAAAAAAAGCATGGTCTGCTGGCCATTTAGAAGCCGCTCCTCCATAAGCTCCTGAAGCCTGGTGGAAAGAATCGAGCGGTTCCCCTCACGAAGCTCCTGCCTCAAATCGACAACCTCACACTTTGGAAGAGGTCTGTCGTCCACACGCTTATCCAGCTCCAAAAGCCTGTAAACGCCCGTCTTTGCCTTGTAATAGCTATCCACCGACGGTGTTGCAGAGCCAAGTACCACAATAGCATCGGACATGCGCGCGTACTCTATCGCCACCTCCCTGGCATGATAGCGTGGCACCGACTCGCTCTTGTATGAATTCTCGTGCTCTTCATCTATTATGATAAGTCCTAAATTTGAAAAAGGTGTGAACAGCGCCGACCGCGGGCCAATCATGATGTCAATATCACCATTCTTAGCTCTCTCAAACTGGTCATAACGCTCACCATTTGAAAGTCTTGAATTGATTATCGAAACCCTGTTCCCAAATCTGGCAAAAAAACGCATCACGGTCTGGTAAGTGAGGGCAATCTCGGGAATCAGCACAATCGCCTGACGCCCGGACTGTATACAGTGTGCGATAAGCTCCATGTACACCTCTGTCTTGCCGCTTCCGGTAACACCCTTAATCAGATAAGTATTTCTAAGACCAGAGGCAATGTCGCCTTCTATTGCATCAACCACACTCTGCTGCGCGGCATTCAGTACCTTATCATAGGTGTCCACACTCATATGCTCCACAGGATTTCTGTAGCCGCTCTGTGTGATGACCTCGATAAAACCGCTCTGCTCAAGCGCTCTTATAGTGGTAGCCGACACCGACAGCTTGCCTGTCACAAAGGAATACTCAAGGCGCGCCCCATCATCAGCATCAATCAGCGCACGAAAAAGCCTGGCCTTTGCCTTTTGTTTTTTTGCCTCGCAAAGCGCAAGCTGCGCCCTTGCCTTTACCTTGTCTATTTTCAGTGCAATACTACGGCTCACCTGCTCCTTAGCCTGCTTCTTTACAGGTATAACAGTCTTAAGCGCCTGATTCATGGTAGAGCCGTAATTGCGCCGTATCCATGCCGCAAGTGCGATGAGCTTTGCCTCCACAGCCACAGAGTCTGCCTTTATCCCGATAAGAGGCTTTGTCCTTGCCGGGTCGTACTCAGGCTTATCCGTGACCTCAATCACATAGCCTGTGATAGTGCGGCTGCCAAATGGAATATCCACGCACACACCCGGACGGATGTCGCATAAAAGCTCATCCGGGATGCTGTACTGAAATGTCTTATCCAGTTTTTCGTGGGATATATCCACAATCACGTTGGCATACATAACTGATACTATTTAACTCCTTCGTATTTCTCCTCGCAGTACTTGCAGCGGTAGATTTCGTTTTTCTCATCGGAAAGTACGAAAATCTGGTCAAGCTCCTGCTCAATTGAAGTGATGCATCTTGGGTTTTTGCACTTGATGACATTTTTCACCTGATGAGGCAGCTTAAGCTCCATCTTGTCCACAATCTTGTCACCCTTTATCACATTTACAGTGATATTGTGGTCGATAAATCCAAGGATATCGAGGTCTAATGACTCTATCGGACACTCTACCTTGATGATATCCTTCTTGCCCATCTTGCTGCTCTTTGCATTCTTTATGATTGCAACTGTGCAGTCGAGCTTGTCAAGCTTTAAATCCCTGTAAATCTGAAGACTCATACCTGCCTTGATATGATCGAGCACAAAGCCCTCATGTATTCCACTAATATTCAGCATATTATCCTCCTTTAGTCCTCAGCCAATCCAAGCAATGTCAGAATAAGCGCCATACGCACGTAAACCGCATACTGTGCCTGCCTGAAATAGCATGCTCTCGGGTCATCATCCACATCAACAGAAATCTCATTCACACGTGGGAGCGGATGAAGTACAATCATATCATCCTTTGCAAGTTCCATCTTCTCCTTTGTCAGAATGTAGAAATCCTTCAGACGCACATAGTCCTCCTCATTGAAGAAACGCTCCTTCTGGACACGTGTCATGTAGAGCACATCAAGCTCTCCCATGGCATCCTCGAGCTTTTCTACCTCCTTGAACTCGATATTGTTGGCACGAAGCACATCATCGCGCACATAGTCAGGCACCTTAAGCTCCTCAGGCGAGATAAGCACAATCCTCACATTGTCATATCTGATAAGTGCATTGATCAGTGAATGCACTGTACGTCCAAACTTTAAATCTCCGCAAAAGCCGATTGTGATATTATTCAATCTGCCCTTGATGGAACGGATTGTAAGGAGATCAGCAAGTGTCTGGGTAGGATGCTGATGACCTCCATCGCCTGCATTGATTACAGGGATACGCGATTTCTCTGAAGCCACAAGCGGTGCACCCTCCTTAGGATGACGCATGGCACAGATATCCGCATAGCAGGAAATAACCCTGATAGTATCTGAAACGCTCTCGCCCTTTGACGCAGATGACGAATCAGCACTGTGGAAACCTAACACCGAGCCTCCCAAATTAAGCATGGCAGCCTCAAAGCTAAGCCTGGTTCTCGTGCTTGGCTCATAAAAACAGGTTGCAAGCTTCTTTCCATCGCACTTGTGTGCATATTTCTCAGGATGAGCCTCTATATCATTTGCAAGATCCAGAAGCTTGTCCAACTCTTCTACAGAAAAATCCAACGGACTCATTAAGTGACGCATAATTTGCCTCCATTCTTTTTCGCGTAACAATTTTTATTACATTTTTTCTATCATATAATAACTTAGCGCAATATTCAAGTTGGCTTTTACACTTTTTTGTTGTAGAATATATGACAGAATATAACTGTTCTGAACGTTTAGCAATTGTATTGAAGTTTTCATACAATTACGACAATTTCAACATCAAAAAGGAGAATAATATGTCTGTAAATGAATCACAAATCAAAAACACCACAGCCGGCGCAATCGATGATGACGATGCTGTAATCTTTAAGGAGAGAAAGAGACTGCTGTTTCTCGGTCTGCCATGGACTTTCACAAAATATACCGTCACACCGTCCTTTATCACTGTAGAGTCCGGACTCTTAAGCACCACAGAGGATGACTGCTACATGTATAAGGTAGCTGATGTAAAGCTCACCACATCACTGATGGAACGCATTTTTAAGCTCGGCACCATAGTCTGCTACACAGGCGACGTCACAAACCCTGAGCTTAAGCTCGTTCACGTAAAGCACTCACGCGAGATAAAGAGCTATCTGCTCAAGCAGTCTGAGGCCGCAAGACTTAAAAGACGCACCTTAAACACTGTGGATATCGGTGCGCACGGAGCTGACATGGCAGATTTGGATCATGATGGTATTCCGGATTCTATGGAATAATACAGCCGTTGCTGCGCAGCTGATTTTGCTCATATATGTTTGGATCTGAATAGTTACTTATGTCCATAAATAAAAGGGGATGTGAAAAACTCAATCGAGTTTTTTCACATCCCCTTTTATTTTTCAGGTAACTATTCAGAATAATTGCACAGATTAATACACCCGTCCATCGTTCTGCAAATAACCAGCCCAATAACTTGCATGAATTTCCATCTGTAACATCAGAAAAGCTTGACATCTAGCAGCAGAACATCTGCCAGCAAAGGAATGTGGCTAGCAGGCTGCAGCACTCGCTGCCCCTGCCACTAGGGCGTCCGTATATGTCTCCCATATCCGAATACCACGAGCCACCATTTTCAATTATCTGCATAAACTGGCGGTACTGCATGTTGTTTGGTTCAAGCGACACTGCTCGCTGTATGTGTTCTATGGCTGTCGCTGTGTTGCCGAGCTTTTGGTTTGCGATAGCACTGTAGTAGTACCACCTTCCGCGTCTCTCAGCAAAAGGTACCTCCTCAAGCACCTTCAGTGCCTCATTGTAGTAGCCGTTGCTGATGAAATTGCCTGCTGCACGCACCTTTGGATTGTCATCCTGTGCACTGCTGCCTGCATTATTGTAGGTATAGCGGCCATAGAAACCACCAAACGGTCCACCTGCTCCAAATGGATCACCTGCTCCCGGTCCACTACCATATGCTCCACCATAGGAGCTGCCGCCGTATGAGCTGCTGCTTCCTGCACCGCCATATCCACCGGCTCCGGCAGCACCGGACTGCTTTTCCTTCATTATCTGGTCATATGCCTGCTGCACCTGCTTAAACTTCTCCTCAGCCTGATCCTTGTTAGGATTATTGATATTGGCATCAGGATGATATTTTCTGCTTAAGCTCCTGTAGGCCTTTTTTATTTCATCGTCACTTGCACTGCGGCTGACACCGAGCACCTGATATGGATCTATCATTTATGTTTCTTCCTTTTCTTCATCTGAATATACTCATACTTGCTCCACACACCGGAGTATAGAACATTTCTGATTATATCCGCATGTAAGAGAATTGGCAACCTCTCAAATATTTTTGCTGCCTCTGAAAGCATAGATGTCATCATAAGCCGACAGGATTTGTCAAATTTTTCCTGATCATTATTGCAGCAATGCATGAGCTGTATAAGTGGATTATATGATTTCTTTTTCACATCATCCCCAATATCCTCATACGCATCCATTATATAAATAAATTTACCCATATAGCAGCCAAATTCCTTCAGATCCTTCTGCCACTCATCCTGCTTCCACGCAAAAAGTATGCCGAGCATCTCTCCTGTCAGCCCTGCAACTGCATCAATATTGGTATCATTGCTCTTCTCGCACTCTGCAAGCCTTGCAATGTAGTCCTCTATCGCCTTAGCCTGTATCGGATAGCCTTTTTTTGCCTTCTCAAAGTCCTTTTTCAGCATCTCTGCGTATGTCTTCTTCGTCAGGCTCTTGTCATCCTTCCAGTCATCTATCAGATTGTAGTATGCAAGCAGGATGTTCATGGCTGCAGCATACTCTGTAATCTCATTGGTGCGAAGTGTACGCTTCTTCGTAGGGTGCACGCTGCATACAAATCCATCCCGCGTCACACTATCCGGCTCATACAAGCCTGTCAGAAGCACTATGAGAAAAGTCATGTCATAGTTTAGTGCCATCTGTGCACGCCTGCCATACTGCGACTTCATTGTCTGGCACAGCCCGCAATAATAGCTTTGATATATTTTTTTATTTTCCTCGGACAAGGTGTCCTTATTGACAGTTATATATCCAAACATTTCTCTTCTCCATGCTCTTATGTACAGGTATATATATTGACGTACCAGTACATCGAAAAATAAGTTTCTGGCTATATGACGCAGAATGAATTTTCATCTGCAAGGCGGAGGAATGAGGCGTAGCGGTGGCTACGTCGATTGACTACAACGCCGCAGATGGGAAATCAGGCAAGTCATATGGCTGGTTACTTATTATTCGATGTACTAGCTGCGTCTCACAAACTGCTCCCGGCACTTCGGACAGGTAATACAGATCTTGCCATGTCCTCTTGGCACCCTGACCTCCTGCTTGCACATAGGACACTTGAAGAACTTGTACTGCTTCCTCTGTGCAAAGCGCTTTTTCCTGCGCTCTGCCTTTACGGTCCACTCATACCTGGCATTTAAAAACTTCTGATTCTCTGCATAGCGCTTGTTTACATTTCTCGAAAATACACGAAAATACATATGTATCATCAGTCCTATAGCCAGTATATCAAGTATCGCCGACCTTGTAAATATTGAAACCACAAGTAATATCATTACTACCCATGACTCAGCCCTTGCAAGCTCGTCCATCCCGTTTCTTCCATTCATAAATCTGATAAATTTTTCTCTCATATTACCGCCTCGCCCTATATTTTCATTATAGCCAAATTCTTACCTCATACAGTGTCCACGCTATGAATTTGAGGTTTTAAATCGTTCTTTACATTTATTAAGATAATATTGAAGATAAAAACCGTCAATAGACCTATCGTCTTTTAAGAAACATTTTATATTTCGTTTATTAAAGTTGGTAAAAGGGCTTGATTTTTGGAAAAATGCTTGGTATATTAAATAAATATGCAGGACAGGTGATCGCGGCTGCAGGTGTCGAAAGACCGCAGGTGAGGAAAGTCCGGGCTTCA
>ERZ1673741.409-NODE-409-length-49237-cov-15.151072_pt1 | contig 49237 bp, 80 predicted proteins | sample MGYA00580209_ERZ1673741 | MGnify/ENA primary metagenome ERZ1673741 (study PRJEB41218, sample SAMN15661754) | gut metagenome | host: Homo sapiens | place: Canada: London | collected 2015-08-20/2019-03-30 | study: EMG produced TPA metagenomics assembly of... | reverse complement strand
AATAGTTGTTGACAATAAATAAAACATGTGTTAATATATAATCAAGAAATGAAACAAGAAAACAATTTGTGAAGGAGGATAAAACAATGGCAAGACCAAACACAGTAGAAGAAAGAAGAAAGGCATACTTTGATAGAGAGTTCAACAGAACTACAGAACAAACAAGAATCATCATTTTGCAGAAACAGATTGAAGCTGTTAAAAAGCAGAATGAAGAACTTAAGAAAGAGTTAGCTTCTTTCTAAAAAAATATATTAAAAGGGTGTTGACAAACAGCACCCTATGATATATAATATAATCATAAAGAACAAGAAAACAACTTATAAGGAGATAAAACAAAATGAAAAAGTATGAATTTGCAGAAACAACTGAATTAACAGAGAAAGCTTTTGAGGTGTACAGCGATAGCAGCTTCATGTTCTATAAAGATGGAGACACATTTTTCTACAGTGACAATCCGAACAGTGAAAAAATAGAACTCGGGTCACTGGAAGATGCGATTGAATTTTTGGAGCAGTTTGCAGATTAGGTGTATGAAAATGAACATAAAGAGAGGAGATAAAACAAAATGACACCATACAATTACAGAGAGCTACAAAGAAAAATCAGAAGAAAGGTAAGAACATTCAAAAGAGCGTTAAAAACTTTTTGGAAAGAATGGGGAATGACATTAGAAGAATTTGAAATGTTCCTCGGTGCGTGTGGTGTATTTATGTTTCCATTATTATTAAGAATATTCCTTGCATTTTTTGGAATTTAACGATTGACACTGTGGTATGTCGGTAGTATAATAAAAGTATAAAATAAATAAAAACAAAAAGAAAAGGAGAACAAAACAATGAACAAAACATTTGAAGAAATGACAGTGAAGGAGTTAAGAGAAGAAAGCAGAAAGCGTGGACTCACATTAGAAAGCAAGGGACATAAGTTCACGAAGCCAGAATTGATTGAAAGACTTATCAAGTGGGATATGGAACAGGCAGACATTGATGAAGATATTCAGAAAGCGATTGATGAAGCAGGACAGCCAGACGACAATGAAACATGGGGCAAAACAGAGTGCGAAAAAGAAGTCGAAGATTGTGAAGAAGCACCATGCGAGAATACACCAGAGGTTAAAACAAGCAGAGATAAAGATGGTTACATTGTGTATGCAAAAACATTAGAAGAAATTGAGCAGAAATATGGAAGCAGAAAGAAGCAGGAGATTTACGACAACGAGTTAAAGGTTGGAAGTTATGTTGTGTTTGTTCATTATGTAGAAGCAAAAAACGGACAGATTTACAAGAAATTAAGAACAGCAAAGGTTGTTGGAATCAACAGAAAAAAAGAACTTGTTAGAGTTGCTACTCTGTTAGGAACGGAAAAAGAATTATATTTTGATGAATTGCTTTACATCAAGGGAAGTGCAAAGAACTGTTCTTACCCGAAGGATATTACAATGTATCTGAAAGAACAGAGAACGGAGAAAGGCAAGGTGCTTATCAATGAAAGATTCACAGAGAACAATGTTGCAGATTAAGGACAGCGTAAGAAAGTTGTATGATGCACAGCAGGAAAAGAAACAGTTTGACAAGTATTATGATGAAGTAAGAAAGAAAGAGCAACTTTCTATTTCAAATTTTATGTTTACAAATTTACCGAAAGACCAGAACAGCTTTGAGATTGAATTGGATGAAGGTGTAGGGTATTATACAAATCATATGAAATTAAATGTAACAAGAATCAGAACAAAGAAAGTTACATGGTTGTTAGATAAATTAAAACAGAGGTTGGGAAAAGATATATACAAAGATGTGGTTGACAAAACATACACAGTCAATGATATGTATGGGTTGATTAAGTATCTAAAAAAATGCGGAGTTGACCCAAGGAAGTTTAAGAAGTTTATTGATGTTGATGAAACATTAAACGAAACAAAACTTGACACCTACTATGAAACAGGGGCATTGAAAAAATCAGACATAGAAGGGTGTTATGATGTGAAGGTGGGAGAGCCTTATATCAGATTAACCGAATTGAAAAGGTAACACGATATGGTTCGGTCATATGGTGGGAAAGAGCTTGCAAAAGTGCTTATCTATTATGGCTTAATTGCAGATGTTGTAAGTTCAGATTTTAACATTATCTGTCCTTTCCATGAAGATATAAACCCATCCATGCGGATATGCTTAATAGATGGCTCTTTCTTCTGCTTTGGGTGTGAAGCAAAAGGAAATGCCCTAGATTTTGTTAGAAAAGTACACCCAGAATTAAATGAGTTGCAAGCGTGTGTTTTGTTGGAACAAATATTAAACAGCAAAGAAGTAAAAACATTAAATGTGAAGTACCGAAAGAAAAGAAGGTTACAGAACAAACAAGCCTTGAATGAAGCACATGACTACTACTATGGATTGCGTAGTATTGATTGGAATGACATACATACCAAAGAAGAACATGAAGTTTTACAGTACATGAAACAAAGGGGATTCAACGCAAGGGCGTTGAACATAGCCAAGTGTAAAGCAAATTACAACATAGCTTATCCTTTTCTATTCCCTATATTGGACAATGGCGAGTTCAAAGGGTGGGTTGGCAGAACCATGAACAAGTATGTTGAGAAGAAAAGGAAGTACCTTTACAATGATGGTTTTAGAAAGCGAGATACATTGTGCGGCAACTATGAACAGAACAAAGTTGTGTTTATATGCGAAGGGTTCATGGATTACCTTAGCTTACGAACTCGTGGACATCTGAAAAATGTTGTTGCAATACTTGGTTGGCATATATCAGATGAACAGGTACAGAAGTTGAAGAATAAAGGCGTAACAACAGTGGTGTCTGCTCTGGACAATGACAATGCAGGGAATAAGGGTACAGAGTATTTAAAACGGTTTTTCCATGTGATAAGGTTTGATTATCCAGAAGGAGTAAAAGACGCAGGGGAAATGTCGGAACAAGAGTTAAAAATGGCAATCAGATGGACAAGGAGGGCTTATAAACGTGACAGTTAGTTTTAAGTTGAAGATGGGAATGACACTGTTCCATGCACAGACCATGAAGGAATTACGGATTGACAAGGTAATAGAACAGAGTTATAATGAAGATAGTCAAGAGTACAAAGAGTTGTGCAAGGAATATACACAAGTGATAGGATTTGCAAGAGAACTTGACAAAACAGAGTTTGACAAAGAATTGATGAAGGAACTAGCAAGAGAAGCGAAGGAAGTACAGAAAGAAATAATTGAACAGATTGAACAGGTTGTAAAGAATTGTTATTACCAAGGAACAACAGCATACATATCTTTTGGTGGGTATATGATTAACCCAAAAGAGTTTTGTGCAATTCGTCTGGATGGGTTCGACATTCAATTCAACAAAAAGTAAAACAAACAAGAAAGGAAGAACAAACAATGGGAAAAATCAAATTAGCAAACATCAAGAATGAGATTAAGAAAAGCGGAACAAGCAAAGGCAAGTTTTTGTTTTTCAAAGAGGACAGCAAGGTAAGAGTAAGATTCCTCACCGATATGGAAGATGGGCTTGAGGTATCTTTCCATGACAGTTTCCAGCTGGGAATCAATGTTCCATGCCAAGAAGTATTTGGAAGGGATTGCGAGTATTGCGAGAATGAGGATTTACGGACAAGAAACATGTATGTGTGGAGCGTATATGATTATGAAAGCAAGGAAGTTAAACTGCTCATGGCAGCGGTAAATAATTGCTCTCCTGTTCCTGCGCTTGCATCTCTTTATGAAAGTTATGGAACATTGTGCGATAGAGATTATGAGATTAAGAGAATCGGAAAAGGACAGAACACAACATACAGCGTGATTCCTCTGGAAAAGATGAAGTTCCGAAACACAAAAGTGAAACCAATGTCAGAACAGGCAATGTTAAAGTGCATTGACAAGGCTTATCCTGCGGATAATTCGGAAGATTTTGAAGATGACGAAACACCAAAGAGAAACAAAAAGAAGGGTGCAAAGTCAAACAATAAGCCGATAAAAGGAAAGATGAATGAGCCAGAGGACGACAATGACGATTGGGATGATGAAGAGGAAGGACAGGACTATGAGAGTATGACAGCAAAAGAGTTGTTCCAGTTGTGTAAGGACAGAGACATTGAGTGCAAGCCAAAGAAAACAAAAGAATATTACATTGACCTTCTGGAAGAAGCAGATGAGGAAGATTCTGACGATTGGGATGATGAAGATTCTGACGATGATTGGGAAGATTAAAACATACAGAACAAAATTAAGGGGTTGACAAATGTCAGCCCTTTTGTTATAATAGGAGTGTAAGGAAGGAGAACAACAGAACATGGGTAATTACTTTGATTTACACAGGCATGATGAAACTTCTTTTTTTGATGGGTTCGGAAAACCAATAGAACTTGCAAAACGAGCAAAAGAATTGGGATATACAGCACTAGGGTTGAGCAACCACGGAAATATAACAGGATTGGTACAACATTGGTTAGCCTGTAAAGAAGTAGGAATCAAACCAATATTAGGTTGTGAAGTGTATTTCCAACCAAAGTTTAACAAGAAGAATCCGCAGAGAAAGTCTTATCATTTGTGTTTGTTTGCACAGAACAAAACAGGATATGAAAACCTGTGTCATATTATGTCAGAGGCAAACATAAAACAGTTCTACTATAAACCGATTGTAGATTTTGGACTGTTGGAGAAGTATGCAGATGGGTTAATCTGTACAACAGCGTGTATTGCTTCTGCAACAAGTCAAGCGATTGTGAATGGAAACATAGAAACAGCAGGAAGGTTGCTTGATAAGTTCAAGAGCATATTTGGCAAGAATCTATATGTTGAGATTCAGCCATATAAGATTGACAAAAAAGGAACACAACAGAAAACAGACTATGCTTTGATGGGGTTAGCAAGGGAACGGAAAATCAAGTGTATATTAACATCTGACAGCCATTTTGGAAGTAAGGAAGATTTTGATACTTATTGTAAAATGCACGAAATCGGGAAAACAACACTTGATGTTAAAAACACTTATTCTGAAAGATATATGCCTAGCGAATATGAGATAGAAGAACGATTTACAACAATCTACAAAAACAGGTTCAAAGATGCATTTAGTGTAGCAGAAATGTTTGTTGACAATCTCAAAAAGCTACAGGATAGCGTGGAAGAAGATATACTTTCGCAATGTGAATTGGTTTTGCCAAAGATTGAAACAAATGGAGAATCAAGCGAAACAGTGTTGCGTAAGATGGTGCAACGAGGATTAAAAAAACGAGGAAAGAATAAACGAGAATACATTGAAAGATGTAAACATGAATTAGATGTAATACACTATCATGGTTTTGATGATTACTTCCTCATGGTACAGGACTATGTGAACTGGGCGAGAGAACATAACATAGCGGTTGGACCGGGTAGAGGTTCGGCGTGTAATTGTTTGGTAGCTTATGCTATTGGAATTACAGATGTGGATAGTATCAAGTATAATCTGGATTTTAGCCGATTTATGCGTAAGGAAAAGAAGAAGTTGCCAGACATAGATGTTGATTTTGAAACAGACAGACGACAGGACGTTATTGATTATGTTGTGAATAAATACAAAGGACAGGCGGTACAGATTTGTTCTTATGGAGAATACAAGATTGACAACCTTGTCAATGACCTTGCAGGGGTATGTGGATTGCCTACAAGTGGTAAAGAATTAGATGAGTATGACAAGGAACAGAACAAAAAGGTGGTTGCAGAAATCAAACGATTTATACGAGAGTATGAAGAGGATGGAAGATTGAATATGCAGTTACTTATGGAGGATGAAAGAACAGAAGAGTATAACAGCCAGTATGACAATATTATGAAACATTTTTCCAAGTTGTTTGGTAAAATTCGATATTTAGGAAAACACGCCGCAGGTGTAGCAGTTGTTGGCTCGGATATATCTAACTATACAGCGGTGATTCGCAAGGGTGATATGTTTAGCAGTAGTTATGACCTTAATGACCTAGAACATATTAACTGTACAAAGTTTGATATGTTAGGGCTTAAAACAATGTCAGAGTTGAGAGAGTTAGAAGAACATACAAACCATATCGTAACAGATGAGGACAGAGAAGAGCAAGAAATATATGAACGATTCAGAGAAGGAAAAACGGATGGAATATTCCAGATGGAAAAATCAGCACCAAAAAAGATTTTGGACATGATAAAGTGTGATTGTATCGAAGATGTTATCGCAGTAAATGCTTTGAACCGTCCTGCGCCGTTACAATTAAAGATGCACGAAACATATGCATATAACAAGTTGTCTGGAAAAGTGGATAAGAATACGCCGTATTACAAATACACAAAAGAAACATATGGAACAATGTTGTATCAAGAGCAGACCGTTGAGGTTGCACAGAGGTTAGGGCATCTGACACCGCAACAGAGTTTTGATTTGTTAAAGATTATGAAAAAAGCGGAGAATCAGAACAAACCAGAGTATATACCAATCATCGAACAGATGAAAAAGGATTTTTTCAAAGGGTGCAGAAGTGAAGGACTTACGAAAGAACAAACAACAGAAATATGGGCGAGTATGCTTATTTATGGGTTTAACAAAGGACATAGTACAGGGTATACAATTATCAGCGTAGACCAGATGTGGTATAAGATTCATTTCCCTGCCGAGTTCTGGTACGTTAAAATGAGGTATGCTGGGAATGATGCAGATTTACACAAGTATTCACAGTTCGCAGTAAAAGACAATGCAGTTGTGATGTTACCTCATGTGAATTACACAGCGGAGACATCTATGCGTATGATGGATGGGGAAAATGTTATACAGCAAGGGTTGAGCATTATTAAGGGAATTGGAGAAAAAGTGGCAGAAGCAATCGAACATGAAAGAAAAGAACATGGAGTGTTCCGAGACTATGACGATTTCTATGACAGGTGCAAAGGAAGAACAGTAACAACAAGAGTAATTGACATTTTAAAGGAACAGGGAGCATTGGAGTTTAACAAGCGGCGTTATTTGTCAAGGGTGGTAAAGTATAACAGCAGTTTGTTGGGGCGTTAAAATGTTTCATGTGAAACGTACAAAACAAAGGTGGTTAGAAAATGGAACAGTATATAGAAAGGAATGAATATTCGCATAAAGTTGATGAGTTGAGACAGAACAGAGTACAGACATCATTTTATAAATATGGAAGTGCGAAACATAATTTTGGCAGGGGATATGTGAATGCACTCAGAAGCAATGAAAAGTGTATCGAAGCATATAATAGAACAGGAAACAAAGAGTATTTGTTAGATGCTATGAATTACCTTATGTTTGAGTTCATGTACCCACAGAAAGACGGGGCATATTTTAAACCTACAGATAGCAAGGAATCGGCAGGAATTGAAGGAATCAGTATTAGAGAAATGGAGAGGATAAAAGAAAATGGCTACTAAAAATGGAATGAACAAAGAAGCGATAATGAAACTGTGTTCCGAGATTTCAAAGAAGGAAGGCGATGGGATTGTTTATAGTCTGGGGAATAAAAATGGAGTGTTAAACATTCCTCGGTGGAGCACAGGACTTCCAGACCTTGATGCAATCATAGGTGGAGGAATCCCAAAGGGAAGAACAATAGAAATATTCGGAGCAGAGTCAGCAGGGAAAACAACGCTTGCTTATCAGTTTTGTGCTCAACATGAAATGTGCCTTGATATACCAATCGAGGGTACGTTTGATGCAGAACGTGCAAAGTTATTCGGAAACAGACCAAAACAAATGTTGGTGTATAGAGCGAGATATGGAGAAAAGGCTTTCAACAGGGCAATCAGATTTGCGGAAGAGGGTATACCCATGATTGTGATTGATAGTGTTCCATCTATGCAACCGAAAGATGACATTGACAAAATAAGAAAAGCAGTGAACACAGATAGCGAACAAGAAATGCGGATAGGTGGAGTTGCAAGGCTCATGGACAAATACTTGCCTACACTTGAGGATGTTATTGAACAAACAGGAACAACGGTTGTGTTTATAAACCAGATTAGGGATAAAATGAATGCATTGCCTTTTGGAGATAACATACAAACGCCTGGAGGTCATAAGTTGAAACATAGTGCAAGTCTTAGAATACAAGTCGCACGAAAAGGTTATATTGACATTCCGAACCACAACCCTTATAATAGTGCAAATAAAGAAACGATTGGCATGATTATGAAGTGCAAGGTTGTTAAGTCAAAGGTATGCAATCCAAAAGGAGAATGCGAGATACCGTTATTTTATGACCGAGGTTTTGTAGATTTTGCAGACCTTGACGATGTAAGAAAAGAAATCATGGCAGAACATAAACAGAAGTATAAGGAAATGTTAGAAGATTGATGCATTTTTATTGTATCAGATTTAATAGAACATACATTGGTAATGGTAGTACAGAACATAGGTTTTTCGTTTATGCCGAAACAAGATTGGAGGCAGTGAAGAGATTCCGTGCTACAACAGGTTACAAAAGTGATTGCATTATTTCTGTCCATGTGGTATCATAGAGAAAAAGGAGAACAAAACAAATGGGATTGATGGATGAAATCAAACGAGAAGCGGAAGGGAATCGAACAAAGATACAAAGCAGTCAAGAAGCAGAATTGGAGCATAAGTTGAACGCATTGCATTATCTGGATAAGGACATCAAGAAAGAATTGCAGTTCTTAAAATCAGTAATGACAAGAGGACAGGAAACAGCAGAGAGAAAAGGACTTCATGCAAGTGCTATTATTGTTTCCGATGATAAGTTTTGTTACAGACAGCAAGTGTTGAGTTTGTTTTACAAACAGGCACAGGGAGAACAAGTACCAGTTGGATTGAAGCGGATATTTTCAGAGGGTGATGCAATACATGAAAAGTGGCAACGATTGTTTATTCGTGGAGGGTATGCAGAACCGTTAGATTGTGATTTCAGCCGATTCAATGAAGAATTTGACCTTTCCTATACGCCAGACATTATTTGTGATATAGACGGTGTAGAAATGGTTGGAGAAATAAAATCAGTAAATACGTTCCAGTTTAAGAAACAGAAATACCATGTTTCTGGAAGGAAGCAGTTACAGTTGTATATGTATTTAACAGACATCCATGATGGTTTTGTTTTGTGCGAGGATAAGAACACACAAGAAATAAAAGTATATTTGTATAAGTTCAACTACAAAGAGGTTGAACCATACATAGCAAGGTTGGAGAAAGTGCAGTATTACAAACACAGAATTGAAACAAAAGGAAAACTTGTACAGAGACATGAAAAGTGTACAGGGTATCATTGCAAGATGGCAGAACAATGTCCGATGCGTGAAGTATGTTTTGGAAAATCAAAAGAAAGGATATAAAAAATGGAAATTGATAAAATTACACCAGAAACAGAAGAGAGAAAAATAAAAGTAACAGAAGCAGAAGTAATTGTAAGAAGATGTAATACAGGTTTTTATTTTGAAATTAAATACAAAAGGGCAGGGGAAGAACATTATAATATTGGTTATGGGTCATGTAATATTCATGTTGTATTCGACTGGTTAGATAGATGTTTTGAATTTGTATCACCAGAGAAAGGAAATTAAAATGGACAGGATTATTGGTTTTTGTTTGTGGATTGTGGCAGGCTTTATTATAGGAGCTATATTATCAAAATTTATATAGAAAGGTAATTGAGGAAAGTGGTATGAAAATGGATAAAGTTGCAGGTAGCAAGGATGATGAATTTTACACACCAGAATATGCGGTAAAACCGATTATTAAATATATAAAAAATAATAGTAAAATATTGTGTCCGTTTGATACAGAAGAAAGCAATTTTGTGAAATTGCTAAAAGCACAAGGACATACAGTGATACATACACATAAAAACGAAGGAAAAGATTTCTTTAAATTAACCAATGCGAAAGTAGATTATATTATAAGCAATCCCCCGTATTCTTGTAAAACAGAAGTGCTACAAAAGCTTTTTGAAATGAAAGTTCCATTTGCTATGTTGGTTGGGGTTGTTGGGTTATTTGAAAGCAAAAAAAGGTTTGAAATGTTTAAGAACAATAATTTTGAAATAATGTATTTTGATAAAAGAATTGCGTATTTTAAGGATTATGATGAGAAAAAACCATCATTAAACCCACCATTTTCCAGTGTATATATTTGTCATAATATTCTACCAAAACAAATTGTTTTTGAAGAATTAAAGAAGAAGTAAAATTTTGGGTTGACAAAAGTCAGCCCTTATGTTATTATATAGGCATAAACAAGAGAACAAACAACCAAGGAGGGCAAACAATAATGTTAGCATATGTTGAGGAAAAGGAAAAAGTAGAAGTTGAAAAGTTGATAGATAAATTTACAAAATCCGGAATAATAAAAAGTGCCGGAGATATTAAAAAGTATGTACATCATATAAACAGAAAAACAAGAAAACCTACATATTGGTATAGATGCGAGTGTGAATTAAATGAGTAATATTGCAAGACTATGGGTTTACATGTTACCTATTTAGATTGTATGGAATGTGAGGACAAACAATGCAAACAAACAAGAAATGCAAATATGGAAGAACATGGACAAACAAAGATTGCGAGTTATGCACAAAATATGGAAAGTGTGAACTTACAGAAAGGAGACAAAATGGCAGTAATAAAAAGGTATCTAAGACTAGAACCAGAGCAAAAAGTTTTCGTAGTATTTGCAAGTAAACGTGAAGGATATAAGGACAATATAGTGCTACGTTGCAATGTAAGAGAATGTAGTATAAGAAAAAATACAACAATATATTATCTTGTAAAAGAAAAAGTAGTGTTAGGAAAAAAGGACATAAAACCATTCATAGATTGCTTTTTATGTGAGAATGCAAACATTGATACAGGATATAGAGGAATGCAGACTGACATATATCCGGTGTTTACAACAAAGGAGAAGTGCATAGAATGGCTAAAGGGATAATGTGTGCAGAGTGTTGCCATTTAGACAAAACAAGGAAACAAGGTGGCAACAATGGAACAGGATGCTTTCGTTATGGATGTAATGCAAGAATACGTGAAAAATTTATTTGTGGCTGGATTGGGAGTGACAATGAATTAAAAACAATGGGTTGTAGCGATTGCAATAGAATAAAGGTCGGAACAAGTTTTACACTTAACAAAACAAAATGTTTTTATTGCGGAAGTATACAAACAAAAAAAGGTAGAATGTATTTAATATATAATGCATCTACATATGTTTCAAATGGGTTTTATGTTGATATGGTAGAACAGAACTGGTTTTCGGAACATATAAAAGATATTATCATTGAATACCAAACAAAAGAACAAATTGAAGCATTGAAACAAACAGCGAGATTATATAAGAAAAGGATAATAAAACGTGAAGAAGAAAGCAACTGATAATGATTATAAAAAGAGATTTATGAATGGTTTTAAAATGTTATGCAACAGAAAATCTTCTTATACAGTATGGAGTGATTGTATGGCTTTATTTGCCATTACATTGGCTAATACAAGTATTTTACCATTAGCAAAAGAAGAACCGTTTAAAAGCGTATATACAGGGCGAGAAAAGGAATATTTACGCATTATAAACAGTTATGAAAAGAAAGAACAGAAACTTTTCCCACAAATGTTTGCATTAATTGTAGAAGAGTTAGAAGAAAGACCGAATCAAGACTTGTTAGGACAGTTGTATATGAATTTGGAAATATCTAACAAAAATGCAGGACAATTCTTTACGCCATACAGTGTGTGTGAAGCAATGTCAAATCTTACAATCAATAGAAAAGAACTTGGAAAAACAGTACACAAAAAAGGTTATGCAAGCATATATGACCCTACATGTGGTGCAGGTGCAACACTTATAAGTGCAAGCGAAACATGCAAAGAAATGTTTCATAAATATAACTATCAGAATCATGTTTACTTTGTAGGACAAGACATAGATATAACTTGTGTTCATATGTGTTATATTCAATTAAGTTTACATGGACTTGCAGGCTATGTGATACATGATAATTCATTAACTAAACCAGAACCAGTATTACCAGATGATTTTGAAAAGATATGGTTTACACCTATGTACTTTAATAATGTATGGACAATGCGTAGATTGTTTCATGGGCAGGACATTTTAGGCAGAGAAAGGAAACGAGAGGGAGATGGAAAAGCATGACTATGTGATAGGAATAGACCAATCCTACACAAGAACAGGAATAACAGTTTTAAAAGACAAAGAAGTAGTTGAAATGTTCAGTCTTAATTATGAGCATTGCAGAAACAATTCAGAGAAACGTACAGCACTGGAGAATACATTACATGAAATGGTATTAGACCATAACATAGTGAACCCATTGGTGATTACAGAACGTATACGTCTGCGTTCACAGGGTTTCCTCTCAGAAGCCTATATTAAATCAACAGGTGCGTTAATTGCTACTATCATAGACTTCTTCTATTATTACAATGAAATCCCTGTATATAGTGTTGATACACGTTCGTGGAAATCTCAAATAATCGGGAACAGTAAACCATTGAACAATCCATATGGAATCAACCCAGAGAAGTTCCGTACAATCCTGTATTTGAGGGATAAAGGGCTTTTAAAGCATATAGTGAAAGAATATAAGGGCAGAGGTAAAAAGGGCATTATAGACGTAAAAATGGAGGTTAGAGAGGGCAAGAAAAAGGTCAGAAAGAAAGTACCATGTGAAATCAATGATGACTTGGCAGATTCTTATTGTATTGCCTTATATGGGTATCTACCAAAAACAAAACAAAAACTGAAAGAAGAACGATTTTAAGGGTGTGAACAATCATGCCCTAATTTTATTGCAACAAATTCAAACAAAACGCTTTACATTGTTTTGAACATATGTTAATATATAATCAAGAAATGAAGAAAACAAATCAATGAAGGAGGAACAAGAAATGACAGTTACATATACAGAGTACAGACATGATAAACATGTATTTTTCAGAAAACATAGAAATAATTTTGATTGCGAAACAAGCCCGATGGACGAATATGGAAGGTATCACAAAACATATGTTTTTAAAGATGGTGCTGTTTGGTATGAAACAATGTTTCCAGAATATGTGAAACAGAATGTAGAAATCAAGTTGTGCAGTGTAGAAGTTGAAGTTAAAATGTTTGTTACAGAGTTCTGGAATACAGATAAAAGCGAAACAAAAAGATATTATGAAAAGTTTTAGGGTTGAGAAATCAGCCCTTTATTTTTTACAACAAAAGCGGTTGACAATCAAACAAAACAAGTGTATAATATAACCATAGAGTTAGGCAGAAATGGTTAGCAAACACTCAAGGTGCAACAATAACAGATTGAAACAAAAACAAAGAAATTTAACAAAACGTGTTTACATTTGTTTTGTGTTGTGTTATGATATAGTCACAAAGGAAATGGAGAACAAAACGAGAAGGAGTTAAGAACATGATTAAAAAAGAAATAGAAGGAAGTAAGGTAATAATTTTTAACAGCATTTCAGAAGTTGTACAATTCAATCGAGAAACAGAAAGAACAAATTTTTATCAGAGTTATCATATATCAGATGAGGTTGGAAGATATTCATTTACAAAAACAAACAGTTATGAAGAAGCAGAGGACTTATTACTTCATGGTTGGGATGAAATGGCAGAAAAGCTGACAAAGAAGGTAAGCAATGTAAAATGTCAGAATGGATATAAAAATAAAACAGTGTATGGTGTACAGGGTTATCAAGCTTGTGTTCCAAGATATTTACAGGGTATGCCAGATAGTATGGTATCGAGCAAAAGAATTACAACAAAACAGAAAGTGTTAAACATTGTTAAAGATTTCGGATATTCTGGAGCAACGTCAGCAGAAACAATCGAAAATGAAAGCATAAAAGTCTTAAAGGCTGTGAACGAATTAGAGTTGACAGGGTATAGGGTGAATTTGAGCATTACATTTGTAAGCAGATGCAGTGGATGTTACAGAAGTATAGTAGTTAAAATAAAAAATGCTTCACAAAGGATGAACATTAAACAGATGGCTTTCCCATTGGTGCATCCTAGTATGTTCCGAAGAATTGTGTTTGGATTGATTGAGAGATTACCAGAAACAGAATGTTTTGGCTATGGATATGGAACATGCACAGAGTATAACGAAACAAAACATTTATTTAAGGGAGATTATTTTATTCCTCGTATTGTTTCAGAAACAGAGATTACAGACATCGAAAAGTACAAAATAAATTAAAAAATATTTTAAAATAACTATTGACTTTTATATATTGTTATATTATAATATAGTTACAAGGTAAGAGATAAAACAAAACAATCAGTGAAGGAGAAAAGGAAAATGAAAACAAGAACATTTGTAGAGGTTATCAAAAAAGATGAGGAACATGTAGTTGCTAAAACAAAAACAGATTCTGGTGTTGTTGATATTAAAAGGACATTCAGAAAGCATACAAAGGAAATCAGGGAATTAAAGAAACAGGGCATCTATTGTTTTGAAATACAGGGCATTTTATATTGGTACACATTCAATGAACTCGGATTCGGAACACAGTATAAAGAACCAGAGAATTTCAGAGCAGAGGACAGAACAACAGATGAATTAAGAAAGTCAGGAAGGAAAGACAAAGCTGTTGTTGGTGTAGAGTTAAGAATACCAGAGGTTAAGAAACCAGAACCAATCAAAAAAGAAGAACCAAAAGAAGATTGGAACAAAGAAGTGAAACACAGCAAGTTCGATATGATTAAGGCTTGTATAGAAAATGACATTCCTGTTTATCTTGCTGGACCAGCAGGAAGCGGAAAGAACTACACATTGGAACAGATTTCATGGGAACTTGGTTTAGAGTTTTATTTTACAAACAGTGTTCAGCAGGAATACAAGTTAACAGGATTCATTGATGCAGGCGGAACATACCATGAAACAGAGTTTTACAAGGCATTCAAAAATGGTGGAATTTTCTTCCTCGATGAAATGGATGCAAGTATTCCAGAAGTATTGGTTTTACTCAATGCGGCAATAGCAAACAGATATTTTGAGTTCCCAAATGGAAAAATAAAAGCACATAAGAACTTCCGAGTTGTTGCGGCAGGAAACACAGTTGGAAGTGGTGCAGATGAAATGTACACAGGACGTTTGGTATTAGACCAAGCAACTCTGGATAGATTCGCAATCATTGATTTTGATTACGACAGAAATATTGAAATGCACATTGCAAAAGGAAACAAAGAACTTGTTGATTTTGTGGAAGCAATCAGAACAGAAGCAAATACAAATGGAATCAGAGCAACGTTCTCCTATCGTTGTATTGGAATGGTAACAAAGTTAGAAAGAACAGGAATTGAATTAAAGGACATCCTTGCGATAGCAGTATTTAAAGGAATGGAGAAAGATACCATTAACAATTTCAGATTGTACACGCTGAATAATAAATACAAAACAGCACTGAATGAATTACAGAGGGTAGCCTAACAGGGCTACCTGTTCTGTTATCTGGAACAAAACAAAATTGAAAAAGTTTTACAAAACGTGTTGACTTATTCCTAGGCTTGTGTTACTATATAATCAAGTTAAGGGAAACAAAATAAAAAGAAAGCAGAAAGAAAATGAAGAAAATAATTAAAACAGCAGGTAAGGAAGTAAGAATAACAAAAACAACATTACAGAAGTTGATGGAAAGTGATTTATCTATTGAACATTCAGTAGATATTGGTAAATACAGATATTTCTGTGATTATGATGAAACAACAACAAATACACTTGTTAAAAGAATTGAAACAAAGTATTTAGATACAACAGGATTCTATGATGAATGGAATTGGCAAACAGTAGGTGTAATTAAATACAACTAGGAGGTGCATAGATTGTATGTATTTAATCCTTATTGGACAGATAAATTAAAGGTTGATTTCCTACAGAGGGTTATCCTTATACACAGCTATTTGTATTATGAAGCAGATAACAGTGTATGGACAGACAAAAAGTATGATGAAGTTGCAAAACAACTTACCAACATACAGAACAAACATACAAAGTCATGGATAAAACGAATAACACAATATGGGTATTGTTTCTATGATTTTGATGGTACAACAGGGTTTGACCTATGGGATAGGTTGAAAGAAAAAGATAAACAGTTGATAAAGAACATAACAGAAAGGATGTTGAAACAATAAAAAAGAAAAGGAAGTGAAAAACAGATGTCAATGAAGAAATGTATTGATAGTTATTCTTTCAGAGTTAGTGAAAAGGAGACACAGTTCCGAGATTTATTTGGAAAGGAAGAACTTACAGAAGCAAGAAAAAGGTACTATGCAGAACATAATGGAACTATAGATTACCTTACATATCTAAAACAAGAAACAGAAAGGAAGTTAAGAGAACAAGATGGTGATTAACAAAACATATGACATAGGACAGTTAGTAGAAACATTACGGCAGGAAATAGAGTTATCAAAGAAATACAATGTAGTCAAGTTGGACATATTAACCGCTAATGACATTCTGGAAGTATTACAGGAAACTCACAGAAGGGAACAGAAGCACCAAACATTAGAAAGCGCGTTGACATTTATTGAAAAGGAAGATGGAACACAGACAAATCTTATGGAAGCAGAAACAAAGTGCTTTGGGTGTTATGACGGGAATGACATTGAATGTTGTATGTGCGATGACATGAAACAGTGCGAAGAAGAAACAAACAGAAAGCCAGAATGTTTTGGAAGGTATTATACAAATTGTAAGCAATGCGATAATGTAAATTGTAATGTACGTACCGATTGTATATCTGAAACAAAGTTTAAAAAGTTTAATATTGTTTCCGAAGATGAAGAAGAGGGCGAAACAAATGAATAAGCGTTCCACAAAGTTCTATCGGAAAAATGAAGCAGAGGTTATGAAGCGGCTCGGATTCAAGCCAACCAAGAACAGTGGTGCAGGATGGATTGAGAAAGAGGACGGACAGAATGAACAGTGTATTTGTCAGTTGAAATCTACGGATAAGCAGAGCATTAGCATTAAACAGAATGATATTCATATCTTAGAACAAAATGCGGCTGTGGCTCATAAATTGCCTGTATTCGCTTTGCAATTTCTCAACACTGGTGAAGTATGGGTGATGATAAAACCAGAGGATTTAAGCCTAATACAGAGCCTTGTGGCTGGTGTTGATATTTCAGAACAATTACAATCTGGTTTTGATTTTGGTGTTGACAATGAGGACGATACCTGTTATAATGTTAATGTAAGAAGTAGAAACGCAGGAAAATCTTACATTGCTAGACAGGCTTACATGAAACAAAGGGAGAAGGAAAGAACAGAACAAGAACAAGAGTTCAAACAAAGAATGAAGGAGAAAAACAGAGAAAGGAGAAAACAGGTTGGCAGAGAAGAAATTTAAACAGAAGGGCATTGCAACCTTTGAAGGGTTAAACATTGGAAAGAACAGAACAGTACAAGTGAAGTTCAAACTCCGATATGACGAAATCCTAACAAGTGTTGAATTGTTACAGGGATTAAACAATGACATTACGGTTCATGCAAAAACAGCAACAAGCAACCCAATGAGTTTGGGCATCTTCACCATAGGTTCTGTCAATTTTGACAAGGATGGAAATGCAACAATACCTTTCAAGTCATTAGTGGACAATGTGAATCTTGATAACATTTGTGCTTTGGTGGATGAGGACTATATCCAGCTACGTTTCCAAGCAATCATTGAACTCCCAGATACTAGCGAAGGGGGCGGGGAAGAATGGGAAGATTAACTTACAAGGAACTGTCAAAACAGAAATTTAAAGAACAACGCAATGTTGTAATTTCAGAAGCGTTTGACAGGGAAAACAAATCACTTGGCTATTCTGTAGCAGAACAGTTGGTAACAGAGGAAGAAGGCAAAGAAATCAAAGTGTTCCTTAAAGGTGGACTTGGCATTGTGGACGCAGAAGGGTTGTTACAGTTGAAAGAAGCTGTTGACAATGCTTGCATCAAGTTGGGATTGATTACCGAATGTCATATTTGCGAGTGTTCATGTGAAGAAAATAAAAAAGTTACAAAAATGTGTTGACACACAGAACAACAAGTGATATAATAAAGGTATCAAAGGAAAGGGAATAAAACCTTTCTGGTGATAGAAACAAACAAAGAACAGCAAGAGAAGAAGGAAAAACAAACAAGAGAAACAAAGAATCAAATTAAAAAAGAAAAGGAGAAAAACAAAATGGCAACAAATTGGAGCGGATATGAAGCCGCAAAAGAAATCATGGGAAGCAACAAGGAAAATATTGCAGAGATTGGAAGTAGATTTCCATTGTTTACAAGAACAGTTGCATGTGCAAACAATGATTATCTGTTAGATATTCTGAAAGCAATTCCGAAGGTAACTGCAAGAGTTATTGAAACAGGTCTGAAAGACATTGATGATGTGGAAACAGAAGTGGAAGATGCAGAAGAGAAGGACGAAGCACCGAAGAAATCAGCAAAGAAGGAAACAAAGACAACACAGAAGCCGAAGTCAAAGAAATTCGCAGAGGAAGATGACGAAGCAGACGAAGATGATTATGAGAACATGACATCTAAAGCACTGTACAAACTCTGCTGTGATAGAGGTATTTCTTCCCAGTGTAAGAAACGTGACAAAGCGAGCCTTATCGCTGTTCTGAAAGCGAATGATTGTGGGGCAAGCGAGGATGAAGATGACTGGGGAGATGAGGACGAGGAAGAAACAGACCCATATGCAGGAAAGACAGCAAAAGAGTTGTTCAAGATGTGTGTTGACAGAGGTATCAAAACAAAGCCGAAACAGTCAGCAGATGCTTATGTGAAACTTCTGAAAAAGGCTGATGTAGAAGAAGCAGAAACAGAGGACGAAGATGACGAGGATGACGACTGGGAGATTTAATCAATCGGTATGAACAGTATGCATTAGCAGTATATAAAGTATAAAACAAAGGCAGGTAGGTTGGAAACAGAAACTTACTTGCCTTTTTGTTTAGGAGAGCAGAACATGAAAACAGAGGACATTTTAAATTTGGATTGCACCAAAGGGAACAATTTAGAACAGATTAACAAATTTTTGTGGAAAGTAAAACCTGTTGCAAGGATTCTGGAAAAGAACCATTACACTAAAACAGAACAAGCACCACTAGAATTATTAGAACAGGCATTGCATGGAATCATGTTACGATATGGGTACAGAACGCAGGGAATCAATACCTACTATGAAACAGGAGAGGACAAAGAAAGTCGGTTTGTGTTCTACAGTGTTAGTATGTTAAAGATAAGGGAAACAAGTGAATGGATTGGCAACGTATATGGCAAAACTATGTGGGAAACAGTTGCAAAAATCATTATCAAAGTATATGCAGATTTGAAGAAGGAGAAAGCAGGACAATGAAACAGATAACATTCTATACAGATGGTGCTTGTAGTGGAAACCCCGGTGAGGGTGGTTGGGCGTATGTGGAAGTTGTTCCATGTAGCAATGGAATAAAAACAAATGTGGTAACAGGAAATAAAAAACAGACGACAAACAATGAGATGGAACTGACAGCAGTGTATATGGCGTTAGTAAAAGCCTTAAAGAGCAAAACAAAACAGGTCACAGTATATTGCGACAGTGCTTATGTTGTGAACGCTATTACAAAAGGGTGGTTACAGAACTGGCACAACAATGGTTGGGTAACGAAAGAAGGAAAGCCTATAAAAAACAAACATATATGGGAAAAGATGTATTTGCTTGTATATGAAAAGAAGATGAACATAACAATGGTAAAGGTCAAAGGACACAAGGGCGACCCCTTAAATGAACTTGCAGATAAAAGTGCAGTAGAAGCAAAACAAAGAATCATGGAGGGGTAAGGCAATGTTGATAGCGGAGAAAGTATTAGAGAAAGATTTTAAAGGAAGAACAACAAAAGAAGCATATTTGAACTGTTGCAAGTGGTTATCTACTAATGTTATTGCAGTGAACAATTCAAAACACGTTACATACAAAACAGAGAAGATTGAAACAGATGGCTGGAACAGAACAATAAGATTAACATTGTATGCAACAGCGGATGAAGAAGAAATATGCGAACGGAATTGCGACATATGCAAAGAGGTAACAGGTAGCTTCTTTATGAAAGAAAACAAATATATGTGTGAGGTCTGCAAAGTACCACCATACAGAAGGAGATTGAAAGACAAATTACATTTAATAAAAGAAGGGTTGAAAGGAAAGATATTGTAATGAGGAAGAGCAGAACAAAGAATAGAGGAAGAAGAGGGAACAGCATATTGATTGTGTTGTTACAAACATTCGGGGAATTGTTAGCAACCTTTAAATACGGATTGATTGAGGAATTAGACAAGGTTGCTGTGGTGTTACAGATATTGATACCGATTGTGATTGCTAGAACGGATTTAAGCACTCCTAAGATGTTGCTAGTATCGTGTGTTCTGGTGGTGTGTGTTAAGTACATACGAGAAGTATGGTATAAATTAAACCGTGTAACAGAAAGAGGATTTCCAATACCATTACATAGGTTTACGGACAGAGATGAAAATGGGTTTATTAGTATAAGAGAAGAAGAAACACAAGAAGCAATGCTTTATTTGTGTGATGTAGAGGACTACTTAAAAAGCAAAGGTTGGTTGTAGTAAGATATGAAAGTACCATGTAAAAGCTGTGCTAGACGGGCAGTCAAATGCCATGCGAACTGCAAGGAGTATCAAGAGTTCCAGAAGGAAAATGAAGAAATCAAAAAGAACAGAAAGAAGGATGCAATCAGTCGTTCTACCATATTCCGAGCGAATTATCACAATTAAGTGTTGACAATTCAAACATAATGTGATACAATCTGTTATAGAAACGGAGTTGTGTATGGATTGACACAAGTAAGTGGTAGCCCGTAAAGGAGAAATGCCTACCCATAAAATAGAAATCGTAATGCCGCATTATTGGTAGCCATTTATGAATCATGGTACAAGACACTTTATAATTTTATTTGTCCGTTTGGTGTAATCGTGAAACACTGTTGTAACCCGTAAACAAGAAAATTGAATAATGCATCTATATGCGGCATTGCGGTTTTATATAGATAAACAATGATAGACAAGGTTGCCCTTGTCTTGTTGTGTATTTAGAGAACAAAACATAAAACAAAGCAGGAGGAAAACAAGAAAGATGGGAAGAAGGAAAGGCAGAGAAGTCAAAGAAGCAAGCGAGAATCTCATACCATTAAGCGAACGCTCTATGGAAGAACGAAAACGAATCTCCAGAATGGGTGTAGAAGCAAAGCGAAAGAAGAAAGAACAGAACATGGCGTTACAAAACTGTATGCGTCAATTATTGGAGATGAAAACAAACAGTGATAAGAAAAAACAGGTATTACGTTCTTTTGGATTTACAGATGAGGAACTTACCAATCGTTCGCTATTAATGGTTGCATTGTTTCAAAAAGGTTTAACTGGTGATGTTTCTGCAATCAAAGAAATCACAGACATGATGGATAAATTGGATATGTTTGAAAACACAGGAAAGATAACAAGCAACGTAACAATCAATCTGGTTGCTAAAGGTGAAACATATCAACCAAATGAAGCAGATGAACAGGAAATCTGGGATGCAGAGAATGGAACAGACTTAATGGAAGATGATGACGAATGGGGAGATGATGTTTATGATGGATAGTGTCAGAGAAGTGTCAGGCACTGATATAGTGAGAGATTATGGAGTTACCCTAAGAAGTCATCACCTTAATACAGAAAATGGCTTAAAAGGGCAAATAAACGGCTTACAGAGGTTATCTGCTTTGGAATGGTTAATGAAACACACAGAACAAAATGAACTGTTTTCCAAGAATATATTGACAAACATATCAGAACATGATATAATTTAAAATATAAAAGGAGTTAGAACATGAGCAGAGCAGAGTTTAGAAGGGAACAGAGGGAGAAGAAGAAAGATAACAAAACATATACCTTAACAGCAAGGGAATTGGAACAGTTAGAACAAAGAATCCGAAAGGAAGAACAACAGAAAGCGAAACAAATCATTCTGGAACAGACAAAAGGTTTAGCAGAACAGATATTAACCATGATGTTGGTAATTCCAACAAATGTATTGGTGTCTGATTATTGGCAGAAGTCAGCAAAGAAGCGCATACCAAAGTTTGTAGATGATTGCATGAGCCTATATGAAGCATTTACAAGTGGTGTAGTAAAAATGTCTGAGATGGTAGAACTCACAGAAGAATATGCAGGAATCAAGTTAGTGCAGGATGAACAGTTTTCTATGTTTGCAGAAAAGGTGGGAGAACATGAAAAGTAAATTACAGAAGGACATAGACAGTTATGTAAGAAAGTATGCAAAGAAGCATAACATAACAAAAGAACAAGCACTAACACATAAACGAGTGCAGAATGTGATTGCATGGTTAAGGTTAAGGGAAGGAGAACAGGAGAATGATAAAACAGAAAGTGGAACAATACAACCTTGATGTGGTTGATTTGGGAAAGGAATTAGAAGCAGAGTGCAGTGTGGAACTTCTGTTATAACAAATCAAATACCTATTAGGAAATGAAAGGGAAGTCAGAGAAAGGAAACTATATAAATTTGACAGGACAGAACAGAGATTGTTAGAATAGTTCTATGAGTTCATACAAGAATAGTATATAACAAGTATACAAAGAACAATAGAACATAACATACCATTTAGAACAAAGACAGAACAAAGAATATAGAAAGGAGCATAAAACAATGGGAAAGAAAGCAAGTGCAGTAAAGGTAACATACAGGAATATCAAAGAATTAAAACCATACAAGAAGAATGCAAAGAAGCATCCAAAAGAACAGGTTGAACGAATTGCGAATAGCATTAAACAGTTTGGGTTCTTTGAGCATAGAGCAGTAGCAATCGACAGTGAGGACAACGTAGTGGAAGGACACGGAAGAATCCTAGCGGCAAAGAAAGCAGGATTGACACAAGTGCCTACAATCTGTTTAGATGATATGACAGAAGAACAAATCAAAGCATGGCGTTTGATTGAAAACAAAACAGCAGAATCCAGTTATGATGAAACATTGATAAACAAAGAAATTGAAGAATTGTTACAATCAGACATAGATATGGAGGCGTTCGGATTCAGCGTTGATATTTTGGAAGATGAAACAATAGAGGTTGAACCAGATGTACCTTTTACAGAGATACTTAACGAAGAAAATAATTACATTGTGTTAAAGTTCAATAACAAGATTGATTGGATTAATGCAATGGGGATATTTGGAATTGAGAAAGCAAAAGCGTACCCTACAAGGAAAGGAGGAAACAAAAAGACGTTTGATATGCAAGGAGTAGGAAGGGTGCTAGACGGACAGAAAGCGTTAGAAAGGGTGACAGGGAATGAGGTATAAGGGAAAAGAAATCATTGTTGCTTGCCCGTCTTATAAACGTTATAAAGTAGAGACATTAGCATACATTCCTTTCTGTAAGGTTTATGTTTCACCAGAAGAATATGAAGCATATTTAGAGTTCAACCCAAAACACAAAGACAACATTGTGAAGTGTCCGAAAGGTGTACAAGGGAATCTGTGCAGGGTTCGTAACTATATCCTTGGCACAGAGTTTGAAAATGGTGCAGATATTGTTTTATTGATTGATGATGATTTACGAGCGATTGAACATTTTGAAATGTCAGAGGATGAAACATATGCGTATGAAAAAGTCAAAGTAAAATCAGATGAAATATTAGACTTCTTATATCGTTATTCTTTATTATGCCATGATTGGGGTTTTAAGTTCTGGGGATTGAATTGCAACAGCGATACAATGTCATATCGGCAGTATTCTCCATTCAGCACCACATCATATATTGGAGGGCCTTTCCAGTGTTTCTTAAAGGGGAACGAGCTCAGATATGATGAACGATTACCGCTGAAAGAAGATTATGACATGACATTACAGAATATGAATCTGTATAGAGGTGCATTAAGATTGAACAAATACCATTATGTATGTAGACAGTCAGAACAAAAAGGCGGTTGTGCTATGTACCGTAACATGGAGAGGGAGAAAGAACAATTTGAATTGTTGAGGCAGAAATGGGGAAGCAACATAGTAAGATTGGACACATCAAACAAAGGACGAAGCAAAAAGAACAGAAAGTATATAGACTACAATCCGATTATAAAGATACCCATTAAGGGAATCTAAAGGGAAGGGACAGAACATTGTTTCTGTCCTTTTATTTTGTTTGAAAAAGTTTTATAAAACGTATTTACTTTCTGCTATGTTGTGTTATAATATAATCATAAAGAAGAAAACAAAACGAGAAGGAGAAAACAAAATGGCAGATAAAAAAATCAATATAATAAGACAATACGAAAATGGAATAACGGAAAGATATTGTTATTCAAGAAATATCTGGGGAGTACCAGAAGCATCACAATTTTATCATTTGCCTGATGGAACAATAGTTTATAATGATATTATTAGTTTTAAAAATAAAGAAGAGGGAAACAATCATTTCAAATCTTTATTGAAACAAGGTTTTAAAAAAATAAACTATTAAACGGTTGACAAACATAAATGATTATGTTAATATATAATCAGAAAGAAACAAAGGGAACAAAATAAAGAACAGATAAGGAGATATGAATTATGGTACAGGTTGCATCATTGTTGAGAAGAGGACAGTATAAGAGAGCTGAAAGAGAAGCGTTTAGACGTAGAATAAATTATTTTGACTTTACAGAGCTGGTAAAAAGATTCTATAAAGGTTCTATTGATGACATAGAGTTATAAAACAAGTAGGAGGGTAAGAAATGAAAAACAAAGAGAAGTGTGCAATGAAGATTGTAGAGATTGCTTGTGATGGTAAAAGCGTTGCTGTTGATAAGCGTACAGGGAAAGTTGATTCTTGCGATTGTATTATGTGTGGTAATTGTTTGTTTGATGGAAAACATGGTTGTCATGAGAGAAGAATAGAATGGGCAGAATCAGAGTACATTGAACAAGCAAAAATATCAAAAAGAGACATGGCGTTTTTGGATTATCTCAGAGAAGAATACAAGTTTGTTGCAAGAAATGAAGATGGTAAGTTGTTTGCATACAGTTCAAAACCGTATAAGGATAAAAACTTTAAGTGTTGGTGTGTTTATGATTGTATTAATAATCGATTGATTCTAAATTACAATGTTGATTTTCCAATGATTAAATGGGAAGATTCTGAACCGTGGAAGATTGAGGACTTAAAGAAGTTACAAGTTGTTGAAGAATATGAAAAATGTTTAAATTAGTTATTGATTAATATAGAACAATATGTTATTATATAAGCAAGTTAAGAGCAAACAAAATATTTATTTAAGAAAGGGTATAAAACAAATGGAAGAAAAGAATATGAGAACAGAGGAAACAAAACATGAAGTAACAAACGAGCAGATTTTGGAACATCTGAAAGAGATTGAAATTGTACAAGGTGGAATTGCAAATGGAATCAATACATTGTTTAGTGTTATAGTTGAAAGAAAGGAACAGTTAAAGTTAAGTAAGAGCGAAATGGAAATGATTAGACATGGAGAGGTTGCACTCGCTTGTCTCACAGACCATATGGCTGATATTTCTGGAATGAATGAGGAATTAAATAGACGTGAGAAAGAGAGGCAGGCAGAGGTTCATGTTATAAGCAAAGAGGACATGAAAGGCTTTGTTGATTTCTTAAAAGAAATTTTTGAATAAACCTTGACGAACAATAATTGAATATGGTATAATATGATAGACAAAACAGATAAGGTTCGGCGTACATCAGATTGTGTACATTTGCCACTTATCTGTTTTGTGCATATTAAAACAAAGGAGCAAAGAACATGGATGTAAATATTGAAGTGTCTAACAGATTTGCTTCTTTTCTAACCGACTGGGATTATGAACAATACCTGCTGTTGGGTGGGTATGGTAGCGGAAAGAGTTACCATGTAGCATTGAAGATTATACTAAAACTTCTGGAAGAAAAACGAACAGCATTGGTGGTAAGACAAGTGCGTGAAACAATCAAAGAATCATGTTTCGCACTGTTTAAAGAAATCCTTGAAAAGATGGGGTTGTTATCAGATGAAGCAGTGAGATTTAACAATAGACCGAAGGGTGGAAAGGTTGTTGCGATTTCTAGTCCGTTGGAGATACGTTTTCCGAATGGTTCAAGAATCATATTCAGAGGAATGGATGATACGGAGAAAATCAAGTCTATTCATGGCGTATCTATAGTTTGGATGGAAGAATGTAGCGAAATCCGTTATAAGGCGTATACAGAGTTGTTAGGGCGTGTCAGAGAGCCTAAAGTGACGTTACATTTTATAATGACAACAAACCCTGTCGGCAAGGAAAATTGGGTATACAATACCTTTTTTGTGCATACAGATGATAAGGGAAGAGAGAGGACAATACAAAGTCCAGAAGAGTTTTACAAACGTAGAACATTGGTGAACAAAAAGAATGGTGTTTATTATCACCACAGTTTACCAGATGATAACCCATTCCTTCCTGTTTCGTACATTCGCCGTCTGGATGGATTGAAGAGAACAGACAAACAGTTGTGGGTTGTTGCAAGATGGGGAAGGTTTGGAGCGAATGGAACAAGGGTACTTCCGAATTTTGTTGTTGCGAAGGACAGCAGAGAGTTCAAACGGAAGGTGAACAGTATTTCTGCACAATTTCATTTCTTCGGACTCGACTTTGGTTTTGAAGAAAGCTATAATGCACTTATAAGTTGTTGTGTGGATGATGCAAACAAAATATTATACATCTATGATGAAATCTATATGAACAAAATAACAGATGATAGATTCAGTCAACGGCAGGATGTAAGAGAGGTTGCAGAACGAGCAGGGAGGTGTGAGAAACCAATCTGTGCGGATTCAGCAGAACCTAAAACAATTCAGTTCTACAGGCAACAGGGGTACAATATGTACGGTGCAAAAAAGTACATTGGAAGTCGGTTACAGAACACAAAGAAGTTGAAACGATTTAACAAGATTGTGTGTTCTCCTAGATGTAAGAATACAATTAGAGAGTTGAAAGACTTAACATACAAACGAGACTCAAGGGGCAATGCAATCTATGATGAGTTTAACATTGACCCACATACATTCTCTGCGTTGTGGTATGCTTTAGATACATACACCGTTGCAGATATAAAGGAAATCAAAACAAACAGCAAAGCAGGATAGTGTCTCATGTGAAACGTAGAGCAGAAAGGAGAACATGGAGAGAATGAACACATTGAGAAGTAAAACAAAACAAGTAAAAGACATCAGAGATTTACAGAAACAGAGTTTTGAGAAATCAACAGATGATTACATGGTGGGGTTGTATAATGGGCTAGAGATGGCAACAGCGATTCTGGAAGGAAGAGAGCCAGAGTTCCTAGCCTGTGTAAAAGAACCACCAGTAATAGAGAAAAAAGAAGAACAGACAGGACGAACGATAGCAAGCGGAATAAAAAGAAGGAGGGTCTTGTAATGTGACAACTGCGGAAATGATTGGAATAGTTGTTTTGGGTTTAAGTTCGCTCATCGGAATATTTACAGCAGTATATAGACCGCTGAATGAAAACACAAAAGCAATGACTGAACTAACATTAAAAATGGAACAGCTTGCAGAGAAAATAGACGAGCAAAACAAAAAAATTGAAGGACAAGAAAAAGCATTATTAGAGTATAAAGAACATGTGAGAGATTCACAAAAAAGACAATGGGACAAACTAGATGAACATGGCAAAGCATTACAACAAGTAAGTCATGCATTAGAAATGTGTAAACAAGAACATGAAAAGGAGTGACAAACATATGTTTAAAAATTGTGTACTTAAACCAGACGTGAATACAATCAAGTGGTGTAAGGCAACAGGAGTAAGAGCTGTTAAAACAATGGCGCAGACATTTGTTGCAACGATTGGAACTGCAACAGTAATTGGTGCTGTTGATTGGAAGATGGTACTTTCTGCTTCTGTTTTGGCTGGTATTCTTTCCATAGCAACCAGCGTTGCAGGAATACCAGAAGTTGAAGCAGAAGAGTAAAACAAACAAAACAAGGAGGAAATAAAACGAATGGCATATATGAATGGTATTGATGTTAGTAATTGGCAGAAAGGTATTAATTTAGCCGCTGTTCCTGCTGATTTCGTGATTATGAAAGCAACACAGGGAACATGGTATGTTTCCCCAGATTGTGATAGACAATATCAGCAGGCGAAGAAAGCAGGGCGTTGTCTTGGTGTGTATCATTATGCACAGGGCGGCAATGTGCAGGCAGAAGCAGATTATTTTTTGAAGAATGTACAAGGATATATCGGAGAAGCAGTGCTTTGTTTGGATTGGGAAGGGCAGGACAACCCAACATTTAACACAGGACGAGACAACGCATGGGTAAAACAGTGGTGCGATTATGTTTATAGCAAAACAGGCGTGAAACCTATAGTATATATTCAGAAATCTGCATTGAGTAGGGTTTCTGGAATCGGTGACTATGGGTTATGGGTTGCACAGTATGCAAACAATAATCCGACAGGGTATCAAGCAAACCCGTGGAATGAAGGTGTGTACAGTTGTGCAATGAGACAGTACAGTTCCACAGGGCGTTTGAGTGGGTACAGTGGAAACCTTGACCTTAATAAGTTTTATGGAGACAGAACTGCATGGAATAAATATGCAGGGAAAGGAAATGCAACAAAACCAACTACCCAACCAAGTACAGGAATGAGCGCACCGTCTGGAACAACATTAGAACTTGTTGTTAAAACAATACAGGGTGCGTTTGGAAATGGTGATGCAAGGAAAACAAACCTTGGTTCAAGATATGATGAAGTACAGAACATGATTAACCATATTGCGTCTGCGTCTGCATCTGTATTGGCAAATGAAGTGAAAGTAGGTAAGTATGGAAATGGAGACATTCGCAAGCAGGTTCTCGGTTCTCGTTACAATGAGGTACAGAACATTGTGAATGGAAGTTCTGCACAGTATTATACAATCAAGAGTGGAGACACCTTATCTGGAATTGCGGAAAGGTATGGAACAACATACCAGAAGTTAGCACAGATGAATGGAATCAGCAACCCGAACAAAATCTATGCAGGACAGAAAATCAGAGTAAAATAATCACAAAGGGCGGTGGAATATCCGTCCTATTTTATTTGACATCTATTTTTTGTTGTGGTATAATAAAAGAAAAAGGAAGGAGGGAGAACCTTTGGCAAAGAACAAACAATACACAGTAGAGGTAACAAAGGCATTGGCAAGTTTCCCCTATTTTGTTTTGAAGAATGAAATCACAGCAGGTTATAATCTATATACAAAGGAATTGATTGAAATCAAACAAAATTATCTGGATTACAAAAAAGGTGCAGAGTTCTACACAGAGGGTAGCAGTGGGGATTATCAGCCGTCAGACATTCGCTTTAAGATTGCGAAAACATTGATTGATAAGGAAGCACGTTTCATGTTCTCACAGACACCAGATGTATTCATACAATCCGTAGATACAGGACAGACAGCCATGAAACAGGTGGAACAATACCAGATATTGATTGACAAAGTGTTAAAGGACAAAAAGAACAACTTTTCAAGGACATTGTTACAAAGTGCAAAAGATTGCTTTATTGGAAAGCGTGTTGCGTGTCTGGTGGATTTTTCCGAGGAAGATGGCATACAGATTCATTTCTATAACAGCTTACAGTTTTATTACGAAACAGAGTATGGTTCTGACAGATTAACAAAGTTTATTAGCTTTGAAAATGTGAACCAAACAAAATCAACACAGCAGAGATTGTACCTTGTAAATCGGTATGAGGAATTGAATGGAACAGTTTACATGAGTTCTATCCTTTACAATGGTTTGGGGGTAGTACAGGAAACAGTGATACCAGAACAGGCAATTCAGTTAGATTACATTCCTGCGGTTGTGATTGTGAATGACGGAACATTGGAGGACAAAAGAGGTGTTTCGGAGATTGAGAACCTTACAGAATATGAATCAGGTTACAGCAGATTAGGGAATGGAGATATTGACAGTGAGCGTAAGGGAATGAACCCAATTCGTTATACTGTGGATATGAACTCACAGACAACAAAGAATCTTAGTTCTGGTGCTGGTGCTTATTGGGATTTGAAATCAGAACAGAATCAGAATAATGTTTCGCCTATGGTTGGAACATTAGCACCGAGTATGAATCATACAGAGCCAGTGAAGGTTACGCTTGACCGATTGAAAACAACTATGTATAATGAAATTGATATGCCAAACATATCAGAAGAAACAATGGCAGGAACAATCACAAGCGGAAAGGCATTGAAAGCATTGTACTATCCGTTACAGGTTCGTTGTGATGAAAAGTTGAAAACATGGAAACCTGCAATCGAGTTTATCGCAGAAGCAATCATTGACCTTGCAGTGTTAAACAAAGCAGATGTTGTTTCCTACTATGTGTTAACAGGATTGGATGAAGTGCAGTATAACATTGAAGTCATGGAGAATTATGCACTTGCAGAAGATGAAGAAGAAGAAAAGAACTCTGACCTTGCGGAGATTGCGGCAAATGCACGAAGCAGAAAGTCTTATATCAAGAAGTGGAGGCGTTCTGAGTTCAAAACAGACGCACAGATTGATGAAGAACTCATGCAGATTGCGATTGAAAACAATATGTTTGATTCCATGAGCATGAATACACAAGTACAGACAGAGTTGAACAGACGTGGAACATCTGACAAGGTTGACGACAATCTGGAAGTGATTGACACGCAGAAAACATTGGAAGAAACACAAGCAATCGAAGAATAGTTGTTGACATTCTTTGCAAATGTGGTATAATTGAAGTATAAAAACAAGGCGGTGAAGTATGGCAAAACAAAAGTTCAGTTTGAAAAATGCAGAACAGGTTAGACAAACAACCACCATGTCACAACAGAAAGAAATCAAAAGGTTATATGAACAGTTATACCAAGATGTGACAAGGAAGGTTGGACAATTAGGAAACAATAATTTACAGAAACAAAACTTGATATTGTTACAGCGTGAAATCAAGAATAGGATTGCACAGTTGAACAGTGACATACAGAATGGAATCATCCGAGATATGCGGATAGTTTCCAATGAAGTTGTGGAAGATACAAGGACATTTCTAAAACAATGTGGTTTTCGTGATGAAGATATACACAATGCGTTTAGTTATGTTCCAGACCAGATTATCAGAAACATAACAAGCGGAAATGTATATCAAGATGGGTGGACATTAAGCGGAGCAATATGGGGATATAACAAAAGAACACAGGAAGATTTGAGCAAGATTATATCCATCGGAACAGCACAAGGGAAGTCAGCGGTTGAAATCGCAAGGGAGCTAGAACAGTATGTTGACCCTAGTGCTAGGAAAACTGCTAAAACAATTCATTCATGGAGATATGACAAAGCAGGAAACAAAATAAAAGACAGTGTATATTTTGGAAAGATTGATTACAATGCGTTACGTTTGGCAAGGACATTGATAAGTCATGCGTACCAACAAAGTTTTGAGAATGTAAACAGAAATGACCCTTTTGTTGTTGGGTATCGATGGCTGATATCCAACTTTCATGGAAGGGTGTGCGAGATATGCAGAGCAAGGGCAGAAACAGACCAGTTTGGTTTAGGTGTGGGAGTGTTCCCAAAAGACCAGTTACCATTAGACCATCCGAATGGGATGTGTACATTTGAAGCGGTGATACCAGACAGCATGACAGACATAGCCAGAAAAATAGGGCAGTGGTATCAAGCACCGATTGGAACATACCCAGACATAGACAGATATGCGTTGGATTTTATTACATAACAAAATGAATAAGAACAGAAGGGAGAACAAAACAGGTGAAAGTTAAGAGAGTTTGCAGAAAGTGTGGAGAAATCAATGAAGTTGATTCTAGCAATTTGATTCGTAAAGATGTGTATGACGAACATGGAACATATTACAAAATAATGTATTGTGATTGTAAGCGTTGTGGAGAGCGTGATGTGGTACAGATTGACAGTATAGAAACGTTAGAAATGTTCCGAAAGTTGAAAAGTTTGATAATCAAAGTTGCAAGAAAGAACATGAAAGGTGAAACAGTTAGTCCGAAAGATGTCAACAAAAAGGACAGATGGATGAAGGATTTACGAAAGAAAAGGGAAGATTTGAACGAACTGTGTAGCGGCAAAAAATTATTTGATGAAAATAAAAAAGTTGTAGTTGAACAGTTGACATTCCCAAAGGTTGGTGATATAATTGAAAGTAACTTGTGATAGATGTCATAAGGAATTTGACAACATATTGAAGGAGAAGGAAAAACAGATTGATGGACAGTGTATCATTAGAACGTATCTGGAATGTCCGCATTGTGGAGAACAGTACGATGTTTGTTATGATAGTCAGTCTACGTTGGTTTTAAAGAAACAGATTCGCAGATACACAGCAATGTTGGGAACAATTAGAGATGAACACCAATACAGGAGAAAGTTAAAAGACATTGAGAAGAAACAAAAACGGTTAGAAAGAGAAATGAAGATTTTACAATCAAAGTATTCACCGTACTTTGAGGAAGAAAGGAAAAGTTAGAGCAATGGCAGAAGAAGTAAAAGGAAGAGAAACACAGACACAGACAGAAACAGAAACACAGACAACCACACAGAAGAATCAGAACACAGAAACAGACACGCAGACCAAAACAGAACCGAAGGTTGATGTTGAAAAAGTAAAAAGCGAAGCGTTATCTGGATTTCTGAAAGAACTCGGAGTTGAGGACGCAGAAGTACTTAGAGGAATCGTAACAAAAGCAAAAGAGGACGAGGACAAAAACAAAACAGAGTTGGAAAGAAAGAATGATACACTCACACAGACAACAAAGGAACTTGCAGAAGAACGTGAAGCAAGAATCATTGCAGAAGCGAAGTTTTCAGCGGTTCAGTTAGGTGCAAAACCAGAGTTGGTAGACGACCTTGTGGTTGTTGCAAAAGCAAAGGTAACAAAGGATAAGGACATCAATGCTGTAATTGCAGAAATCAAAGACAGCACATCTGGAAAGGTGTATTTCCAGTCTGATGATGAAGAAACAGAAGAAAAGGGAAAGAACAAGGACAAAACAGTTACAAGAGCGAGAGTAACAAAACCGTCTGAGAAGTCTGGAAAGAAAGAGGAAGAAAAGGGCGGTATAGAAACAAAGAAAGAAGAACACGCAGGTTCTATGGCAGAACGTCTGTTGGCAGGACGTAAAACAAACAAAAGCCATTATTTCAAATAGGAGGTAGAAACAATGCTGAACAATACAGGTATTAAGAAAGAGACATATGGCTCTGGAAATCAGATTCTTTTTGCAGTAGAACATCAAGTATCTATGGGTATCGTTGTTGACCAGAGTGTAGGAGTAACAGAGGGAACAAAGAAGATTGCAAAGGCAGGAACGCCGCTTACTGGAGACCTTGATGCAAGAGGAACAGCGTTTACAGCGGCTACAACTTCAACGGATTCAGATGCAGTAGGAATTTTGTTACATGATGTTGATGTTACTGTGGATGATAACAACGGAGCAATTCTTCTGTTTGGTTTCGTGAACACAAACATGATTGATGGTACAACAAAAGCGAAGATTACCGCAGATGTAAAAAAGGCATTGCCTATGATTAAGTTTGCGGCTTGCTAAAACAAAGAAAGGGGAAACAAAACAATGAGTATTTATGATTTAATTATCAGCGAAGAGATTGTTGCGTATTGGGAACTGCTTACACAGGAGAGAGAGCCATACATGGGCGAAGAGTTGTTTCCAGACGACAAGAAGTTAGGGCTTGACCTTAAATGGTTAAAGGGTTCAAATGGACTTCCTGTTGTTCTGAAAGCGTCTGCATTTGATGTTGCGGCTATTCCTCGTCCGAGAATCGGTTTCGAGAAGTTAAGCGCACAGATGCCGTTTTTCAAGGAATCAAAGTACATTGATGAAGAGTTAAGACAGGAACTTAACAAGGTTATCGAGAGCAACAATCAAGCGTACATTGACGCAGTAGTAAACAGAATCTTCAATGACGAAATGGATTTGTTAGAGGGTGCGGCGGCACAGAGAGAGCGTATGCGTATGATGGCTCTTACAACTGGAACAATCGTTATGGAAGGTAACGGACAGGCTTATGAGTATGACTATCAAATGCCAGAAGACCACAAAGTAACTGTAACAAAGTCATGGAGTGACCCGACAGCAACAATCATGGAGGACATTAGAAAAGGAATCCAGAAGATTGTTGATGATACAGGAGTAACACCAGAGAGAGCAACGTGTTCATCTAAGGTGTTCGGATATTTCCGCATTAACAATGATATTAAGGCTTCCATCATGGTTCTTACAGATGGCGCAGGTTTTATTTCAGATGCGAAAATCAAACAGTACATTGCAGATGAACTTGGTTTACAGATTGTTGTAAATGACAAGCGTTATAAGGATGAAAAAGGAACAGCACAGAGATATGTTGCAGACGATGTGTTTGTTATGTTCCCAGCAGGACAGTTAGGCAACACATGGTTTGGAACAACACCAGAAGAATCAGACCTTATGACAGGAAGTGTTGCAAATGTAGCAATCACTGACACAGGTGTTGCGGTAACAACGATTCAGAAAGCAGACCCGGTAACAGTCGAAACAAAGGTAACAATGATTTGTCTGCCAGATTTCCCAACAGCAGACCAAGTTTACATCGCTGATGTAATTGTGTAAAGGGAGGTAATGACATGGCAATGGTAACAGCAAGACGAGGACAGCACACAGTAAAGGTAAGCAAACGCTCTTATGAAACACTGTTCAGAAACAAGGGTTACAGAATCGTAGAAGATGAAAAAGACATGGATGCAGAACAGACTGTTGATTATGGAGAACCAGAGGAACAGGAAGTTGAAACAGTTCCGATTTCGGAAATGAACAAAGAACAGTTAGCAGAGTATGCGAAAGAACATAACATTGACACTTCTGGTGCAAGAAATGTTCGAGAGGCAAGGCAGATTATCCAGAAAGCAATCAGAGAAGCGAAGATGTAACAGAAAGGGGAGTGAACAGAGTGGATAAATTAGAACAGCTAAAATTCAATTTAAGGGAAAAACAAATTCCTTATTTTGAAGAATCGGAGTTACAGGCATTATTGGATAACAATGGTGGAGATGTGAACAAAGCGAGTTATGAAGGATTGATTTTAAAAGCTGAAACAACAGGCTTGAATGTCAGTGGATTGACTACGCAGGATAGTTCTAGTTATTTCAAGATGTTGGCTTCCCGATATGTTTCCACGAATAGTGGGGTGCTGACATAATGAATGAAGCAAGAATGAAAATGGAACTCCACAAGGTTTTAAGAGAGATACAGATGCATGGAACAGAGTGTACATTCTTCCGAAAAAAGGTTGATAAGTATGGAGAGCCAACAAAAGAAGAACCAGAACAAATTGCAAATGTTAAAGGGTTGTTCCATGTATCAAAAGGATATATTACACAGAGCATACAGGATGGAACAAAGACACACAGCAAAGGACAGCCAATGCTGATGGTCGCACATGAGAACATAGGAGAGATTAAGACGGAAGATTTTTTCGTCATAAATAAAAACAAATACAAGGTAGTAGAAAAGAACAACATACAAGAGTATAACATAGTAACAGACATTTCATTGGAGTTGGTGCTAGATGGCAGTAATTAAGGTTAATGTTTCAAAGCTGTTAGAAAATCTGGAAAATGCAGAAACAAAGTCACAGGTTGCAATTCGTATGTTTGCACAAGAGGGTGCAAAGAAGTTTGAGAACTATGCGAAGAGGAATAGACCTTGGACAGACAGAACAGGTCATGCAAGACAAAGATTGACAGGGTGGGTGGAAGTGTTAGCAAACAAAGTACGAATCCACATTGGACATGGTGTTGATTATGGCGTATATTTAGAGTTATGCCATGAAAAGCGTTATGCGATTTTACAACAAACAATAAATGCATTATCCGAAGAAGTGTTGGAAGGGTACGAAGAATTAATGAGGTACATTAAACCATGAGCAGTGTTTTAAAAACAATTCGTGATACACTAGAAAAGGATGGCACAACAGATGTATTCTTTCCATCACAACACAAAGGGGAATGTCTGAAAGAATACATTGTTATAAAAGCAGATGGAGCAATAGAAGAAACAACGGTATCGAGTGAAAGACCAATTTATACGTTGTTATGCTATGTTCCACAGGATGAATACAGCAGATTAGAAACCCTTGTTGCAGAAACAAAACAGAAGATGAAAGAAGTATTCCCACTTGTTATGTATATCGGAAATGAAACACCAAGTTTTTATGATGATGATGTAAAAGGTCACATGATAAGTTTCCAGTATCAAGGGTGCAGAAAGTTAGAAAATTGGTAAGGAGGTAAAACAAATGCCTAGAACAAAGAAAAAAGCAGTCGGTATTCCTACGATTGATGTTTCGCTTGTTGTTGTAAGGACAGGGACAGAAGATGATGGTTTGGAGATTGCAGTTGATACAGCAAATAAGATTGGAGTAGAACCGCAGACAGAAACAACTGATGCTGTTAAGCTGGTGAAACTAGGAAGATTGTTAGCGCAGAAACCTGCCGAAACAACAATCACAGGGCATCAGATTACATTAACAGATAATGTGTTTATTCCAGAACTTGTAAAGATTTTTCAAGGTGGAACAATCAATGGTGAAGGAGAAACACTTGTTTATACACCGCCAGTTGCAGGAAGTTCAGAGAAAGGACAGGTATTTGAACTTGACTGCTATTCTGCGGAGTATGATGCAAGCGGACAGATTGTGAAGTATGAGAAGATTACATATCCAAATTGTCAAGGAACACCGATTACAATTAACACAGAAGATGGTGTATTCCGACTTCCAGAGTATGTTATTAATTCAGCACCGAAAACAGGAGAAGCACCATATAGTATTTCTTATGTAAAAGCACTACCGTCTTTTCCTGATTCCTCTTCCGTAAATATCGCAAGTGTGATGGCATTGTCAGACAGTGAAGGGGATAGAGCAACTGCTCTTATGAGTGGAGAAGCAGAAACAGGTCTGATGGAGAGTGAGAAAGTAACAGCAGTAAAAACAAAGTAGAACAAAGAGTAAAAGGAGAATAAAAACATGGCAGGAACGAGAACAAAAAAAGAAAAAGCAACAGTAACATCTATTGATGAATTGAAGCAGTATTCAAGTGGAGCGGTGGTAGAGTTACCTTGTTTCGCAGAAGGTCAACCTTTTGTTGCGAGACTGAAAAGACCATCACTTCTTGGAATGGTAAAACAGGGAAAGATACCAAACACATTGCTTGTTCGTGCAAATGAATTGTTTGTGCAGGATGGAACAGGGTTTGACCCAGATGAACAGGACATGATGTCGCAGATGTTTGATGTGTTAGAGTTGTTGGCAAGGGAAACATTTGTTGAGCCAACATATACTGAAATCAAAGAAGCAGGAATTGAGTTGACGGATGAACAGATGATGTTTATTTTCAACTATGCACAGCAGGGGGTAAAGGCATTAGAGCACTTTCGTACAGAGTAGGAAAATAGAGAGCGTCCTCGCTATGTCAAAGCAGTATGGCTGTCTGCCTAGTGTGATACTAGGGATAGAGGATAGTTATACTGCTTTTTGTTTTGACGAAGCATGTTGTGAGATTCTAGCGAGGTTGCAGAACGATGAAAAACCTTATTATATAGAACAAAGAGAACAAGCGGAAGAACCAAAACATTACAGTAATTTCAAAGATTTTTACAAAGCGTATGGAGGGTAAACATGGCGGTTAATATGGGAACTGCTATTGCATACCTTGAACTCGATACCTCAAAGTTTTCAAAGGGGTTTGTTTCCGCTTATAATGATTTAAAGGTATTCGGGGACAAGTCAGCAACAGCAGAACAAAAGTTGAATGGTTTGTCGAGTGCATTTAAGACAACAGGTGGTTTGTTATCAAGGAACGTAACATTACCGATTGTTGGAGTTGGTGCGGCGGCAGTAAAAACAGCAACAGATTTTGAAGCAGGAATGTCAGAGGTCAAAGCGATTTCTGGTGCTACTGGTTCAGAGTTTGATGCTTTAAGAGAAAAAGCAATCGAAATGGGTGCTAAAACAAAGTTCTCTGCAAGCGATTCAGCGGATGCATTTAAGTACATGGCAATGGCTGGATGGGATGCACAGTCTATGATGGACGGTATTGCAGGTGTTATGAACTTAGCGGCGGCTTCTGGGGAAGATTTAGCAACCACTTCCGATATTGTTACAGATGCATTAACAGCGTTTGGATTACAGGCAAGTGACTCAGCGCATTTTGCTGATGTTCTGGCACAGGCAAGTTCCAAATCAAACACAAGTGTTGGTTTGATGGGGGAAACATTTAAGTATGTTGCACCAGTAGCAGGTGCGTTAGGATATAGTGTAGAAGATACGGCAGTTGCAATCGGATTGATGGCAAACAGCGGTATCAAAGGAAGTCAAGCAGGAACAGCGTTGCGCTCTACAATAACAAGGTTGGCAAAACCTGTTGGAGAAGCAAAAGACGCTGTGGAAGAGTTAGGAATCAGTATAACAAATGCTGATGGAACAATGAAACCGTTGAGTCAAACAATGTTGGAACTGAGAGAGAAGTTCGCAGGATTGACGGAAGAACAAAAGGCACAGTATGCGGCTATGTTGGCAGGACAAGAGGGTATGTCTGGATTGTTGGCGATTGTTAATGCGTCAGATGAGGATTTTCAGAAACTGACAGATGAAATAAACAATTCCAATGGTGCGGCACAAGACATGGCTGACATTATGATGGACAACACAGCAGGGGCAATAGAACAGTTAAAAGGTGCGTTAGAATCAGCAGGGATTTTAATAGGCGAGAAACTTACGCCATACATTAGACAGTTAGCAGAGTGGATAACAGGACTTGTGGAAAAGTTTAATAGTCTATCTGAGGGAGAACAAGAACAGATTGTGAAACTTGGATTGATACTTGCCGCAATCGGTCCAGTGTTGTTAATTATGTCAAGAGTAATAAGTGTTGTTTCAATGTTTGCAAAAGCATTTGGTTTGATTAAAAATGTAGTATACCCAGCGTTTCTTGCAATAACACAATTAAAGGCAGGAATGACGGCGGCAGAGTTGGCAATGGAAGGATTTTCCAAAGAGTCTTTAGGTATTGCAAGTGTTTTATCTGGAATAACCGCACCGATAGCGGCAGTGATAGCGATTGTTGCTGTTTTGGTTGGAGCATTTGTTACGTTGTGGAAAACAAATGAAGATTTCCGTAACAAAATGACAGAAATCTGGAACAGTATTAAAACATCAATCGACAACTTCTTTGATGGGGTTGTGGAACGTATCAACGCATTAGGTTTTGACTTTGAAAACATAACAGAAGTAATCAAAGCCGCATGGATGGCGTTGTGTGATATTCTAGCACCTGTATTTGAAGGTGCATTTAATACAATCGCCATTGTTCTTGATGGAATTTTCAACCAGATACTTTCTGTAATGGACGTATTTATTGGTTTGTTTACAGGAAACTGGGAACAGGTTGCACAAGGAATTAAGGGCATTATCGGTGGCATTGTTGAAACATTCGCAAGTCTGGGTGAAAACCTATTAAGTGCAATCGGTGATTTGGGTGCAACAATTCTGGAGAAACTCGGACTAGAACAAGTGGCAGAAGGATTTAGAAATTTCTTTGATACATTGGCTGAATGGTTCGGGCAGATACCAGAACTCATCGGCGGTGCGATTGAAGGAATTGTTACATTCTTTACTGAAACAATTCCAGAAGCGTTCAATAGTGCAGTTGAAACAATTACTGGATTTGTGGACAGTATTATAGAGTTTTTCACAGTAACAATCCCAGAAGCGTTTAGCACATTCGTCAATGAAACAATACCAAACACAATACAAAGTATTGTTTCATGGTTTGAACAGCTACCTTACATGATAGGTTATGCAATCGGAACAATTATAGGATTTTTCTACAATCTGGGTACAAGTATCTGGGAATGGATAACAACAGAATTACCGCTGATTATTGAAGGTGTGATACAATGGTTTGCACAGTTGCCGGGGCGTATCTGGGAATGGCTTGTAAATGTTGTTACAAACATTATCTCATGGGGCGTAGAAATGTATAACAATGCAGTAACGGCGGCTTCAAACTTCTTAACGGCGGTTATAACATGGATTTCACAGTTACCTAGTAGAATCTGGACATGGTTGACTACAACGGTTTCTAATGTTATCTCATGGGGTGCTAACATGATAGCACAAGCAAGACAGACAGCAAGTAACTTCGTTTCAAGTTTTATCAGTTTCATTACAAGCCTGCCTAGCAAAGTCTGGGGAATCATTACTCAGATACCTAGCAAGGTGCTGGCGATTGGTGGAAAGTTAAAACAGGCAGGTAAAGACATACTGAACAAACTTTGGGATGGCATCAAGAGTGTTGGAGATAGTGTACTCGGTTGGGTATCAGATTTTGCAGGAAAGATTGGCAGTTTTGTTTCTGGAATCGTCGATGGATTCAAAAACATTGTTTCTGGTGCTGATGACGCAAAATCAGCGGCTAAGTCTGTAGATGGTAAACACGCTGGCGGTCTGGATTATGTTCCGTATAATGGATATGTTGCGGAGTTGCATGAAGGCGAAAGGGTATTGACAAAACAACAGAACAGAGAGTATAATGAGGGTAGAACAGGACAAGGTGGAGACACATTTAATTTTTACAACACAAAACCGACACCTTATGAGTATGCAAGACAAATGAAGAAGGCAAAGAAAGAATTGCTTTACGGAATTTAGGAAGGAGGAAACAATCGTTGATAAACAAAGTAAACATCTTGAACATTGTTACAAACAATAGTCTGGAATTGGACAGAGCAGGGAACACGTTTGTATTGGACGAAATTGATTGGGATTCTCCTTCCGTATCAATGGAAACATACAGAGTTCCTTATCAAGTGGGAGAAACATTAGCAGGTGTTATGGTGGGAACAAGAAAACCTACCATAACAGGCTACATTATAGCTGATATGTCGAAACAATCTTCATTGGGTATGACATGGACAGAATATTATGATTTACAGGAACAAATGATTGAAGAAAGCAAACTTGTGTTGGACAAAGTTATATCCATTTATCAAGATGTACAGATAGAAGCAAATGGCTATTATCTGGATGCAAGACCAACACAACCGCCAAAGTATTCAAACAAGGAAAAGGAAAACAACAAAGTACTGTGTTATTTTGAATTAGAATTTGAGTGTTACAATAATCCTCTGTTCTACCAGAGTAGTAAAACAGTCAACCTTGCAACAATAATTGGAAAGTTCCATTTCCCTTTGGTGATACCAAGAACAGAAAAGTTGATTTTTGGAGAAATCATGCGTAGGCAATCTATGAGTATTGAAAACAATGGAGATGCAAATGCAGGTTGTGTAATCAAGATAAGTGCAAACGGTGGTTCGGTGAAAGACCCAAAAGTGTACAATGTGAACACGGGGGATTACATAGGATTTGAAAACGTAACATTGCAAGATGGCGATTACATTACAATTACAACAGATATTGGAGAAGAAAATGCAATCAAACATATAGCAGAAACAGCAGAAAATTTTTCTGTAGTGGGAAGTATTACACATGGCAGTAAGTTCATACAGATACAACAAGGCAGTAGTTTTTATGCCTATGATGTGGGAGAGGAATACAGAAACAATATAGAAGTATCTGTTATGTTTACAGAAAAATATTTCAATGTGAGAGGTATGTAACATGATAGAGATTTTAGACGAGAATTTAAAGAAAGTTGATATATTGAGGAAATATACCTTTGCACAGTACAATGATAAGTTCCGAGAAGTGGGAACATTTAAAATCAATGCAAGAATTGTGCAGGAGAACCTGTACCTGTTGGACAAAACAAAAGAGTTCTATGTGTTGTTTGATGACACAGTGTTTGGGAAGATAGAGAATGTAAAACGAGAAAGCGACAGTGAACATGAACAGACCATTGTGCTATCTGGAAGGCTTGGTTTGTTATTGTTTACCAAACGTGTAATTGCAGGAACAATCAAATTCAAAGGAAGCACAGCACAGTTTGTAAAGAATGTAATTTACAATGAGGTTGTGAAAAACCAGAGCAGTAAACGGTATGTGAATATAGATATACAATATGATAACGAAACATATCTGACTTCTTTTTGTAGCCTGATTGACAAACAGGTAACAGGTGGGTATGTCTGGGATAGTGTACAATCTGTATTGGAACAGGACAAACTCGGTTTATATTTTGTGCCGATTGTGGAAACAGAACATATACCGAGTTGGGGAACAGAACCAACAAACATATCAAAGTGGAAGCTGACAATCAGCGCAGGAAAGGACAGAACGAAAGGAAATGCACAGGGGAATGTTCCCGTTGTATTTTCTCAAAGTTTGAGCAACATTGCAAGAACGGATTACGAACTTGATACACAGAAGTATTGCAATGTAGCCTATGTTGCAGGAGAGGGAGAAGAAGAACAAAGAAAATGGTATGAAGTCTATGCAAAGGAAGAAACAATAAGAGGGGTTGAGGACAAAGCAGGTTGGCAACGAAACGAGTTGTGGATAGATGCGCGAGACATTCAGAGTACAGACGAAGAAGGAAATGAGATAACAGAAGCGGAGTACGAAAAGTTAATCAAACAAAGGGCAGACGAGAAGTTTACAGACAATGCAGTGGAAGAATCTTACACAGCAACATTAACAGAAGCAAACAAACAATATACCTATGGTGTAGACTATGCAATAGGCGACCTTGTAACAGTAATTGATGATGAATTAGGAATCAGCATTGATGTACAGATAACAGAGGTAACAAAGTCCATAGAGGGTGTCAGAGAAATTGTTGACATAGAATTTACTTATGGTAAAGTAAATCGTGACCCAGTGGAGCAGGTTGGGAATATTGGAAACAATATTGATAAGAATAGCAATGACATAAAGTATCTTGAGAACAAATTTACAGAATTTAAGAATGATTTTTTGAAACAACCTTATATGTTCGCGATTACAGTTGCTAGATCAAATTCACCTTACAATACAGAAGTAAATAATAACCCTACGAGAATTTATTTCCCAGCAGTGCTAGGTGACACGTCTATGGGGTTGTTAAAAAGTGATGGAATAGGTGTAGTGATAGGTAGCGGAGTAAAAATGGTGTCCGTAAGTGGATGCTTTTTTGTACAACATTATAGTAGTGCTGGGGATGATTCGTTCCCATATTTATGGTTTAATGTTACAAGAGATAGAAACGGTGTTAAAAGTAATATGGCGACCTGCATACAGAACGTAAAATGGGGCGAATATAGCTCTATTTGTTTTGCCGAGATGTTAGTGCCTGTGAAAGAAGAAGATAGGTTAGATATATATAGCATTGATAAAACAAGATTTACGATTAGGAATGGTTCGTATAGTTATTTTACGGTAAAAGTGGTAAGGTAATATTGACAATTAAGTTTTGTTGTGATATAATTATTAAAGTAAAGAAGGGAGGAAAAAAAGTGGCAGAACAAAGCGGATTTTTTAATGCGTTGGAATTTAATGGAATGTATGACAGAACATATGATGCTTCTGATTTTGCAAACTATTTTGCAATGTTCATCGGAACAGGTGTATTTGTGAACCCAACAAACAATTTACAGGTTGTTGCAAAATCTGGATTGACCGTAACCGTCAAAAAGGGAAATGCTTTTATAGATGGTTATTGGTATGAACTCACAGAGGACAAAGACATTACATTCAGTCCAAATGCAACAGGATATGAAACAAAGAATGTTGTTTGTTGTACTTTGAACAAAACAAACAGAACAATCATAGTGAATAAAAAAGAAGGTGTATCAAGTATCCTTCCTGTAAACAATGGAACAGTGCATGAGTTGGTGTTATCTGATATTGTGCTAGGTGTGGGAGTAAGCACCATAACAAATGCAGTGATAACCGATAGACGAGCAGACAAAACATATTGTGGATTCGTAAAAGGAACAGTAGACCAGATAGACACTACAGATTTGTTCTTACAGTTTACAACAGCGTTTACAGAATGGTTCGACAGTATCAAGGGGCAACTTGGAGAAGATGTTGCAGGAAACTTACAGAACCAGATAGACACTATAAAACAAGACATGACAACAGTAAGGTATGGCGAAGACCCTCCGAATGATTCTGTGGGGAAAGACGGAGATGTTTACATACAGATTGTAGAATAGGGGGTGCAGATAATGGCAGCACCTTCTGGTACACAATGGGGTAGTGTGTTCGGTTCTGGCTCTGGACAGGGCAGAATTGGATTATACATTACAAGTTCCAGTACACAAACACAAACAACAGTTACCATGCAAATATGGTTTTGGAGTAAATACAGCATTTATGATTCAAATAACACATTCCGTTACAGTTTCACAGGAACAGGAGTTATTAACATAGGAAGTCGAGACATTAACCATCCTGTATCTACTGGTAGTGGTTGGAGTACAAGTAACCAAACATACATTGGTACATATTCCAGAACATATAACAGAGGAACAAGTGCAACAAGTATAAGTTGTGTGGCTGATTTCTCTGGAATCGCAACTATAAACGCAACTGGTTGGGTAGATAAAACATATACGATTCCTGCACGAAACAGATATTCTATCACATACAATGCAAATGGTGGCACAGGCGCACCTGCAACACAGTATTACTATTATGGATACAACACAACATTGTCAACAAAGATACCTACCAGAACAGGGTACATATTTCTGGGTTGGAGTTTGTCAAGCACAGCAACTACTCCGTCTTATTCAGCAGGGCAAACATGGAGTGGAACAAATGCAAGTAATTATGTTTTATATGCAGTTTGGGAAAGAATTGTATTGACAGTAACCTTTGATGCAGGCTATAATGGAGGTACAGTACAGGACGCAAATGAAGTAGGTCTGACCTACTTCTATGGAGATAGAATAGGAGAATTACCGATTGCAGAGAAACGGAACTATAAATTTCTAGGTTGGAATACACAGGCAGATGGCAATGGAACAATGGTTTCCGATGGCACAGTTGTTGATATTTCAGTACGATTGTATGCAATCTTTGAATTACAGGCAAATTGTTATGTCCGAGTAAATGGAACATACAAAACGGGAATGATGTACAAAAAAGTAAATGGAACATATAAAACAGGTGTTGTGAGTATTCGTGCAAATGGAACTTACAAAGAAACAAATATGTAAAGGGGTGGTTGAAAGTGCCTAATGAATTTGAACGTGTTTTGTTGGACGTTCAGAAAGAATATAGCAAGTCAAACAAATTTAAAGACAAAATCATTATTGTTTTAATTGTGTTGATGTTCCTTGAAGCAGTGATTGGTTATAGTGGTTTCCTTTGGCATGAAAGCCAGTTTGATTATGTTACAACAGAACAAACAACAAGTGATGTTGATTTGAGTACGGAAGGAGACAATGCAAATGCGGAGTACAATGAAGTACAGGGAAATCAATATAATGATAGTGCAATACACAATGAACAGTAAAGGGGGTGCTTATTATGCATTCTAAAGCAAGAGTGAAAGTTACGAGAGTAAAGACAACGAAAACAGCGAAGGTTGGAAAGTCAAGAAACAAGTCTGGTGGCAATCCAAATAAGTGTCCAATTTGCGGAAAGTTCATGGGAATGGTTCACATGGATAAGAACAATGCGAAAACAAGGAAGAAGCTAAAACAGATTAGTTCTGTTAGGGATTTTGAAAGTCTGATAGAACAAACCATGTTGAGTGAGGAAGAAAAACAAATATTGTGGTTGCATTACAAGGAGCAGAAAACAATGGCATTTATTGCAGATGAATTAGGAATGTCCGAAATAACAGTGAAAAAGAAACATAGTAAAATGCTGATGAAAATTGGCAAGATGTTCTAAAGAATGGGAGAGCGAAAGCTCTCCATTTTTTGTTGCAATTCTTTCAGATACTTAACATATACTTTCTTTATATTTTAAGAATTTTATCCATTATATAATAGAGTCATAACAAAGGTGAGAAGTAGCAGAGAAGATAGAAGGAGGGAACACAGATGTATGGAAACTACAACACAGGATATGGTATGAACTCATACCAACAGCAGTTAGCACAGAATCGGTTGAACCAAATGGAACAGCAATATAATGTTGGAACATATCAGCCGAACAATTATCAGATGCAGAATACACAGCAGATGGGAACACAGATGCAAGTTCTAAAGGGTAGACCAGTATCAAGTTATGACGAAGCAAAAGCAAGTATGATTGACCTTGATGGAACATTATTTGTGTTTACAGATATTGCAAACCATTGTATTTATACTAAACAAATTCTGTTAGATGGTTCTGCTGAATTGAAAACATATGTGTTACAGGAACGTAGACAAGGTGAAACAAAACGAGACAATCGAAATAACACACAATATGTGTTAAGAGAAGATTTTGAAAGAACAATAGGAGAATTGAACAGACAGATTGAAGGGTTGAAGGAGGTAATGCCTTATGATGCAACAAATGGTAAATCAGATGTTAAGAAGTAACCCGTTATTTCAGAGAGCGCAACAGATGGCACAGGGAAAGTCTGAGGAAGAATTAAAGCAGATTGCAAACAATCTATGCAAACAAAGAGGAATTGACCTTAATGAAGCCTATGCACAATTTGAAAAACAGTTTTCTGGAATGATGGGAAAACAAAATAATCATGGTATAAACCGATAAGGTTTATATAAATAAAATAATTTAAAGGAGGTACATACTATGGGTATGGATGGAAGCGGTTTAAGTGTAGCAGATGCTCTCGCATTGCAGAGAGACAATGATGACGGAATGTTTGGCGGCAATGGTTCGTGGGTGTTTTTCTTGTTCTTTTTGCTTGCTTGGGGAGGCGGTGGCTTCTTCGGAAACAATCGTGGAGTAGAACAGGTTGCAACAAGTGCAGAGGTGCAGAGAGGATTTGACAACCAGAATGTGATGAACAAACTGAATGGTTTGGAGAATGGACTCTGTGATGGATTCTATGCACAGAACACAACTATGCTCAATGGTTTCAATGGTGTACAGCGTGACCTTTGTTCTGGATTCTCAGGAGTAAATGCGGCAATTAACCAGAGCAGATTTGACGCACAGCAGTGTTGCTGTGAAACAAACAGAAACATTGACAGTGCGAAGTTCCAGTTAAGTCAGTGTTGCTGTGACATCATGCAGAACAATGACAGAAACACACAGAGAATTATTGACCACATGGTTCAGAATGAAGTGCAGACACTTCGTGACCAGTTGCAGACAGCGAATTTCCAGTTGTCACAGCAGGCGCAGAGTGCAAACATTATCGGACAGTTAAGACCAACACCAACGCCTGCATATCTGACCTGCTCACCATATGAATCTAATATGTATGCAACAAGGGGATTATATGGTACATATGGAAATGGTTGTGGTTGTAACTCTTGTTGCTAATCCGCTGATATAGCGTGAGTTATGGGGCGGTTTCAATACCGCCCTTTTGTTTTGATTAAAAAATGAAGGAGGATAAAAAAGATGGCTTGCAGTTTATACAATAATAATGGTTTTGGGTGTGGAGGTTGCGAACATTTTGTTAGAACAAATAGTGTAACACTTGTGGGTTCTGTTTTGGTTCTGAATATTCCACAGGAAACATATAGTAACAAAGAAAAGGTTTGTATCTGTGTTGCACAGGCTTTACCGGATGTAACATCTGCGCAGACTGTTGCGGTTACGATTGGAACAGGAACAACACAGTACCCGTTAATAACAAAGTGTGGAAACAATGTTCATGCAGACCAGATTCGTAGTAGAAGGGTATATCATACTAATGTTGCGACAGATATTGGTTTGTTTGTTGTATCTGCTTGTGAATTGTGCAAGACGGGATTTAATTTCCCTACAATCCCTGCGTAGACAGTGTAGGTGTTTAATATGGGAAATGACGATGGGTGGTTTAATCAGCGGACTTTAGATGCAATGGCTTTTATAGGATTTCTGATAGGTGTTGCAAATTATAAAGAAAACTTAACACAGAATGATGTACAGGACATTATAAAAGGTGCGTTGGGAGATGTACACGAACATCTGGAAGAACAGGACAATAAGATAGACCATATTATAGAATTATTGGAAGGAGGGAAGGAAAATGCTTGACAAAGAACAGTTGAAAGAGTTATCATGTATAGAGATATATGCAGAGGTAGATAAACATATGACAACGGCACTTATGTTTCATTCTGGAATGTCTGACTATTTTAATTTTATCGGCTTGCATGGGTTTGAACGAATACATGAATTACAGTATTATGAGGAATCCATAGGAAAACGAAAGTTGCACAAAAAGGTGTTAGAGATTCATAACAAATTGATACCAATGAAAGGGCATGAAAAACCAGAGGTTATTCCAAAAGAATGGTACAACCACACCAGAATGGATATTGACGACAGTGTTTTGACAAAGTTTGTTCGCTCTGCCATGAAACAATACAGGGAATGGGAAGAAGAAACAAAGAAGCTCTATGAAGCAGTTTGTTGTGTGTTGTGGGAAAAAGGCTTAGTTGTAGATTACAATTTAATGATGTGTTATCTTGAGGATGTGCAACATGAACTCAAAAAGATATACAGATTATGTGAGGAACTAAACGGAACAGGGTATGATTTGTTGTACATTGTTGAGATACAGAAACAAATCCATGATGAGTACAAAGACAAAATGCGGAAGTTGAAAGTACAGGAGTAAAACAGGAATGTGAGAACATGGAAGAAACAAAACATAGAACATAAATAGGCTTGCTTGTATGTTTACAGGTGGGCTTATTTTTTTGAAATTTTTTACAAAAATGTATTGACGAACATAGAAAAGTATGTTATCATATAATCAAGTTAAAGGAAAGCAAACAAAACAAACTAGGAGGAACAAATAGATGTATAGAACAATAAGATATTATTTTCCACATGGTGATGAATGGGAAGCAATGGACTGTACAGTTAAGGAATGGAATAGTTTGGAAAAAGCTATTGCATATTGCCACAGATACTCAAAATGTATTAGATTTGCAAGTGCAGAAATAGAGGATGAATGTGGCAAACAGATATATGAATTATTGTCAGATGGAACAGTTACAATGAATTTACCAGAAATATTAAAATAGTTGTTGACAATAAATAAAACATGTGTTAATATATAATCAAGAAATGAAAC
>ERZ1673741.408-NODE-408-length-49468-cov-44.841074_pt1 | contig 49468 bp, 37 predicted proteins | sample MGYA00580209_ERZ1673741 | MGnify/ENA primary metagenome ERZ1673741 (study PRJEB41218, sample SAMN15661754) | gut metagenome | host: Homo sapiens | place: Canada: London | collected 2015-08-20/2019-03-30 | study: EMG produced TPA metagenomics assembly of... | reverse complement strand
GGGAGTGAAGCTTTTCGGCGGATCGAGCTGGCGTCAGGGGGGGCTGGTGAAATGAATGATCTTGAAAGCCGCCTCACCGAGCTCGAAACGCTCACGCGGGAAAACAACAAGACGCTCTGGAAGATCCATTCCAAAATTTTCGGCAACGGAGAACCGGGACTGGTGACGCAACTTGCGTTGCTTACTCAAAGCGTCCAGACGCATTACCAGACGGAAGCCAAGCGCGGAAATGACTGGAAGTGGGTCATCACAACCGGAATCGCGATCGCCGCCGTCGTCGTGGCAATCTGCAAATGAAAGGGGATATCATGAAGAAGATTTTTATCGCACTCGGAGCTCTGCTCACCCTGACGGGCTGTTCCACTGTCACGCACTATGACGCACAGGGCAACGTCATCAAAGTTGAGCGCGTCACCAACTTCTCACGCGTCATGGACGGAACGAACGCCAAGTCGCAGATGATGCTTGTCAACGGAACGTTTGTCGGTTTTGAAGCAAGCGCCACCGCCGGAGACAACTGCACGCCGGGAATTTCGGTCAAGTATGCGGACGGCAAAGTCGCTGTCGTAAACGCCCTCACCGGAAGCAACTTTTCAGGTGTGGGAACCGTGGTGGAAAAGTTCCTTGCCGGAGAAACCTCCGTCGGTGTTGACGGAGTCTCGAAGAAGTAAGAACCATCGGTTCGTAATTCCTCTTGCGGTGTCTCTGTTTCCAAGCAGAGACACCGTTTTTTATTTCCCGTAATCCTCGACTTGCAGATCCCCTTCCCGCCGCCCTCCGGGGCGGCTTTTTTTTTGCTTTGATTGACGAGTTCCGCTTGGAAAACAAGGAGCTCACATGGTCTACTACACAGATTTATCTTATGACATTCCCGCGCCGCCGGGCGCGGAAAAACTCGCGCTGATGATGCTCCCGTCCGGAACGCCGGAGGTCGTCGCAGCCAAAAACGGCATGTTCCACCTCTCCACATCGGGCAAAACCGCCGGACGGTACGCGTATCAGATTTTCGACGCTCAGGGCGTCATGCTCTCCGGAACGCTCGAACTCCGGAACAACATTCTCTCCGGCGGCGATCCCCGGTCACAGGCGGAAATCACGCTCGAAGCGATTGACGCCGCGCTCGCCAACCGCGCCACGGTCCAACAGAGACGTATCAGCGTCGGAGACAAGAGCATCGAGTATTCGACGCTCTCGGAACTCCTCCAGTGGCGGGAACATTACGCGCGTCTCGTCCGCATCGAGCAGGGCAAGGCCCCCTCGCTCCGGCGCGAAATCTACATTCTGAACGGAGGCTGGAAATGAAACTCTCTCTTGAACTCACGCGCTCGGCGGCGCATCAACCGCTTCCCGCAGGAATCCGGCGCTCCCTCTTCAACGCCGCAAAGCATTCGCGTCTCATCGAATGGGCGTTCAACTTCTGCCGGATCAACCAGTCGCTCAAATCCGATTTTCTGAAATTGACGGAGAACTGCCGGAATTTCGCGATCAACAACGAAATCGTCACAGGCTTCCTCGAACACTTCAAGCGGAACGTCATCGGGGCGAACGGTTTCACGCTCCAGAGCAAAACCGCGCCCGAAACCGCGCGAAAGATCGAACGCCTCTGGAACGAGTACCAGTCCCGCTCCGGCGGCTACGTCACTCTCGACGAACGCATGTCCGGTCGTGACTTCGATCTGATGATCCTCCGGAACCTCATCATCGACGGCGAAGTCTTCATCCGGCGCGCGTATGATCCCGCTTCAAAATTCGGATGGAGGTACGAGCTGATCGACGCGTTCGACATCGATCCCTACTACAACGACGAATTCACCGACGGCTCGCGTATCGTCATGGGCATCGAGTTCGACCCGCGCGGACGGGAACGCGCCTTCCACCTTCGGCGCAACCGCAACAGCGACATGTATTTCGGCGGCGAACGGATCCGCATTCCCGCGGAACACATGATCCACATCTTCCGGAAGTTCATTCCCGATCAATCGCGCGGCTACTCCATGCTCGCTCCCGTCGCAGTCGCACTCGGACACATGGACGCTTACAAGGAAGCCGAAATCGTCCGCGCCCGGATCATGGCGGCAACCCTCCTCGTCTGGGAAAAAACGGGCGCGGACAACAACATGCTCGATGAAGCAGACAAGAACGGCGACATCTTCACCAAAACCGAGATGGGGTCCGCACAGTTCGCCCCCGACGGCTACACCGCTAAATTCTTCCAGAACACCTCGCCGAATTCGAACTTCGGCGCGTTCTGGGTCGGACTGCTCCGGAGCATGTCAAACGCCATCGGCTTGAGCTACAACAAGGCGAACGGTGACTACACCTCGATCAACTACTCCTCCGCACGCGAAGCGACGCTTGAAGACCGCGCGTTTTTCGAGGAGTTTCAGAACTTCATCATCGAAAACTGGAAAGAACTTCAGTTCCGCGAATTTCTCAAAGCAGCCGCGCTGAACGGGCTCGTGCAGGTCGACGATTCCGCGTTCCAGCATCGATTTTTCGGCCGCCGCTTCCAGTGGGTGGACCCTGCGAAGGAAATCGCCGCGCTCGAAAAAGAACTCTCCCTCAAGCTCACCGACCCGATCACCGAGCTCGAAAAACGCGGATTCGATCCGGACGAGGTGCTCGACCGCTGGGCAATCTGGGAACAGAAGTGCAAAGAACGCGGAATCGTCCCGCCTCAGCCGCAGAATTATAACTTGATTGACGCCGTCCCTCCGGATGAAAACGAAAAGGAGAAAACCGATGAATCCGAATCCTGATCTTGAAAATCTCGAAATCACTTTCCCGTGCGCGAGCCCCGCGCCGTACATGCGCGAATCGGAGATGGGCGTGTATTACGAGTGTCTGCAGTGCAACGAACAATCGGTCCACCTCGAACGTCTGAACGGCGGCGCATCCATGCTCCGCAATCACAATCCGGACGACATTCTCGGAACCGTCGTCCGGGCGTGGTGCGAAGACGGACGGCTCATGTGCCGCGTCCGCTTCCGGAAAAATTCGGAGAAGGCTGTCAGCATGTTCCGTGACATTGTCGACGGGACCGTCCAGAACGTCTCGATCGGATACATGCAGGACAATGTCAAATTCCGGCGGGTTGACGGACGCATCATCGGTGACGTAGTCGAGTGGACCCCATTTGAGGTGTCCGTTGCGGTGGGTGTTCCCGCCGATCCGACGGTCGGATTTTATCGATCTCTTGAACTCAAAAATAAAAAACGGAAGGAATTCGCCATGAACGACGAAGAACAGAAAAAGAAGTCGGAAGAAGCCGCTGAAAACGAAGAACAGAAGAAGCGAGAAGCGGACGGAGAAGACGCCGGAACCGACGAGCATGAAAAATCCAGGCGCGCCAAAAAGTCCGAAGAACAGCCCGAAGAGGACGGCAAGGACGAAGAGCAGGAAAAGAAACGTTCCGCAAAAATCCGTTCCATCGCGGCGGTTTTCGGCGACTACAGCGCGGGGGAAAGCGCGGTCAAGCGCGGCCTTACTCCGGAACAGTTCCGCGCGGAACTCAAAGAACATTACGAAATCAAGAGCCTTGTAAAACAGAAAGGATTCCCGGCAATCATGAGCACCAGGAAACAGAGGGGCTACAGCCTCACCGAAGCGTTCCGTTACCTCCTTACCGGCAATGCCGACCACGGCGGCTACGAACGCGAAATCTCCAACGAAATGTACAAGCGCGCGGGTGTGGAACAGTCCAGCGAGGGCGCACTGATGATTCCCCTTACTCCGTTCTACCGCGATGAACCCGGAAGCGGAACCACGCCGGCAGTCTCCGATCCGAACACCGTCACCACACCTTTCGGTATCGCGCAGGGCAACGCCGCTTCCCTGCTCGATACTGAATACCATCCGGAGATGTTCATCGACATCATCCGCAACCGCATTGCGAACATCGGTGCAACCTACCTCTCCGGTCTCAAAGGCAACATCCGGATTCCCATGCAGACCGCAACAGGTTCCGTTTCGTGGGTCTCCAGTCTCAACGACGATGTGAAGGAAACCGCCCCCGCCATCGGCGACATCACCATGTCCCCGAAGAAGCTCGGCGGCTTCACCAAAGTCCAGAAAGACGTCATCGTCCAGGGCGTTCCCGCTCCGATGAATCTCGCCATGGCGGACCTGCTCACCAACATCAGCATGAAGCTCTCCTGCACCATGCTCAAGGGCAACGCCGCCGATCCGGCAATCACCGGACTGGACACCGCAACGGGCGTGCAGACCGTCACCATCGCGAACCTCGCAAACGCCACGTGGCAGGATTTCCTGAAGTTCGACGCGCTTGTCGGAGACATGGCGATCACCGGAACGCCAAAGTTCATCATGCGCTCCGCGTCCCGCCAGACCCTCAAGGGCATCAGCAAAGATTCCGGCTCCGGACGCTACATCTGCGAGGGAAACATGATCGACGGCGCGGCGGTCGAAATCGACGGTCAGATCGGAGCCGACGACATCTTCTACGGCGACTTCTCCAACATCCTCGTCGGTACCTGGGGCGGTCTGGAAGTCATGCTCGATCCCTACCGCTGGGCGCGCTCCGGTCAGGTCGAAATCATCGCGAACCTCATCGCCGATGTTGCGATCCGCAACCCGAAAACTTTCGTGAAACGCGTGAAGTCCTGAGCTCGCAGCCCCGCCTCCGGGCGGGGCGCTCTCCCTTGAGGTGAACCATGAAAAATTACGAAATCACATCCGACTGCGTCGGATTCGGACGGAACCTGAAGCGCGGTGAAATCATCGACGCTTCCGAGATCGCCGCGCATCCCGCAGATTTCACAATCCTTTCCGCAGCTGGATTCATCCGCGAAACGAAAAAAACGGCAAAGAAAAAATGACCCCTTTCGAACTGGCCATCAACGACATTTTCAACACACCGGATTTTCTCGACGTTTGTGTTTTCCGTCAGAAGTCGCTCCGCTGCATTGTCTCGGCGGTGTCGGAAGATGGCGTTTTTGGTCAGTTCGGTTTTGAAGACGGCATCTCTTTTGCCCTCGATCTCCTCTGCTCCTCCCTTGATTCCAAACCGCGCAAAAACGAGTTGATTACGTTCCGCGGCGTTGAATACCGCGTCGATTCAGCCGTCCTCGACAGCGCGGGAACAACTTGGAAAATCTATCTCAAGTCCAAGAATTCCCCTTGACGCTCCGCTCCCTGCCGGAGGTGACACATGGGAAAATCCGGCATGACAATCAACACGGAAAAGCTCGTCCGCAACTTGCGGCGGCTCGAACGCGATACCGACACGGCAAAACTCAAGGCCTTGCGCGACTGCTGCGCGGTGTTCGTTTCGACCGCTCAAAAGTACACCCCGCCGAACATGGGCAAAAAAATTCCGGGATACATGTACAACATCCCCAAACCAGTGGAAAAAGCCTCGCAGCGCGACGCACGAATGAAAACCGGCATCCGTCCGATCATCGACATGCAGAAGATGAAGGACGACAGGAACGTCTCCGCGAAGCTCCGCAAGTTTTACGCGATCAAGGTCAACACTGGCGCGCGGTATTTCGTCATGTTTAACCTCAAAGGACGCGGACGCAGAAAGGGCAGCCGCCCGAAAAGCAAACTTACCGCGACCCTCGCGGAAGCGCAGAAATACGCGCGGATCGATTACCGCGGTCTGCTCCGCGCCGCATGGGGCATGGGAGCTCGTTCCCCGTTCGCGGAAGCACCGGTCGTCACTTCCCTGATTGCCAAGCGTCCGGACATCGCAAAGCTCCGCTCGAAAAACTCCGTCGGAATCGAAAAATCCGGACGCGGTGCATATGCCGTCGTCATCCGGAACCAGCTGCCGACCGGCTCCGACGGGTACGAAAGAAACGCGGTTGCAAAGGGCGAATTCAACGCAAAAAAATATCTCATCAAGACATTGTCAACAACCTACAGACAAAGGAAACAGATATGATCGACACATTGAAAATCACAAACGCCGTCGTAGCACAGATTCACGCAGGCGACGACGTCCCCGTTATCCCCGCTTTCTCCGCACAGGATGATTTCAACCCTGCCGGAACCGTTTCAGTTGAGCTCCAGGCCGCCGAGCTCATGACGCAGGGAACCGAGGATTGGCGCATCACTCTTGCCGTTTACGCGCGCACACTCACCGCCGATGATCCCGACTTGTCCCGCATCGCCGCGCTTTCGGGCGCGGTCCTCCGGAGCGTGAAGAATCTCGATCTGGAAGCCGTCACCGCAGAAGTCGGACATGTTGCAGTCGCAATCATCATCAAGGCGCAGAAAACAGACCTCATCGAAGAGCGGCGCGTCTCCTCTCTTGAATTCGATCTCATCTTTTCCGGATTGACGAACAACCAGTAACAACAAAAGGAGGTATCATGGCAGATACAACTACTCACAAATTCGGAATCGTCTCGAACGGCACATCGGCAACCGGGCTTGTTGTCCAGTCCTGCAACAAAGACGAAAACGTCGAAATCGCGGAAGCCCGCGATGAGAAAGGACATGTTGCGGAACTCAAAGCGTATTCAAAAGGAACAACCTACAGCATCACCGGACTTGTCAAGGATGGTGAGAGCGAAACAACTGTAACGGTCGGCTCTTCCGTCACCATCGACAATCTGAATCTGATCGTCGAATCCGTTTCCAAGCAGGAAACGAACACCGGATTCGTTCAGGTCTCGATGACGTGCCGGACGGCTGACAGCGCAACGATCACAACGTACGGTTCCTGACCGCCTGGAGCTCTTCGGAGCTCCTTTTTTTTGAGGTGATTTATGACCCCTGAACAAATGCTTTTCCTCGCCGGTTCCCCTGAATTCCAGTCCATCCTCGCAAAAGACGGACATCTGAAATCTCTGGAAGCCGAGAAGAACAATCCCGCGGCGGAGTATCATCTGATGCTTGAAATGCTCCACGGACTGCACAAACTCAAAGATACACCCGTCATGCCGATCACCCCCGCGATATGGAGCGTGCTCTGGACCATGCAGAACGCCTACACGCTCGACAGCAAAGAGATCTCCGAAGCCGATTCAGATGTGATGTTTTATCTGCTCGCCAACGGCTTGAAGCGAACCGGAGCCGACCCCGTTCAGATCACGCTCGATTCCATGGGCTTTTCCCGCGCCCGGGGATTCTCGGAGGATGAAATCAAGGCTGAACTCTGTTCCCTGATCAGTCTCGCGTTCCGTCCCCTCCGGATGCTTCCCCGCACAGGTTCGGGTGACGAGCCTGTGTTCGACGCCGACTGGCTCGCGGCGCTGGTCGCCGTCACCGCGCGCGCAACAAACGAACGGGCGACCTACATCATCCACGAAATGCCGCTCTCCGCATGCTGCATGTTTTATGTGCAGGAGCGCAAACGCACCGACACGCATGGACTTATCCGTAAGCGCAACACAGGCGAAATCGACGCGGAAATTTACCGTTATACGATGGAGCTCGGAGAAAAGTTTTGCGCGGAACATCAAATGTCATGAATCCATGACCGCGCGAGAGCCGCCGGATGCAGCGCGGCGGCAGTCTCTTTTTGAGCACCTCCGAACCGCCGCCGGAGCGCGGGCGAATCGCAGAACCGAAAGTTGGAACGCGGAAGCGCATTGATCGCAAAATCAACCGCGAAATACGCCATCTTGAGCACGTCGAACGCGTCGTGTACCGCTTCTCCCTGCGGCTCCCAGTTTTCGTACAAATGCCCGTTCTTTCCAAGCCCCGGCTGAACGCATGTGATCTCCATCTGCGTGGCATGCGGAAGCTCCGGAAGCCACAGATAGTTCTGTTCCGTGTTGCGCTGATTGTGAAGCTGCCAGAGCAGAACCTTCTGGTAATATTTCGCGTCGACGATAATCATCCGCGGGTCATTGTGCGACAGTTTCCACGGCTTCAGTCGGTCTTCACGTCCTCCGGCATACATGCGCACGTTTCGGCGCGAATACGCATAACGCTTGATTTCGCCCTGGCGGTGTCCGCGATAGTCCACCACATGGAACAAAGGCTTTATCCCGAAATAATGCGATTCGAGCATGTCTTCAACCGTCCGGATCTTTTCCCCCGTCCGGCGTTCGAGAGCTTCGCGTTCGTCTTGCGCAAGCGACAGATACGTCACATTCTCATACTCAAGCAGCCAGAGATTGTCCATCCGGTCGAGAGCAAAAACTCCCGTCGGAGAAAACGTATCCTGTGTATCGGAAATCAGGAAAACCATCTCCACATCATCCGCTTTCGGCGCATTGAGGTACAAATGCGGTTTCAGATCCTCCATGTCTTCCTTCGCAAGATTTCGCGCATGGTACGGAAGCCCCCGGTAGGAATTGTCAAGCTCATAATGCGCCTTGATATCCGCACGCTTTCCGCACTCGCAGATTTTCGCCGCCAGAACGTCCCAGCTCATGTGCGGAAACTGTGAACAGAGCGAGCCGAACTGGAACGTCGGGCGCTCGTCAAGACGCTCCGGGAATCTGTGCACATACGCCCCCTGTTGATTCAGCTGATACTTGTCCGCTTCCGTGTGTTCATGTCCGCACTCCGGACAGATCAGACGCGCAGTGCCGGGAATGGGATAATGTGATTTCACCGCCTCGTCGAATGTCTTTTCAAACTGGAAGTTGGCAAAGTCGCAAGACCTCATGGTCAGTTTCCCGCACCCCTTGCAGCGCAAGGTCCAGTACCCTTGAGATCCTTTCAGAAACTCCGTCCAGATCGCCCCGTTTTCCTCCTTCGGCGTGCAGGTCTTGTAGTAGATCGATTCCGTGTAGGACCGTCCGCGCTTGCGGGTGTCCTCGATCGGCGAAAGCGTCTTGCTGACAGGGTACTGGTCGATTTCATCACCGACCATGATCTTGCAGGACCGCGACATGATTTTCGTTCCCGCTCCCTGAAAGTACATGATGGAGGTGTCGAAAAAATACCCGTCCGCGCGGCGCGTGCGCGGCTTGTCGAGCTGGGCCGCAAGCGCAGGTATCTTGCGTATCAGAGGCTCGTATTTCATTTTGTTCACACTCTCCGCAAGGTCGTCTGACGGATAAACGCAGAGCATGGAGCACGGATTGTAAATCATCGAATAAAGCACCCCGACGATTTCAAGCAGGGTCTTGCCGTGCTGTTCGATTCCGCACACCGTGACCTCGCGCCGCTTCCCCTGAAACTCCCACGCGCGGAGCGGCTCGATCAGATGGGGCGACAACGAAAAGTCAAGACGGTTCCGTTCTGCCGAAATGTCTTCCGAGAAATCGATGTTCTCCTGAGCCCATGTGATGATATCCTGATACGGGCGGATCTCAAAAAACGCGGCGACGTCGTCCGCGAGCGAATCAGAGAGCTTCATTCCATTCGCGAACAGCGCGCTTGTAGCCATCGAGAGCCCCCTTGAAAATCTTTTGCAGATCGGTAAGTTGCTTTTTCGTGAGACGCAGTTTTACAAGCGCCTCTTTCACAGGCGCAAAGTGGGTGACAAAAAGTTCCAGCTGTTTATCCGAAACCTCGCGGAGCATCGCCTTGTAGAGCTCCGCATTTTTGAATTTCGCAGTTTCAATGTCAACAGACAGCTTTCGAACCTTCGCCGCCTGCCAGACGCTCATCGGCTGAACGGCTTCATCCGACAAAACAGGTTCCGCGGATTTTTTGATGTTTACAGGTGTCGCAGAACGCGTGGCGGAAAGGGAACAGCTCGCGTCGATTCTGCAATCTCTCCCCGTCTTGCCGTTCGTCCGAAGCCGGCCGGCCGCGATTGCCTTGCAGACCGCCATTCTTGATACGCCTTGATTTTTTGCAAATTGCGCTTGCGTCACCCATTCCATGTTTCACCTCTCTTTTGAGGTGGGAACGCGTCAATGTAAACCGCATGTTTACAGTTTACATCTGCAAAGAAATACCCGTGTGGTATTTCACACGGGCAGTGTTTCAGACACCTCTGATCGGAGATTTGATGACTGGATTGTAATCGATGAAAACGGCGTTTCTGGATTTCACGCCCTTGTGCGAGCGATCGGAAAAGTCGAACCGGACAATCCGCACCCCCCATTTGCGACGGAGCGTTTCAAGCTGTTCACGCTCTTTGTCAAGATTTCGGTATGTGGCGCATCCGCCGACCTGTTCAGACTGTTTGACGCGGTAAAAATATTTGTTCAGACGCAGTGCGATACGGTGCCGACGGAGCTGTTGGAGCGTCATATCGTAATCCTCCTTGAGCGGCAGAGCCTCATCGTAAAAACATTCATTCCCGCGCAGGAACACCTGAAACGGACCTCCGATGTAGCTAATCGTCGAAAAGGGCGTGTTCTCCCTGTAGCACTGGCGGTCGTAATTGACATTCACTCCCCAGAACCTCGCGCCCCATTCACGCGCGAGCAGAGAGTACCGCACAAGAAACGGAATAAATTCATCGGAGGAAACATTATGCTCTTTCCCGCCCTCCCAGTAGAACAGACCGGAATAATCATCGTCGAGAATCGCAACGACATCTGCACCGTTTGCGAACTCCGACCGCATGATGTAGTTACGGACACGGCATAGATTACCCTGTATGCCCTCTGGACACGCGATAATCTCCGCTCCCGGGTTGCAGGCGCGGTAAACGCCTTCTTCGCTCTTGTCGACGTAAACAGCCGCAAACGGCAGATACCGGAGTGTCAGCACCTCCGGCCGCCGGTATGACGGTACGCAAACCCTGATCTTCATCGGTTGCCTCCAAGCAGAGCGTTGAGAGCTTTTGCCCCGTTGAGCACACGCCCGATTCCGCGCCGCTCCTGTCCGCCCATAAGATGAGAATCTTTTACCGTCTTGAGATTGAAGAGAGATTGAGCCTGCAGCCAGTCTATATCATTGTCGAAATACAGCACGATGTAATTGTGATATTCCATCAGTTCTTCCGCGAATTCAACTTCCGATTGAATTGCCGGCTGTTTCAGTTCCACGCTTTCGATGAGCTTGTCAATCTCCCGCTGATCGAATCCGATCGCGTCCGCAAATTCCGTGCTTGAAACCTCTTTGAGCAGCTCATTAAGCCGCACATCGTCGAAATAAGACAAATCCGAGCAACGGTTATCTGCGATTGCCAAAGCTTTCCGTTTTGCGTCTGAAGTCTTAAGATCCGTCCGCCGGATGGCGATAAGTTCCGATCCGTCCGATTCGATGATCCGCACCGGAAGCCCGAGTTTTTGTGCCTCGTCGAAAACTCCGTTCCCTCCGATGATGACGTTTTCCGAATCGATGACTATCGACCTCCCTGCTCCGTTCTTCCTGAGTGATTGCGCAATAGCGTTTTCATTCTTCTTGTCATGTACCCGCGCATTGCGAGGATCAAGCGACATTTTTGCCATATTTTGCCTCCTTATGGTTTTAGAGATAAAATATAATCAGTCTCATGAATTATGCTATTTTAAAATGGAAGAACTTTCGTTCGATGAGGTCCTTAAGGGCGCACCATTTACCCCTTCCTTTATTCCAAAGATAAAACAAATGCCTCTTCGATGCTCCTTGCCATAAACTGCAACAAGGTCCTGGCAGCTTCCGACAAGTTTTCATGATTCCTCAGAAAAATAAAGCGTGATCCCTACATGTTCCTTACTTACGCCCGGAACATATAAATGAGTCATAAACTCAAAGACAACTTCGCGGCATTTTCCCGTCAGGCCTCCATGTACTCACCACCATCTGCGGCAACTATCGTCGACGCTCCGAAAAGTCCCCGCAGCGCCACCAAAAGGCAACCGGTCTCCCCATTCTGCCGAACCCGCCAGATCGCCGGCTGATACAAGAATACAACTTTTCCATCTTTTTTCCGCGAATTGCTTTTGCAATATCCGCGTACACGGTTATGTTATTTATGAAACAGTTCAACCAACAATAAGGATTTAAAACATGGACCAGGTAAAAATCGGCATCATCGGCGTCGGCAATATGGGCAGCGCTCATGTTGTCAGCATCGGACAGCTCTCCAACGCAAAACTCACCGCCATCTGCGATATCAACCCCGAAAAGCTTAAAAAGTACGATCCCGAAAAGATTCAGCTTTTCACCGATACCGACAAGTTTTTCAAAGAGGCGGATATCGACGCCGTCATCATCGCCGTTCCGCACTATTTCCACGTCTCCCTCGCAATCGAGGCGATGAACCACGGCAAACATGTCATTACGGAAAAACCGATTTCCGTACACAAAAAACTCGCGCTCGAACTCATCGAAGCGGCAAAGAGACATCCGGGACTCAAGCTCGCCGCGATGTTCAACCAGAGAACCATCGGCGCCCATAAAAAAATCAAACAGCTCATCGATTCCGGCGAACTCGGAGAGATCCGCCGCATCAACTGGATCATCACCGACTGGTTCCGCACGCAGGTCTACTACGATTCCGGCGACTGGCGCGCAAGCTGGCGCGGCGAAGGCGGCGGAGTTCTCCTCAACCAGTGTCCCCACCAGCTCGACCTCATGCAGTGGTTCTTCGGCATGCCGAAAAAAGTCACCGCAATCGCCGCCCTCGGCAAATTCCACGACATCGAAGTGGAAGATGACGTCACAGCGGTGCTGGAGTACCCGAACGGCGCGACGGGCGTCTTCATCGCAACCACCGGCGAAGCCCCGGGAACCAACCGCCTGGAAATCGCCGCGGAACGCGGAAAACTCGTCTACGAGGACCAGAAGCTCTCCTTTGTCCGCAACGAAATTCCAACCTCACAGTTCTGCAAGGAAAGCACGAAATCCTTCGACACGCCGGACAAGTGGTTCGTCGACATTCCGGTCGACACGGACGGCTCGCACCAGCACCGCGACATCATCGAAAACTTCTGCGATGCCATTCTGAAGGGCGACAAGCTGATCGCTCCCGCCCAGGAAGGCATCCGCGGTCTTGAACTCGGCAACGCCATGCTTCTTTCGGGACTCAAGCAGAAGCCGGTCGAGCTTCCGATCGACGCGGAGGAATATGCGGCAATGCTCGAAAAGCTCGTTTCCACTTCCCGCTATGTCAAAAAGGCCGTCAAGCCCGCCGCGGACGTGGACTTCTCCAAATCCTTCCAGAAGTAATCCCGCGCCAGCCGACAGCAAAAACGCGCACCGGAAATTTTCTCCCGGTGCGCGTTTTTTACTGTTCCGGCCGACGAATCAGTGTTCGACGACAAACACGGCGCCGTCGTTGCCGCCGATCCGGAGCGTACCGTTTTCCCAGGCTCCGTTCCAGACCTCCTTCACCGTGCCGGAAACTTCAAGCGGACATACCGCTTCCTCCGGCTCGCAATTAACCGCAACGCACACCGTGCGGTGCGCATCCAGCGGATGCTCCGTAATTCCGACTCCGGGCAGAAGCTTCGTCACCGCGCGGCGGATTCCCGCCCGTTCCATCGCCTCGCGGTAAAGCAGATACACCGGATTCACATCTTCGCCGTGGAAGCAGCCCGGCATCTCCGCAACCGCCATCCGCTCAATCGCAAGGTTGATGTAGAAAATCTGTCCCTTGCCGTACTTGCCGACCGTCATCATCGGGTTGCCCGATGCATCCGCCGCAAGGACTTCCGCCGTCTGCGCCGTCATCATGCAGCGGTACGCGCTCACCGCACGGATCATCTGCTCCGGATGCGATTTCAAAGCGAATTCAAACGAACAGTTCTCCTGGAAACGGGCGTCGATCTCAACGCCTGTGACTTCGCGGAAAGTCGAAAGACAGCCGCGACCGTCGGAGGTGATCAGCAGATTCGCTCCGGCGCTCACCTTGTCGAGCAGCGCCAGCCACGCCTTGCGGGAAATCTCGCTTGATCCGCCGACCGACGGCAGAATATAGAAATCCGACTCCGGCAACGGCTGTTCCGCTCCCGCGAAACGGATATCGAAACCCGCCTGACGGGACAGCAGGAACGCCCCGAAGCAGCGGACCCATCCCTTTTCCTTCTCCGGAGCAACGCAGACCGCATCAATTCTGCGCGCGGGAAGTTCGAAGGGAAGACTCTTGCGGAACGCAGTGAAGTCGCGCATCACAACCGCCGTCGGCTTCGCGGAACGGTCGATGCGGAAAAGTCCGAGCTCGCGCTCAATCGCCGTCCAGTCGTACGGCGGGAAATCAAGATGGCTCTGATCGAATCCGCACCACCACAAGTATCCGTGAAGGTCGTTCGCCCAGCACGAGAAAAGCGCCATGCGAACGTTGCGCGCCGCACGTTCATACGAACAGACCGTCGGGCCGAGCGATCCAGCCTCCTCCGGGAAGCAGGGTTTGCCCGCGATGTCCGCGTACAGCATCGACTCCGCCGAGGAGTGCAGGCCGTTGCGCATGGTGTTGAACGGCTCGTGGTTGCATTCCGGCGTGAAAAGCGGATACGGATGCGTCGTCAGAACATCCATGAGCTCGCCCTGATCCTGCAGATTCCAGACATCCTTGAAATTCGTGCTGATGCTGTGCATTCCAGAAACGATCGGACGCGTGCCGTCTTCCAGACGGATTGCGGACGCGATGGTGTTCATCCAGTTCCACGCCTCCGCCGCGCTCTCCAGGTGCGCCATGCAGTTGCATTCGTTGCCGAGATCCCAGCCAGCAATTGCCGGATGATCCTTCATCTCCTTCACGAAACAGCGGACAAAACGGACTTCCCACTGAATCGCCTCGGGATCCTTGAGGACGTTTTTCGTCTCGAGCGCGGGCGGAACGAAGAGGCGTCCGCTCATCCAGCCGGTCAGAAGTCCGACAACGAGTTTGATTCCGTTCTTTTCCGCCGTATCGCAGAGAAAGCGGAAACGGTTCATCATCTCCGGATCCATGCAGGCGGGGTTCTGAAGCGGTCCGCCGTTCTGTCCGAACTCCTGTTTCATTCCGCAGCCGCCGTAGAAACGGGTCAGCGGCTGGAAATCCGGCCACAGCGGGAACACGCGGAGAACGTTCATGCCGTATTCCGCGATCAGTTTCAGATCCTGTTCAACATCCGCGGCACTCCAGTTGCGCCACATGTAGATTCCCGCATGGGACGCCCAGTAGTTGCAGCCCGTAAAAAAATTGTTTTTTGCAAAAATATCCATTGCCTCTCCTTTATTTTCCGGTTTCCTGTATTATATTCTGGAATCGCATCGATTGCAAGCCCGCTTTATGAGACAAAATGAAACAAAGGTGTATTCGACATGCAGAAAAAAGCTCCGAAAGTGACTGTCCGCGAGATTGCGAAGCAGACGGGTTACGCCCACTGCACCGTGGCGCGCGCCCTCTCCGATGCGGGGAATGTTGCGCTGGAAACCCGTTCGCGCATCCTCGCCGCAGCCCGCGAGCTCGGCTATCTCGGACGCAGCCGCAAAAACATCGCCGTCATCATGCACGAATTCGGAACGGGACTCTGCTCGTACGAGACCTCGCTGACCAGCGCGCTTTCCTCCGAACTGAACCGGCAGAATTTCTTCTATGAAATGATTCCCGCACGTCATCTCCACAACCTCAACGAGAAGATTCTCGACGGCGCGATCTCCCTCTGCCATACCGGACGCATCGCGCGGAAATGGTCGGAAATAAATCCGATTCCGCTGGTCTGCATCAACGACTTCGGCTACCATTCCGAGCGCATATACTCCGTCTGTTCCGACGACCGCGCCGCCATGAATGCGGTTGTATCGCACCTGCGTTCCGCCGGACACCGCCGCGTGCTTTATCTGGACGGACGAGTTGAAACCGGAAATCTGAATCACACAAACCGGCGGCGTTATTTTCTGGAATTTGCCGCTTCATCGGGCATAAAGGTCTACTGCGGCGTCCCCGGAGCCACACGGCTGAATACGCTGAAACGCGAACATTGCACGGCCGTCATCTGTCCGTTTGAAATGACGGATCTGACGATTTACGCCGAACTTCAGCGCAGCGGCTTCCGCATTCCGCAGGACATTGAGCTGATTCATTGGCACGTCCCCGGCCTCTCCGACATTCTGATGCCGGAACAGTTCACGCTTCGTCAGAATTTCCCGGAACTTGCGCATCAAGCGGTCCGGCTTCTTAAGGCTGTCCTGACCGGCCGCTCCCGCATCCGGGATATTCAGGTAAGTTATCTGATCCCCGGCGAAAACGCGGAAGAGTGAAAGGGGATTGCCGTTTTTTGGACTTTCCGCCATATCGGCGATGCCGGCATGAAGGGATTCAAGAATGGATACGGGCTCCGGGTCCGTGAATGCTTCGATTTAAAAATCTATCAGCCGCCTGAAATTTCGGACGCAAGGTGTTGCAGTTTATAAAAAAAAGGCGAATGTTTGCGGTCCCCGAAGAATGGCGCAGCGTCTCATCATGGAGGAGCCCGGGCGGCTTTCGTTCATCCGCATGCGATGCTTTGAAAAATTAAGGATTTCACAAGAGAAAATTTTTATTCCTCTTGATTTTCTTCCGACTGCGCGTTACATTAAGGCCGTCAAATTTCAACGGAACAGGAAAACAAAATGAATACAGTGCTCCAGATCGCCGCCGGAATCGCCGGACTCGTGCTGCTCTGCTACGGCGCCGACTTTCTCGTACGGGGCGGCGTGCAGATCGCAAAAAAATTCAAAGTCACTCCGCTTGTGATCGGTCTCACTCTCGTGGCGTTCGCGACAAGCGCGCCGGAACTCGTGGTCAGCTGCGATGCGGCGCTGCAGGGTGCGGGCGACATCGCGCTCGGGAATGTCATCGGATCCAATATCTGCAACATCGCTCTGATTCTCGGACTCAGTGCGCTCATTACGCCGCTGCGCGTGAATCCGAATCTGTTCAAGCTCGATGTGCCGCTGATGCTCGGCGCCTCGGTCCTGCTCGCGTTCTTCCTCTGGCTTTCCGGCGGACTCAACCGGCTGGAAGGGGCGGTCTTCTTCGCGGGGATCATCGCATATGTGGCATACAGCGTCCATGCCGCACGGAAGAGCGGCGAAGAGGTGACGGAGATCGAGGGGGACGGCAAGCCGCTTTCAATAGCGTTTTCCATCGGGCTTGTTCTGCTTGGACTCGCCATGCTGGTGGGCGGAGCGAAACTGCTGGTCGGCTCGGCGGTCTGGCTCGCGCAGCTGCTCGGCATGACGCAGGCGGTAATCGGGCTGACGATTGTGGCGGTCGGAACGAGTCTGCCGGAGTTGGCGACTTCCGTAGTCGCGGCTTTGAAGGGCGAACGCGACATTGCGATCGGCAACGTCGTCGGCTCCAATATTTTCAATATTCTGGCAATACTCGGAGCCGCGCCGATCGTGAAACCGCTTAAGGCGGCGAACATCAGCCCGACCGATCTGGCGGTGATGCTTTTCTGCGCCGCCGTGCTTTACCCGATCATGAAAACGGGTCTGGTGATCTCCCGCAAAGAGGGCGCATTCCTTCTTCTGGTTTACGTCGGCTATACGGTCCGGCTGATCATCGGCTGACCGTCACATCTTTTCCGTCCCCCAGCCAGCGGTTGAAAAATTCCGCCGCGAGGGGAGCGCAGGTCTTGCCGCCGGAGACGCCGCGTTCGACGAGGATTGCGATTGCGTAGGTTTTTCCGTTGTGCGTGCCGAATCCGGTGAACCAGGTGTTTTTGTACCTGGCGCTGCGGGGACCGACTTCCGCCGTTCCGGTTTTTCCGGAAAGATCAATCGTTCTGTTGCGCGCCCGTTTGGAGCCGCCGATGTCGGAATTGACCGAGAGATACATTCCCTTGCGGATGATTTCAAGAGTCTGCGGCGAGGCGGCGAGACGTCCGGTCGCCTGCGCGTGTTCCGAATAGACCGCCGCTCCGCCCGGAGCGACGATGGATTTCAGGATGTTCGGACGCCAGAGCGTGCCGTTCGTGGCGATTGCCGCCGTACAGACCGCCGCCTGAAGCGGAGAGACGAGGATATCGCCCTGTCCGATGGAGATGAGCGCGGTATCAAATGCTGTCCAGCGTTTTTTGTGTTTGCGGTCGGGGAGGCGACCGGGCGAATCGTTGAGAATGAAGCCCGTTTTTGAACCGATTCCGGCGCTCTTGAACGTTGCCGCGAGACGCTCCACACCGAGTTTGAGTCCATTTTCAATGAAGTAGGCGTTGCAGGAAACGGCGATGGCGTCGTTGAGCGTGACTTCGCCGTGCCCGTCCGCCTTGATCCAGCAGTTGATCGGATGCCCGCCGACCTTGACGAAGCCTTCGCAATAGACGGTTTCCGCGGCTGAATATCCGTTTTCGAGCAGAGAGATTCCGATGAGCGGTTTGATGATGGAGCCGGGGCTGAATGCGCCCTGATAGGCGCGGTTGAAGAGCGGCTTCGAGGGATCGTTCCGCAGTTTGGAGTATTCGGCGACGGTGATGCGGGGAATGAAGAGCGCGGGATCGTAGGAGGGATTGGACGCCATGGCGAGGATGTCGCCGTTGGAGGCGTCGAGCAGAACGAGCGCTCCGGTGACGTTTGCCAGCAGATTTTCCGCGATTTTCTGTGCGCGGAAATCGAGAGTCAGGACGAGGTCTTTTCCGTTTTCCGCGGGGATTTCCGCGCCGACAGTTTCGCTGACGAACCCGCGGCTGTCAACGATGACAAGCTTTTTGCCGGGGAATCCGCGGAGGAGCGCGCGCTGTTCTTTGGGCAGTTCGGGGTTTGAAACGTCTTCGGAGAGCGTGGCGTCGTGCCGGATTCCGGCGGGATTCCACGTGTCATACGCGAGCTCGAGTCCGGCGCGCCCGATGGTGTCCGGAATGTAGTAGAAATAATTCTGACGGTCGACAGCGGAGCTGGGATCTTCGCGTCCGACGTATCCGATGAGCGGTCCGGCGCACTTCCCCTGCGGATAGATGCGCTGCGGCGAGGTCGCGATTTCCATGCCCTGAATTCCGGGCGAAAGCTCATAGGCTTTTGCAAGCTCGACGGCGGAGAGCTCCTTGAATACGGTCATCGGCAGACCGGGATAATAGTTCATGTGGCGGTTGATGTCTTTTTCGGCAAGCACGGGGGTGCGTCCGATTGCCGCGGCAAGGCGGTTTGCCTCATCGAGGACATGACGGACGGTGCGGCTTCGTTTTCCGGGTCTGCGCATTTCGGAGATGTGGAAGAGAACGTCATAGGAGGCAGTGTTGCCGGCGAGCATCACGCCGTCGGCGGTGAAGATGCGTCCGCGCACGGCGGGAATGCGAATGTTGCGGACATATTGCCGGGAGACTTTTTCCTGAATTTCCTCCCCTTTGTACACCTGAACCGCCCAGAGACGGATCAGGATCACCGCATACGCGAAGAAGACGCAAAAAGCGATGATGATGATTCTGATCCTGGAAAGAAACGCCGAGTCCATACCGATTCCCCTGTTGTTGGAAATCTTACTCTATATTGAATTGCCGGAAAATCAAATGCGGAACGCCGGAAAAGAGAAAGATTTTTTGGTTCATCGACGGGATCTGCCATAAACCGCAACACCTTGCGCTTGAAATTTCCGGCAGCCGATCATTTTTATTCTGAATCCGCGGAAAACTCTTTGGACAGGGACGGCAATGCCGGTCTCTTTCCACTTCATCGCTGATTTTTCCATTTTTGTCTCGTCCGTGGCAGATATCGTCGACATCCCGCTTTGCATCCCTCAAACTTAAAAACTGTGGTTCACTTTGCGGTTTTCCTCTGCGCAGCAGACAGGGAATGACACAAAATTCATGGTTAGTTTGTCACAAACGCCCCTTGTAAAAAAATCGTTTTTGTGGTATAATAAACACAGCAACTCAAACAAAAAGGAGATTTGAAATGAATTTCGCAAATCCATTGGTTCATGAGAACAGCGAATTGAAGAAAAGACACAGATTCACTCTTATAGAGCTTCTGGTTGTAATTGCAATCATTGCAATCCTTGCCGGAATGCTTCTTCCGGCCCTCAACAAGGCGCGGATGCGGGCTCATGCGATTCAATGCAAAAGCAATCTGAAACAGATCGGACTCCTCGTGCACGGATACGCCGCGGAAAACGACGGTGTATGGGGCATCGATTACGTAAACGGAATCGGCGTTCAATGGATTTTCCCGCTCGGATACACGGCAAAGAATCTGCCGAAATTCTTCAGCTGTCCCGCACTTCCTCCAATGAACCTGCCCTTCCCCGAAGCGGCGATCTCGACAATCTACGGTGTTCAGAACGAACGGCATTGGGGATCATATGAAAAACAGTTCAACAATCCGCGCTTGACCGGAAAAACAGATGAGAACAAAGACTGGGTGGCCGTCTCGCTGAACCGCATGAAAAACAGCACGGCTTACACCATTTTCGGAGATTCCGTTTTCTTCGGAGGAACATATGAAGGAAATCAGTCGTACCGTCTCTATGGAGCTCAGAACGGCGTACATCTCCGTCACCTCGGGCGCACAAATCTGCTGTTCGCCGACGGCCATGCAGGAGATTCGGATTTCAACGGAATGGCAAACGGGCTGTTCCAGAAAGCGGATCCCTCTTCCTACGCACGCAATCCACAATCGTACCGTCTCGAAAACTATAAAATATCCTACTGAAAGAGATTCACATGAAATTACGGAAAAACATTTTCGGTCTCTTCGCCCTCCTGCTGGCGTTCGGCTTGACCGCTGAAGAAAATCTGCTGAAAAACGGGGATTTTTCCAAAGGGAACACGGCATGGACATTTTCAGGGCTTTCATTCCGCGGCACGGAAAAGAAAGCCGTTGTCGAAGCTCCCGCCGGAGCGCAGAAATTCTCAGCTCTTATGATGCAGGAACTGAATCTGGAAGAGGGAACCGGATACCGTCTTTCCATACGGATGAAGTGTGGCGAAAAGGGCATTTTCCGCGCAGTCTATCAGCAGAAACAGAAACCGTGGACGGCGGCGGGGCTTGTGAAAGAATGGAAACTTGAGCCTGGGACTCATGAACTTGAAACCGCCTTCACCGCCCTCCCGCGAGATGGGGCGCCGGCTCACCTGACCCTCAATTTCAGCCGGATGCCCGGCCCGATCGAGCTCTCCTCCGTACAGATTTGCAGAATCGACGCTCTGCCGTTTGCAATTTCGTCCGAATGGAGCATTGTCTGGGATAAAAGCAAACCGGACTTCCGTTCCGTCCCGCCCGACTCCGCAAAAGCGGTCATGGGGAAAACGGGTATCGATCTGCGGCGACTGAATCCGGAAAAATTCAGAAAAGACACTTCCGTCGCTGTTCTTTACAAGCGTTTCACCTCGGACAAAGAGGGGTTGATGCGCATCGGATTCGCCGCGGACTGGAACTTTGACATTTATCTCAATGGAACGCATTGTCTGAAAGCGCAGGGTCCGACGCCTCTGAATGCGGACAGCAATTTTCATGATTTCCATATCCGCAAAGGCGAAAACATCCTCGCTGCGGTTGTCCGTGCGGGCTCACGCGGCTGGGGTTTTCTCTGCGCAAAACCGCGCGACCCGGTTGTTTTCCGCGAAGGAAAAACATGGAAGCCATACCAGGACTCCGCTCTGGAGATCATCCCGGGAAGCGCACTGGATCTCTCCACGCAAAATGATGCGCCTGCCGGGAAATACGGACCGGCGGTTCTTTCGCCTGACGGCAAAGCCGTATTCAAACATGCTCCGGAGCAAACCGTCCGTCTGCTGGGATTCAACACCTATGCGCTGAACGGCATTATGACAATCAAAGACAACGGCGAATTCAAAGCCGCCGTCCGTCGGTTTGCGCAGGCGGCGAAACGCCAGGGATACAATCTGTTCCGCACTCAGTCTTTCGACCGCTGGCTCGTTCTTGATTCAAAACAGGAATATCAGCTCAATTCATTCTATCTGGACCGCGCTGATTTTCTGATCGCGGAATTGAAAAAACAGGGAATTTACATACATCTTCCCATTTTCAATTTCAGTCTTTTCAGCAGAGAACGCAACACGTTTCGTGACCGCACGCTTCACAAATTCATGATGTATTTCGACGGCGAATGGGAAATGGAACATTTCCGCTTTGCCGTCAAATCCCTGCTTGAACATGTCAATCCCTACACCGGCGTTGCGTGGAAAGACGAGCCGGCAATTTTCTGCATCGAATATTACAACGAACAGTCCCTCGGGCTTGGCAACCGTATGCTTTCGCTGTTCCGCACGCATCCGGAAGCGGAAAAACATATTTTGAAATTCTGGCGCGCATGGCTCGAAAAGAAATACGGCAGACCGAGCTCCGATGCGGGAATTCCCCGTTCCAAACAAGAGAAACACGCCAACGATTTCGCGCTCTTCTGCATGGACCGCGCGAAAATCAGCGCGGAACAGTGCGAAAAAATCATCCGTGAAACCGGCTTCCGCGGTCTCGTGACGAACTACAGTTATTCCAAACAGCTCGGCCACTCCGCCGCACGATGGCAAACTTCACAGATTACGGATGTCCATTCCTATTTCAATCATCCCACCGCAAATATCCGGAAAGGCTCGGTCGTCAAGGCGAACAGCTCCATCGAAGTCCAAACAGGATACTGGAAAGACGCCAATGCAACAAAACTTCTGGGACGCCCCTTCATCTGCGGAGAATACAACCACTGTTTCTGGAACCCGTACCGCTATGAGGCCGGAATGGTCTTCAGTGCATACTCCGCCCTGCAAGGCTATGCGGCAATAACGGTGCATGAACAGCCCGTCATTCTGAACAACGAACGCAGACACCCGCTCTACTGCTTCACCGTCGGAGGTTCTCCGCTGAGCCGCGCCGCACAGTTTCTGTCTGCGAACCTGTTTCAGCGCGGAGATGTGAAGGAATCTCCGCACACAGTCGCGCTGAACGTCCCGCGGGAATTCCTGGAGAAAAACCTTCATGCGGATAAAGCGGTCAGCTCTGCGCAGTCAACGCTGAGTCTGCTTTCCGGATTCGGTCTCGTCTTCCAGGATGAAAAAGCCGCAGAGGGAACCGTCAGGAATCCGCATGCCAATCTCTCGTTCCCGATCTCCGACGTCGCACAAATCTATTCGCACGACTGGTTTTCCGACGTCATTCAGTCGAATGACAGCGGTTTCTCTCTTCCCGAGGCCGTGAACCTGATGAAGCGGAAGGGCATTCTTCCCCCCGGAAACATCACGGATCCCGCACGCGGAATTTTCCAGAGCGACACGGGGGAAATCCTCCTGAATGCGCCCGAAAAGAAAATGACCGTCGTCACCCCGCGCACCGAAGCGGTCTGCATGACCGCCGGGAACGCGCAGAAGCTGAAAATCCTTGATGTGAAGAACAGCTCCACTGACGGTTGCATCGCCCTGACCTCCGTCGACGGAATGCCGCTCGAAAAAAGCCGCCGCCTGGTTCTGCTCTACATGACCGAAGAGGCAAATTCCGGCATGATACTCGCCGCCGACCGTGCGACCATGCTCAAGAGCGGCAACACCCCGATCCTCGCCCGGACCGGAACGCTGGAAGCGACCGTTCGCCGTACCGGAAACTGGAAACTTTATGCGCTCGCACCCGACGGAAGCCGCAGCGGGGAGCTCCCCGTAGCCCACTCCGCCGAAGGTCTGGAAATTCATCTCGACACCGCCGCGCTCCGGCACGGACCAACTCCATTTTTCGAACTTGAAGAAAACCTCTAATCAAAAGAAGGATAACACACCATGAAAGAATTTAAAGTTGAAAACCATGCGGACAGTTTTCTGCCCGAAGACAAAAACTGGAAACTCGTCTGGAGCGATGAGTTTGACGGAACCGAGCTCGACCGCGGGAAATGGGGTTTCCGTCTCAACTTCTGGGGAAAGCCGTTCCCCGCATTCACCGAAGAAGGCGTTGTGCTCGACGGCAAAAGTCATCTTCAGCTGCACCTTCTCAAAAAGGACGGCGGCTACTGCTCTCCGCACCTCCAGACAGGTTCTTTGACCTATGATATTCCGAAAGACACCGAGGGCTTCTGGCCGTTCGGCAAATTCGAAGAACCGCGTTTCATGCACAGATACGGCTACTATGAAATCCGCTGCCGCCTGCCGAAATGCGACGGATGGCACTCCGCCTTCTGGCTTCAGGCTCCCGGAATCGGGTCCTCCCCCGATCCGCGCCGCGCCGGAGTCGAATGCGATATCATGGAAAACATGTTCCAATACACTTCCGGGAAAATGATCGGCGGAAACTACTGGGGCGGCTACGGAAAAGACTATCGGCGTTCCGGACATTTCGCCTGGGAATTCAAAGAAACCGAGGACGGATGGCACTATTACGGAGTCGACTGGAGCCCCGAAGGATACCGTTTCTATGCCGACCGCAAACTCATCGGCACCGTCGTTCCCCCGGAAAAAGCTCACCTCGCACACATGGTCAACGACACGGAAAGAAGCTATCTTCTGCAGGAGGGCTGCGTCTCTGTCGGTCCGGTCTCCGAAACGGAACAGTTCATTCTGATCTCGACCGAATGCCATGGCTACCGCGAGAAAGGAAAATACGATCCGCTGCTTGACAAAGCGGTTCTGCCGGATTATTTTGAGATAGATCATGTCCGCGTTTTCGACCAGATCTGAAACACGTGATTTTCAAGAGGGCTTCCGGAGAACCCCCGGAACGCCCCCTTCAATCTTCAAAGGAGACAAAAATGGAGTCCAACCGCAACGATAAATACTGGTATGTCCGGCTGGACGATGTGCCGCGCGCAGTGAAGTTTCCCTTTCCGCTCAAGGAACTCGGTTTTTTCTGGAACAAAGTCGAACCGGAGGCAAGTTTCGACTGGAAACTCGAGTTCACGCTCCGTCTTTCCTCGCTCGAACAGTTCGCCGTCGATGAAATCGGAGGAGTCACCTACCGCACCGAATACCCGAATGTGATACTCAAACTTCCGGGCGTCGTGCACAAATACGCCGTTCCCGAACCTCGCGACGCTGTCTATTTCGCCTATTCCACGGCTCTCGCCGACGCGATGACCGCCGCAAACCTCTTCCAGATGCCGCCCGTCTGGAAAATCAAACTCACCCCGAAAATATGCGAAATGCTGGAACGCGCGAAACAGCTGATGGAGCATTCCCGCGAATACGGAGTCGCCGACCGGCTGGATTTGCTCGCGTTTCAGCTTTATGAAGAACTCCTGTTTTCCCGCCACGAAAATTCAGATTCGCGCGACCGCTTCATGGAATCGCGCATTCAGCGCATCGCCTCCTATTTCCAACTCAACTGCAAGGAAAATATCGACCTGGAAGCCCTCTGCCGCAAAAACGGTCTCTCCAAACGGACCTTCTTCCGTCACTGGAAACTCTATTTCAATATTTCTCCAAGCCGCTATCTTCTGGACCTGCGTTTATGCGACGCCGCGCGTCAGCTGCGAGAAACACGAAAACGGATCAGCGAAATCGCCGAATCCCTGAATTTTCAGGACACGCTTTATTTCAGCTCCCGTTTCCGCCGGAAATTCGGAATCACTCCGCTGCAATACCGCAAGCAGACGCACTCCGGTCCGGCGAAGCCGTAAAGGACCTGTTTCCCGCATTTCTGAACCATGAAAAAATTCCCTCCTCTCCCGCATTTTTTCCGCTTGACGCTTGCGATTTGCGCTTTCGCGTGATAAATTATCGGGAATATCAATAAAGGAGTTTTTCAATGGACAGACGTTTCTTCGCCGCGCTGTTTTCCGCTTTCTGCATCCTCATGCTCGTTACAGGATGCTCCGACAACAGCCCGCTCTCCGTTTCCAGAGTCAAAGTCGAATCCGGCGACAACCAGTGCGCTCTCCCGGGGGAGGAATTTGAAAAAGAACTCCGCATCGAAGTTCTCGGTCTCCCGAAAGGACAGCTCATCGGCGGAAAAGCAAAGCCGCGTCCCGTCCCGAACCTCGACCTTCTCTTCGTCCCCGTCGACGGCTCATCCATAAAACCTGAAAAGACCTCCGCCAAAACCGACATCACAGGCATCGCATCCGTAAAAATCCGCGCGGGCAAAGAGATCGGCGACAATTACCTCAAAATCATCCCCGTCGGCGCCGAAGACAAAAGCCTCACCGTCCGCTATGTCGTCGGAGCGAAACTCTCCGGAGGCGAGCAGGAAGGCAAAGCTCAGAAACTCCTCGCCGATCCCGTCTCCATTCAGCTCGTCAACGCGGACGGCAAACCCGCCGCAAACGTTCCCGTCTACTTCTCCATTCTCTCCTCGCCTGAATCGAAAAACTCCGCGGCCGTGCTCTCTCCGGAGGTTCTAACCGACTCCCGCGGCGTGGCCTCCACTCAGGTCCGTCTCGGCAAGGACACCGGAGAATACCGCATCGGCGTCGAAGTCGCCGACCCGAAAAGCGGACACTATCTCCGCACAAGCCAGGTCCGCGTCCTCGGGCTCGACCTCGTCACGGTCATCATTTCCGTCGTCGGCGGACTCGCCTTCTTCGTCTTCGGGATGAAACTCATGGCGGACGGGCTGCTCAAGATCGCCGGAGAAAACATGAAGCGCATCCTCCAGTTCTTCTCCCGCAACGGCATTGTCGCCGTGCTCGCGGGAACCGTGGTGACGGCGGTCATTCAGTCGAGCTCCGCAACCACCGTCATGGTTGTCGGCTTCATCAATGCCGGACTTCTCACGCTTCAGCAGGCAGTCGGCATCATCTTCGGAGCGAACATCGGAACGACCGTGACCGCGCAGCTGATTTCGTTCAACCTCGGCGGAATCGCCCTGCCGTGCGTGGCGATCGGCTTCCTGATGATGATCGCGAAAAAATCCGCAGTCCGCGGATGGGGCGAAACGATCCTCGGATTCGGATTGCTCTTCTTCGGCATGGGACTGATGAGTTCCGAGCTCAAAGCGCTCGGCGGCTTCCCGACTTTCATCAGTCTTTTCCGTTCGTTCGACTGCGCCCCCGTCACCCCGGGCGGCTTCATGCCGATCGGCGCGGTGCTCGGAGCGACCCTGATCGGCGTCATCGGGACCTTCCTGATCCAGTCCAGCGCGGCGGTGATCGGCATCATGCTCGCGCTTGCTTCGGGCGGACTGCTCAACTTCTACACCGCGCTTCCGCTGCTGCTCGGCACCAACATCGGAACAACGATCACCATGTTCCTCGCCTCTCTTACGGCGAACCGCGTGGCGAAACAGGCGACCATTGCGCACTTCCTGTTCAACTGCTTCGGCTCCCTTCTTCTCATCATCAGCTTCTACATTCCCTACGGGCCCGAACGGATTCCGATCTTCCTCTATTTCATCAACTCCATCACCCCCGGCAACGTCTTCCTGCCCATTCCGCAGGGGCTTGAACGGCATATCGCCATGGCGCACACCTTTTTCAACATCTTCACCGTGCTGATCCTGATGCCGCTGCTGAAACCGTTCTCGCGCCTCTGCGAACGACTACTCCCCGTCCGCGACGATACGAACAATGAGATTCACGCGCTCGAACCGAATCTGCTCGCCACCCCGTCCGTCGCGCTCGAACAGGTCGTCCTCGAAATCCGCCGCATGGTGCAGGACTCATGGACCATGATCGACCGCGCCGTCAACGCCCACTTCCTCCAGTCCAGCTACGACGCCGATTCCCACAAGGCGCTCAAAGAAAACGAGAAACTCGTCGACAACATGCAGTCCGACATCACCAACTATCTCGTCCAGATAACCCGCAAACATCTGACGCGTCCGCAGTCCGCCCTGATTCCGCTGCTCATGCACTGCACCAACGACGCGGAGCGCATCGCCGACCATGCGGAAACCATCATGAAGCTGACGAAACGTCTTGCAAAGAGCGGCATTCAGCTCTCCGACGTCGCCCGAGCCGACCTGAAAGAGCTCTGGGAGCTGCTTGATTTCCAGGCGAAAAACGTCACTCAGGCGCTCGGCGGAACCGATCGCGAACTTGTGGAATCCGCCCTCGCCAGCGAACGCCGGATCAACAAGCTGACCAAAAAATACGAAAAAGATTACACACGCAAAGACGTTCCCGCGCTTCAGTCCGCAATGAACGAAACCGACAATGAAATACCCTACACCGGCGAAAATCCACCCGAAGTTCCCGAAATCGTCATGGAAAACGAACGAGAAATCAACAACCTCACGCGCCAGTACGAAATGGAACACGTCTCCCGCCGCAACGAGGGCAAATGCTCGGTCGAGGGCAGCGTCATCTTCATCGAACTGCTCTGGGAACTCGAGCGGATCGGCGACCACCTGGCGAACATCGCGGTCCGCACCCCGGAAATCCAGAAACATTACATTTCCCTGAAAAAGTGAGAACGGCAATGAACGATTCCGAATTCATCACACCTCCCGCACACATTCACTTCAAGGCGAAGAAATTCCCAGAACTCGGCGACACATTCCGCGACGGCGCGCTCGCCTTCCTGGAACCCGGCGGTGGCGGCCCCCTAGGCAAGCATTCGCATCCGCACGATCACCTTTTCCTCGTCATCTCCGGCGAAGCGCGCGTGGAATATGAAAATGAAACCGTCGTCATTCCCGCAGGCACGACCTGCCGGGTGGCGGGCCGCCGCCCCCATGCCGTCTGGAACAATGCAAACCGGCAGACCGTCATACTCGGTCTGACAATTTAAGGAGCTGATCATGATCAAACACGTTATTCTCTGGAAACTGAAAGATGAACTGAGCGCCGAACAGAAGGAATCCGTCAAGCAGGGCATCAAAGCCGGACTCGAAGGCCTGAACGGCGTCGTCCCTGGACTCGTAGACATCCGTGTCCGCACCAACGGACTCCCGACCTCGAATGCGGATGTCATGCTCGACTCGACCCTCACGGATGCGGAAGCTCTGAAAGCCTACGCAGTGCATCCCGCACACGTTGAAGTCGCCGACACGAAGGTCCGTCCCTTCACGCAGATCCGCATGTGCCTTGACTTTGAAGAATAACACCGCCGCGGAAGAAATCTCAAAATGGAAGAATTCTGTCACAGATGTCGTCGCAAGTTAAATGCGAAGAATAAAATCCAGATCGGATACAAGGATTTTTACGTCTGCGAAGAATGCGCGGAAGAGAAGTATTCCAAATGTGAAATATGCCATCGGCATGTCTGCGAACAGGATCTTGTTTTCGCAGGATCAAAATCGGTCTGCATCTCATGTCTTTGCGAGAAATACGTTCTCTGTCCGCATTGCGAAACGTTCATCAAAGCCGCGAACGCCGTTGATTTTCACGGTCATTTGATGTGCAAAAAATGCAAAACGGATTATTTTGATGTCTGCGACGGCTGCAATCGGAACGTTGAAAAAGAGGAACTCGAAGAAGTTCGTCTGAACCGGAAAACGCTCTCGCTGTGTCCTGATTGTTTAAACGGGAAATACATTCTCTGCGATGACTGCCGGGAATGGAAGCCTGCGGAAACCGCCTGTCATTGGAACGGACATGTTTATTGCGAGGGATGTGCGGGATTTCATTGCAAACTTTGTGATTCCTGCAAAAAACTGGTGGCCGAAAACAAGATTGAGAACCTTACCGTCAAAGGACGTTCTTTGGAAATCTGCCCGGACTGTCTCCGCAAGAAATATTGCGAATGCGACACCTGCCATGAGACTTTCCCGAAGAGTGAAATCTATACAATCGGTTCGGAGCATTATTGTGCGAAGTGTCTGCGGGAAGCCGCCTCCGGATGGGATGAAGAGCGGCGGCGGGAAGCTCTGCATACGCTTGGCGCCGTCGTGCTCGGTCTCTGGGCAGGCAGGAAAGCGTACGAAGCTCTTTGCCCTTCCCCGGACTCCGATGACAAACCGCTCTTCAGCGAAAACTGCTCGGAAGATGAAAAACAGGATCGTTTCGATTGATTTCAACTTCCTCCGGCGGGATGTCAGCTGCCGGCTTTCTCTTTCAGACGCTCGCGGGCGTCGGTGAAAAGATTCAGAGAAAACAGCGAAGCCAACCAATCCCAGAACAGAACAGCAAGCGGCAAAATCAATGCGGTACACACGGAGGCGGTGATGGCGTCCGAGACGGCGTCAAGCAGGGCGGAATGCGAAAAACCGGCTTGAATCAGCGTCGCGGGAAACTGAGTGAGAAACGGAAGAACCGCACCGGGAATCACGAGCAATCCCAACGAATCCGAACCAGGACGAGCAAGCCACAGCCGCCCGAAAAGCACCGCCGAAAGAAGAAACACCGCACTCCACGGATTCGCATGGCCGAAACAGAAATCCAGGACCATGCCGCCAAGCAGAGCCGCCGCGCACCCCGTCCGGGCGTCCGTCGCATACGAAATGTAAAAAACAAACGGAGCGAACAGCAGCAGACGCAGTCCCGCGCTTTCCGCAAGAAGCTCAGCCAGAATCAGCAGGAAAGAGAGCAGGAAAACATACGCGAAACGGATCATTGCGCGCCCCGTTTCGCATAGACCGCCACATATTTCACCACATCCATGGTCAGCAGAGGTTTCACCTCCACTTCGGCGTACATCTGATTGCGGATCGTGGCGATATTCCCGTTCGCCGACTTCGTCACGATGCCGACCGGAAGTCCCTGCGGAGTGTTCGCCGTAATACCGGAAGTCACAACCGTCTCGCGCTCCGCATATGTGCCGTCCGCCGGAAGATATTTGACCTTCGGGACCCGCGCGTTGACGTCGAATTCAAGCCCGCCCGCATGATGCGATGAAGCTAGAATCACGCTCAGACGGCATTCATCGGAAAAGAGCGTGACCACCGTTGCAGTCCGGCTCGAAACCTCCTTGATCCGTCCCGCGGCCGCAAGACGCCCGTTCTCATCCGCGGCGACGACAAGATCGCCCGGCGCAATTCCCTCCATCCGTCCGCGGTTGATGACAAACGTTTCACGCCAAGTCGGAACGGCGCGGGTCAGGACCTCCGCAAACACCGGACGGAACCCCGGCTTCGCAGGAAGACGCAGGAGCGTGCGAAGCCGCGCATTCTCCGTTTCAAGCGTCCGGAGTGAGCTGTTTTCCGCAGCAAGACGCGCATTTTCCCGCGCGGTCGCCGCAAGCTGGCGCGCAAGTTCCGTTTTCGATTTCAGCATCAGAGCCGCCGCGGCGGTCTTGTCCTCCGTCCGCACGACGCTGTTCAGATACGGACGCATGAAGTCGCGCGAAAAGCCGGAAAAGAACCGGCGGAACGAGCGGTAACCCGCAAATACGATAATCAGAACCGCAAGGATTCCGCCGATGACGCAGAGTCCGCGCACATATTTTTTCTGTCTGGTGTAATTCAGGAAGTCGGACATGCTTACTCCGCCTTTCGTGTGATGCGGTCGAGCACCTCGCCCGCCGGGTCGGCGACAGACGCCATTGAGGCGCTTTCATGGAGACTCAGCGTATAGCGTCTGCCAAACGGGACATGCCGCCGTTCCGCCTCTTTCAGAATCAGGTCGGTGAGGGCCTGCCGCTCCAGCGCCTCCAGAAATTTCCGCTCCGCGGCATCAATCCGCGCAACGGTCTTCTCCGTCTTGCCGAACGTACGGAACCGGGCGATCTCATCGACAAACGCCGAAAAGGGCGAAACCACCTGCGGCGGCGCGGTATAAGCCAGTTCCGTCAATCGGATGATTGATTCGGAAAGAACGAGTTGCGAATCCAGCGGCAAAGCACCTTCCTTCGCCGACTTCGCAAGCTCGCGGACGGTAATTGTTCCGCCGTCCTTCCGCGGCAGACGCAACGCCTGGCGGTACGCGGTTTCCAGATAGCAGAGGGAGATCGGCAGGAAACGGCTCAGAAGCAGTTTTTCCGTTTCGCGGCGGAACCACTTGTCCGGATCGAACGAGCCGTCGGTCATGACAAACCGCCCGAACCGTTTTTTCCCGTACGCTTCCAGATTTTTCAGGACATGACGTTCAAACAGCGCATAGCGGTCGGCTTCCGGGTTGCGGATCAGGTCGGTCAGCCAGAGCTCCAGCCGCCCGTCGCGAACCGCGCCCGAACGCGAGCAGAGATCGAACAGCAGCTGCGCCCACTCTTCATAAACCATCCGAGCATAACCGTCGGATGCGGCGGGTGCGGAAGAGACTATATCTTTGAGTGCGGGAAAAATTCCGTGCGAGGCGAACGCATACGCGGCGGGAAAGCGTCCGAAGCGGGAACTGCGGAAATTCCACTCTTCGGTTGCGGTGCGGCGGACGAGCGCGGCGAAAAACCAGTTGTCAGGCACACGCGCCTGATCCTCCGGAGCGAATCCGAGACGCGCAAGGCAGCTCCAGCGGACAAAGAGATCAAGACAGTTTGCATCATCCGCCCATGCGTTGAAGCGCGCGGGAAAGGCGATTTCCCTGCGGTTCCAGCTCTTGCGGACGAGTCCGAACGCCCCTTCTCCATCGGGCGGCGGGACATGGAACGCGCAGAGAATTTCCGGCTTCAGACGGTCGGAAGTCCGCGGAAGCGCCGTACGGACAGCGGTCCGGAAGCGCAGGGCAAGGGTCTGGGTATGATACGAATCCCCCGGAACGCCCACATTTCCGCCGCCGACGAACCGGAGCGTCCTCTCCTGGGCAAGAGCAGGCAGCGCAGCAATCAGAATCATTAAGAGTATCCGCATTTCATCCCCTTTCAAAGCGGAACAATGTACTATCGGAACGGGAATATTTCAAGACGGAAAGAGAAAAAAACGGATACAGAATCAAGCTCCGCGGAGAACCGGCTCCCCCGCAGAGCTTTTCTGAGAACTACAGAGCAACTTCCGCAAGCTCTTTGCCGGCGAGAGATACCTGTTTCAATTTCCTGCCGTTGCAGAAAATTTCCGCCTCCACGGATTCCGCGGAATTGTTCAGCAGATGAATGGAAACAGAACCGTCTTCCAGAATCCGCTCGCTCTGCACGGCGACGGCGGAGGGCTTGACTTCCCAGCGGTCAAACCGGAACTCCGGATCGGCATCCGCCGCGGTAACTTCCAGATGTTCCGCATGCCACAGAATTTCACGCGACAGATGCGCGCACTCTTCCACACTGTATTCGCCGTCGAAACACCAGAAGGAACGCTCCTGTTCGCCGAGGTCGCCGTATCCCTCGTCGCCGCCCGGTCTGTTCGGGATGTGTTCCGCATAAACAACCGGACGCAGCACGGTCAGACGCAGTTCGTTGTCCACGACGTCGTATCCGTGCAGGGCATGAGCGAGGAATCCGGTTTTCCGGGAGCCGGAAGTCTCCGCGGCGACCCAGTCGATGAACGGCTGTTCGCAGTCGTCCGGCTCGCGGCGGAGCGTCGCGGATGCCTGACCGGAAACGGTCGAAACAAGCCTGTCCGACGTCGCCAGAACCGCTTTCAGCGTGTCATCTTTCTCCTGCCAGTCCATGAAGGCGCGGGCATATATCGGCTTGATTCCCGCATACTGGAACAAATCCAGCTGAAGCGTGGAATTCTTCCAGCGGTATTTCACCCGCAGCACACTGACCACGGGACCGTTTTCCATCTCTTCAATCCAAATCTTCTCCAGAGAACCGATCGTCTCTCCCAGGCGCCGCACGCCATGCCCCCAGGTGTCGCCGGTATCCGCGACCGCGTCAAAACGGAGTTTTTTCAGAAGAGCCCTCTGTGATTCAAATCCGATTGACGGGAACTTCTTCTCCGTGCGCCCGCACGCATAAATCCGCACATCCGAAGCGCCCAGGCGGTCGCAAACCACCAGACGCTTCCAGCCATGCGGACACGGTCCGTAACCGGAAGCTCCGCGGATTCCCTGCAGCGGGATCTCCCGCCCGTCGCCGGTCCGCAGACAGTTGAACTCACGTCCCGTAATATTCGGATCAAGGAATGTATCGAAATATGAAACGCACTGCGCGGCAAACGGATTCGGATTCCAGAGCAGAACACCGCCTTCGGTCATGAAATCCCGGCTTGGAACCGAGCTGCCGATCCGGCAGAGCGAGCGTTCCATGCTCTCGGTTGCGGCATCATTGACCGCACCGCAGAGATCGCGGATTTCATGACGGCAGGCGTCGCCGATACAGGTTCCGGAATAGATGTCATGAAAGTAATTGAAGAGCAATTTGTCCCACGCACCGTAAAGCTTTGCGGATTCCTTCTTCTGATCTTTTCCTCGAATCTGCAGATTCAGCTTTTCCGCTTTGTACAGATTCTTTTCGCAATCCGCCATCCATTCCTTGATTTCGCCCAGAGCGGAATAGCAGCCGGGCGAGTGATGCGTAAGCTCGCCGATCACAACCGGAAGATCCAGTTTCTCCAGCTGTTTGAAATAGCGTTCGAGTGTGCAGAACTCAATATCAAACTCATCCTGATACTTCAGCAGATGCCGCAGCTGCTTTTCATAAATACCGCCGCCGTGGTCGCCGACGCCGAAGAAGAACACCGGAAGCGAACTCGAATCCGTCACAATCGCCTTTTCAAAAAATTCTCTGAACGGTTTTTCATCGTTCGTCCGCGGAGTGCAATAGGCTCTCCGGATCCGGAAAGAAACCACTTCGCCGGCGCCGCCTTCACATGCCCAGCGGAAGCTGTCCGGCATGGCTTTTTCATTCGCCATCGGACGCATGTAGCAGTAATAGTCGAAACCGGACTTCTTCAGAATCTGCGGCAGACCCGCATTCTGTCCGAAGCTGTCGACACTGTACGCAATGCGCACGTCGCGTCCGAATTTTTCGCGGAAATAGCGTTTGCCGTGCTCCGCCTGACGCAGCAGAGATTCCCCCGGAGTGATAATGGTGTCCGACTGTTCGACCCAGCCGCCGACAAGTTCCCAGCGTCCGGCGTCGACCAGTTTGACGATCTTGCGGAACAGCGCGGGATCGCACTGCTCGATCCACTCGTAACAGACGCTCGACGAGCGGGTGAAGGTGAGGAACGGGTATTTCTCCATCATGCGGACAACGGTCCGGCAGGTGTTTACCCAGGTCGAACGCCCTTCGCGCAGGCGCCAAAGCCAGATCGGATCCATGTGGGAATTCGTGACGACGCAGATTTTCTTCTTCATACTATAAATCCTTTTGAAGGTTACAATGCTCCGGACGCCTGCAGGACGGCGCGCTGTACGGCGATTTCGTATTCCGCGCTGTACGGGCTCTGCTTTCCCGCCCGGAGAAGCGCGGCGAATTCCCGAAGCTGGTCTTCGTAACGGTCGCGCATCAGTCCGGCGGAAAGCAGATGCTCTCCCGCCTCAAACCCGCCGCGGCTTTCCGCAAGAATCAGACGAAGCTTCACCGGGATATCGTTGAACAGCGGATGACCAACCGTCCTGTCGTATCCCTGTTCCAGCGGGAAGATTTCCAGAATGCCGTTGCTCCCGCGCACGGTGAAACGGCGGTTCGGGATGGAAACGGCCGAACTCATCGCGCAATGCACGGTCGCAAGAGCCTTGCCGTAACGGAACACCGCAACGCTGTTGTCGCGGATTCCATACGGGGACAGATGCGTGCCGAACGCCGTAATCTCCTCCGGAACACCGAGCATGTCGAGAATGACGTCGATCAGATGAGAACCGTAATCGAACATCGTCCCGCCCGGAATCTCACGCATGTATCTGCAGAAGAGTTCCGAACCCGCCGGACGGTGCATGTTCGCATCGACTTCGTAAATCTCGCCGAGCACACCGTCGCGGACAATCTGCTTCATCTGCTGAACCGCCTTGCTGTTGCGGAGCATGTAGCCGGGCTGAAACAGAATCCCGGCGCGGTGATAATCCCGCACAAGTTCGGCATACGGCTCCAGAGTCAATCCGCCCGGCTTGTCGATATGCACCGGAAGGCCGTGCGCCAGACACTCCCGCGCAGTCGGAACAAGCTCGCGCAATTCGGTTTCCACAAAAACGGCGTCAAGCTCCATGCGGAAAAGCTCCTCTTTTCCGACCCGGTTCAACCCCGCGTAACAGGGCTGTTCCCACGCATGCGGACGCCAGCTCTGCGCAGCATCCTGATTCTCCGCCGCAATGGCGGCAACCTCGAAGACGTCCTGCATGCGGTTGCGCAGCGTCAGCATCTTCCCGTCGGAATGCTCGTGCAGAACTCCGATTTGCGCGACTCTCAGTTTCCGCATTTTCACTGAATCCCCTGGGTTGCCAGATATTCGTCAAAACGGGTCCGGACTTTCCACGGGTAATTGCGCGGACAGCGCGCGATTTCCGCTTCCAGTCCTTCGTACAGCGGTTTCAGCTCCGACTGCTTGAGTCCGGTCGCCGCAAGAACCTTGCCGTTGTCAATGACCCGGTCGAAAAGACGGTCGCACTCCAGCTGCCAGTACGGCGGAACGTTTTTGTAAAGCTGATGATTGTACAGCTCCTGGAACAGCTCCTTGTCCACCCAGACCGAATTCAGGCCGCAGATTTCCCTGTAGAACTCCGCGATTTCGCCCCACGTATGATGCTCCGCCGTCGATACGGTGTAAGCCTCCCCGAGTGCCCGTTCATTGAAAAGCAGACCGCCAATCATCCGGGCGACGTCGCCCCCCCAGGTCATGGTCGCCTGTTTGTCCCGCGCCTCGACCGGAAGAATCGTGCTCTTTCCCGCGAACGCACGGCCGACGGTATCGGAGGCCTCCAGAGTCACTAGCTGATAACGCATCAGCGAGTAGGTGATTGCAGGACGGATCACCGTCCAGTTCTTCCGCGGCAGAAGCTTGAGCATCTCTTCGCCGCGCGCTTTGAAGATGCTGTAGTCATCGGAAAGACGCAGCAGCGGATCGTCGCAGGAGTCCATCAGGCGCGGCGACGTTTCGCGGATCGGAATCTCCTTGTTGTCATAAACCCGGTAGGTGGAAAGATAGATGTAGTGATCCGTCTGATTCGGAATGCACATCAGCTTCATCGAACTCTCCCCCGTCGCATAGATCAGGAAATCGACGATTCCGTCGTAGCGGTTCTGAAGCAGTTCGTAGAGGAAATTCCACTCCTTTGCATTGCCGCAGATATTGCGAACATTCGGGAAATTGAACTGCGGCTGGTCCAGCGCCACAGCATCGACTTCATATCCCATTCCGGCAAGCACCGGAACGAGATACTGTCCCATCGCTCCGGTTGCGCCAAGCACCAAAACTTTCTTGCTCATGACAATCTGTTCTCCTTATTTGATTTCCGCAAAAAACGGTTCCAGTTTCTTCCGCCGCACCCGCAGTTCCGCGATATACTTGCGGAACTGCTCCGTATCGGGCGCGAAGTAGAAAACATCCGTCAGCTCGCCCGCGAGTTCCAGCTTCAACCCTTCCGCGGAAGCCGGCACAACGTCCTCCCGGTCCGCAAGGAACCGGTAGACCCGGTACGTGCCCGGCTTGACGTCATCCAGCAGAGCCTGCGTCCGTTTGCCCGGCAGCAGGAACTGATACAGATAATTGTCGTAGCGGAACTTCGACATGGTCCGGATCTGTCCGTTGTTGCGCGTATCGAACGTCGCCCATTTGTTCCGGTACCAGTTGCCGATTTTCGCTTCAGCGGAGTCCGCCTCCTGTTTGTTCCAGAGAACCGCGACCTGACAGTCCGGATTGCGGAAGCGGAGCACCGTCGGAAGCGGTCCGGGAAGCGCTTTCTGGACAACCGGAAGCCGAAGCTCCTTTGTCAGATAAGCGAAGATCCGGTCAATCTCTCCTGCCGGAAGTTTTTCCGGATTCCCGGCGATGTGGTAAATCCGGCTGCCGTCCTTGCGGTCGATACGGTTGACGAGCGCCTTTCCCCGCGCATCTTTCAGCACGCATTTTCCAGGATTCTTCTGAACGAAATCGCGGAACACCGGCTTGCTGTAATCCGGTTTCACCTGCTGAAGCATCCGGTGCAGATTCGCATATCCGTTCGACGCGCGCCACGGAAGATCCGAATGAATGACAAGCGTCTTTCCTCCGGTCGCAAGCCACTTCTCGACCGCATCCGCGCTTTTCTGCGGAGTGAACGGGGAAGACCAGAACACCACCCGCGCCGAATTCAGAAGAAGCGGGAGTTCAATGAAATCCGTCCGTTCATAATTGATCTGCGCGTTGTTGAGCCACGGAGCCCACGCGCTCCTGTCGCCCGGCGTGTTGTACGACCAGGCGCGGAAAACGGTTCCGCGCGGGAAAACGTCCAGGACATCCATCGCGGGAAGTTTTGCGGATTTTTCATGTTTCGCCTGAATGAACGCCTGAGCTTCCGCGCGGAACAGCGCATAGTTCACCCGCTCCTGCGTCTCGCCGGGAGTGTTGGAGGCTTTCCATTTTTCCACATGAATATGGTCGTAATGCATGTCCTGCAAACCCATTGCGGAGAGAGCATACGCCACCGAATATCCGGTCTTCGGACTCCAGTACGGCTGACCGTTGCCGCCGCGGCTCGTCTCCAGAATCGCTCCGTAGCGAGTTCCGCTGCGCGCCGCCTGACGAAGATAAATCCCGACCGTCCGGTAATACGATTCGTTCTTCTGCGGAACGGACGAAAAGTATTCCGGAGAAACGATTCCGGTTCCCTTGAGCTTCAGCAGATAATAATGATCGTTCCCGTTCGCCCAGACTTCCCCGTTGAGAATGTAATCGAAATTTCCCTTGTGCTCCGCCGCGATCCGGTTGAACCGCTGAGCCTGACGCAGCCACTCGTAACTGCAGAGCGCAAGGAAGACGCTGTAGTTGCGCTGTCCGGTCACTCCGCGCTTCGGCATCTCCCGTTCCGTAATCGGGAAATATTCATCATAGCTTTTGATTCCAAGTTCCGCGGGCGTGAAGCGGAGTGCGTGCGAATCCTCGAAATAATCCCAGAAATGAATCTTCGTGCGCTTCTCGCCCGGTCCCGGCTGCAGTTCCAGTCCCTCGTCCCGTCCCGAAAGATCATCGCGGAACGCCGCAACCGTGACGGGATCATATCCCCACAGACCGCCCATTCCAAGCCACACATAGTCGATGATCGCAAAGTTGTTGAATCCGATTTTCGCCGCATAGTCGAACATGTCCTTGAATCCGCGCTGAAGAATCGGCGACGTCGGAACCATGCCGTTGTTGCGCGCCTTCTGCGGTTCCCCGAACTGGTTGCGCGTCAAATGATCGAACAGCGCCAGATACCGCAGATCGTGCCGCGCGATCTGGAACTGCGCGTAAACGTTCTCCGGCAGTTCCCGCAGGATATTCGCGCTCTCAGGCTCCGGCGCCTGACCGACGGAGAGAACGAAATCCCAGCCGGGGAACTCCTCCTTCGCCATCTTCCCGATCTCTTTCAGGAATTCCCTGCCGTACAGAAAATTATACGTTCCAAGCCCGATCGCGATCTGCGGACGCTTCGGCAAGGCTTTGTGCGGAGCCGTCGGCGAACCGGAATTGAATCCCTCCGTATGTTTCGGCTCCTCCGCATTCAGAACTTCATACTCCGAACCGTCCGCCCGGATAATCCGCGCATCCGCAAACCAGAACGAACAGCTGCTCGCTTTGTTTCCGTACACCGCAAAATTGACGTCGGCAAGACGGTTCAGCGGAGACGCCTTCACATCAATCGCAATCTCCTGCCAGCCTTTCCGCGAAAAATCAATTTTCTTCTTGAGCCACGTGTGCGAACGCGCATCCTTTCCGCGCACACGCAGTTCCACAAACGCCGATGCATTGCCGCTCTTCGCAACCGGATACACCAGAACTTTGAACTGCCGCGCATCCGACCCGATGAACGGCGGAATCCACGAATCCAGAGGACAGTGCACCGCATGACACGAAAGCGCCAGCCGCCCCGGTTTCCCGCCCGCATAATCCACCTTGACCGCAAACTTCTGCTTCTCGAACTCATCGCTCATCTGCGCCTTCACGCCGGACGCCTGCAGTCTCCACTCCCGCAGCTGAACCGGACGCGACGCCTCGCGCGGAGTCATTGTAAGTTTCGGACGCAGCGTCATCTCCTTCACCGCAAATGCAACCGGAGCTTTCGTTCCGCCGAATTCCAGATAAACCCGCTTGAATTTCCCTTTCCAGCGCGGATTGCGTCCCATCTCCAGCGGATACAGATTGTAGTCTCCGCTCGTCCCCGCTTTGAACGGGAACGATACCCGCACCTGCGGATCCGCCTCGCTCGCAAACACGAGTTTGCAGTTCTCCGCCGCTCCGGGATCCAGCTTCAAACTGAATACGGCTCCGTCGTATTCCTTCGCGTCAATGCTCTTTTTCAGCTCCGCGCCGACCGCCGAATTCAGACGGTTCGGAATGATCACGCCTGATACCGTGTCTCCCGCCCGTTTCACCGATTCAATTCCGTTCTTCAGATTCCACTCCGCACCGGGAACCACCACATCTTCGGCAGCCGCGACCGCAAACGCCGTCAGCAGTGCCCCGAGAAAAAGACTTGTCCGTTTCATTCTGTTTCTTTCCTTCGATATTACTGTCTCATTTTCATCACGCCGTCCAGATTTGTACACTGAATCGCCGTCGGAGAGTCGAAAAGCTGCTGTCCGCTCATCAACGAAACATGCCCGTCCGCAAACACCGCATTCGCGCGTCCGTTATGACGCAGGGACGCGTTGTAAACCTGTCCATGCGTTCCGTTCGCCGGGTCGATGTACTGATGCCCGCGCCCCGGATTCGCCGTATCGGTCGCATGAACAGAATCCGCAATGATGATGAAGCCGCTCGCCTGTTTCAGCTTCTTCAGCTGATAATGCGTCCTGTCCCCGTCCTTTATGATAAAACCCTTGCCCAGCTGACCAGTCCGGCGGACGTCGACCGCTTCGCTGCTGTTGATCCCCTCCTGCATCGCCGTGTTGCGGTTGAACGGGTTCAGCATCCCGTATCCCATCCACGCCGGATTGAATCCCGGACGGTCATAATACAGATTGGAGGGACACCCCATCACCTTCTTCGGCAGTTCCGCATACAGCTTGTAGTTGTTGTTGAAACGCCCGCCGTTGCTCTGCAGACTCGAAAATATTACATTCCAGTTTGCATCAAGCATTCCGCCGTTGACCACATACGGCGTCAGAACCACCATCATGTCGTTGAAATCATTGCTGTAAAGCATCTGCTCCGTGCCCAGCTGTTTCAGATTTGCCGTACACGTAACCGACCTCCCCTTCTCCCGGACCTTCCCGAGAACCGGCAGAAGAAGACCCGCAAGTATTGCAATTATAGCAATTACGACAAGAAGTTCTATAAGCGTAAACTTCCTCTTCCTTGAGAAACCGGTCCTTCCGTTTCCTGCTGCTCCTGACAAGTTCATTTCCAACCTCCTTTTATTCTTTGTTTTCAATTAGAATTCCGTTTGTTTCCATAATCTGCAACTGACTGGCGTACAATCAGTTCCGGAGATATGCGCTGATGAAAAAATTCCTTTTTCCCCTCCGCAACCTCCCGCAGCTGTTCCACACATGCCCCGATCGCTCCGCTCCAGTCAATCGCGACACAGGTCAACGCCGGATGCAGGAACTCGTTTGTCGGCAGTTCATCATGTCCGATGATTGAAACGTCCCCTGGAATGGAACAGCCCGCATCCGCAAAAGCCTTGTAGACCTCCAGCGCCGAGTTTGAATTGATCAGAAACAGCGCGGAAAAATCCAGCCCGTCCGCCTTCAGCGTTTTCGTAAGCGCATCATACGCATAGCGAACTCCGTCGTCCCAGCTCTGAACTCCGGTTTCAATGACCTTCACCGACACCCCGTTCAGACGCGCGAACTCCCGGAATCCCTGGCAGCGCATCTCCGTGCAGTAGCAGTGCGGCTCCGAAATGAGAACCGCCAGCTTTCTGTGTCCGTGATTGATGAAATACGCCGCCGCCATCGCCCCTGCGGAATACCCGTCGTCGGAAAGCAGGGAAAGTCCGATATCCCCGACTTCGCGTCCCAGAACAACCGCCGGAACGGAAAGTCGGTTGATGATCTGAACACCCCTCTTGGATATCGGTTCGGAAGGCGGCAGAAGAAGCAGTGCATCGCAGTCATCGGAGGAAACGCCCTCGAAAAATTCTTCGCTTTGCTCAATCGCCTGACTTGAAAAAACAAAACCTTTCGACTTCGCATAAGTTGTGCAGGCTCTCTCCATGTTTTGATACAGCACGCTGGGCCATTGCGGATAATAAAGCCGGATATGGAACGGACGGCTCGCCGGATTGCCGCGGATGAAATAACCGTTCCCCGCCCGGTGCAGCAGGACTTTCTCTTCAAAAAGAACCTGCATTGCCTCTTCAATCGTCCGCTGGCTGGTATGATATTCCTGCATCAGATTCCGGATCGAATAAAAACGGGTATCCGGCGGCAGTTCCGCCGCCTTCTCTCTCAGTTTTTCGACAAGCTGTTTCTTCCAGTTCTTCATTTTCCCTCTCGACTGCAATGCGTATTACTTTTTATTATAATGTATTAATACATTATTGTCAAGAGGGAAATTCTCAGAAAATATTTTTTTTTACTTTTGGACCGGATTCTCCTCAAGCGGCAGGAACTCCAGCGTTTTGAGAACCGCCTCGAATTCCTCTTTCCGCTTCTGATAAGTCTTGTGCTTGGAGGAAAGCGTTATAGCAAACTCCAGCTCCGGAGTCTTCATCACACGGTATATATTGATGCGGCATCCCTCTTTATATTTCGGCGAATTGAATAAAGTCGCATCAATCATAAGTGCATTTTTCCCCTGCAGAACGGTTTTCCTGACCTCATGAATCTCCGATTTTATACCGATGCTTGCAAAATCTGTTTGAGCTTTCAGCCGCAGCCTGTCAAGAGGCATATCCACCAGATTCTCTGTAGTTTTCTGCGGAGGGGCTACGCTGATATTATCATAAAACATGCGATCAATATCGCAGATAATCGTCTCCATTCCGCTTTCCAGAACAGCCTTCAACAGTTCCAGTTGCTGAGGCGGGAGATTGGTTGTTTTCGCGTCCTTAATCATATTCAGGTATGTTTCAGGGCTCAATACACTCCATTGCTTCGGTATTGTCATTGAAATGCCGGCTTTTGTGTTGACATATTTCCGGGTCTTCTGATCCGCCAGATCGAACGGCTTCTTCGGCCAGGCAAGAATGATGGAACACACAAACGCGCAGACCAGGGCGGGACCGAAGCACCAGTGTCTGCGGAACCAGCGGAGGAGCTGATAGGTTGCGCCGAACACCTCGCGGATCGCTGTTTTGCGGAAGTGAATGATTCTGTCGCGGCAGGTTTCTCCGAACTGAAGCTTACGCTCGATTTCGCACATTTCATGTTCGAGTTCATCCAGAGAATGCAGTCTCCGCGCCGGGTTCCGGTCGCAAAGCTGCATGGAAAGGCGCAGATAAAACTTCAGCGGCGGCGAAAGCGGAACGGCGCTGGGGATCGCGGGCCACTTCTGCGGCTCTTCACCCGTCACCGCGCAGTAAACAACCTTTCCGAATGCGTAAAGATCGCTTCCCTGACGCGACTTGCGGTCGACTTGATCCGGCGAATCCGAAGATCTCAGCTCCGGCGGCAGAAACTCCAGCGTTCCGGCAATCTGACTTATCGTCGCGGAGAGCGAGGATATCAGCCCGATATCGCCGATCCGCGGCTTGCCGTGCACAAAAATAATGTTGTCGGGCTTGATGTCGCGATGCGCGAATCCCGCCTGATGAATCACCTTGATTCCGTTGAAAATCTCTTTGAGGACCGCTTGAAGCGTTTCCTGCGGAAGCGGACCGTTCGCCGACAGCCGGGCCGAAAGAGTGTCCGGAACATAATTCTCCTGCGACAATGAATCCGCCGCCTCCATTGTGTAGTAGAAAAAATCTTCGTCTTCGCCGACATGATAAATCTGAAGGAGTCCGGAAGTCTGTTCAGTAATCGCGCGGTAGTTGATGACGCCCTGCAGTTCGCGTCTCCAGAACTCACCGAGTCTGCCTTTCGAAATGATTTTTACGGCAAGTTTTTTTCTGGAAATATCGCGGCAAAGCCACACTTCGCCAAACGCTCCGCTCCCGCAAAGTTGAAGCAGCGTCAAATCATGGTAAACACTTCCGGCGGAAAAACTCATACAGAATCCTTTTTGTTTCAATAATTTAGTCTGAAATTGCCAAAAATCAAGCATCTTTCCACTATTTCTCCCCCCGCATCCTCCTTGGGCTTCTCCTGGAGTTCACAGATCCGAGGACATTGTTTAAAAACAAAAAAATCCCGGCGTCGAACTACTCTCCCGCACTCTGTTGTGCAGTACCATCGTCGTGAGGCCCCTTATCGATCGTGTTCGGGATGGGAACGTGAGTTGCAAGCCTGCTGTGGACACCGGGAATAAAATATGTAAGAAGAAGCAAGATTGAGGGTGAGGAATTGAGCGGCAAACACAACTTGTTGAGTTGGAACATATTGAAATGTTATTTGAGTTGACGAGCTTGTCTTTTTTCTTGTGGATCGACCTGGCGTTCAATCCGGAAGAAAAAAGGTGGTCAAGCCTCACGGCGGATTAGTACCGGTAAGCTGAAAACATTGCTGTTCTTACACATCCGGCCTATCGAGGTCGTCGTCTGCGACCCGCCTTCAGGGGAATAAATCCCAGGGACATCTAGTCTTCAAGGGGGCTTGGCGCTTAGATGCTTTCAGCGCTTATCCTTTCCCGACATAGCTACCCAACGCTGCGTGTTTACACACAATTGGAATACCAGAGGTCAGTCATTCCCGGTCCTCTCGTACTAAGGAATGATCTTGTCAAATGTCCTGCGCCCACAGTGGATAAGGACCGAACTGTCTTGCGACGTTCTGAACCCAGCTCGCGTACCTCTTTAACCGGCGAACAGCCGGACCCTTGGGACCTTCTACAGCCCCAGGATGAGATGAGCCGACATCGAGGTGCCAAACAGCGTCGTCGCTATGGACGCTTGGACGCTATCAGCCTGTTATCCCCGGAGTACCTTTTGTCCGTTGAGCAACGACGATTCCACGTTCTATCGCTGGATCACTAGGACCTGCTTTCGCATCTGCTCGACGTGTCTGTCTCGCAGTTAAGCACACTTATACCCTTACGCTCTTCGAACGATTGCCAACCGCTCTGAGTGTACCTTCGTGCTCCTCCGTTACAATTTTGGAGGAAACCGCCCCAGTCAAACTGACCCTCTGACACTGTTTCCCGCCCGGATTCACGGGCTGAGGTTAGACATTCAAGTTATAAAGGGTGGTATTTCACCGATGGCTCCACAGGAGCTGGCGCTCTTGCTTCGCGGCCTCCCACCTATCCTACACATTAACACCCGAATGCCAATATCAGATTACAGTAAAGGTTCACAGGGTCTTTCCGTCCTACTGCAGGTATCCGGCATTTTCACCGGAATTACAACTTCGCCGAGCTCCACTTCGAGACAGTGCCGCGATCGTTACACGATTCGTGCAGGTCGGAACTTACCCGACAAGGAATTTCGCTACCTTAGGACCGTTATAGTTACGGCCGACATTCACCGGGGCTTCACATCACCGCTTCGCATTGCTGCTGACGGATCCGATTGACCTTTCGGCATTGGTCACGTGTCACTCCCTATACTTCCTCTTGCGAGTTTGCAGAGAGCTATGTTTTTGTTAAACAGTCGCCGCGGCCTCTTTGTTGAAACCGTTCGGGCTTTAACACCCGTTCGGCACCCCTTCTCCCTAAGTTACGGGGCTGGTTTGCCGAGTTCCTTGAAGTGGTTTCACTCGCGCACCTGAGGCTACTCGCCTCGACCACCTGTGTCGGTTTGCGGTACGGACGCCAAAACTTCAACGTTTAGGAGCTTTTCTCGTCAGCGAAGCATCAGCGAATCCCCGTTACCCGAAGGCTTCGAGTCCCATCCGTTTTCAGACTTGATGTCAGGTCATTTAACCCCTGACGTCCTACGACATTAGACTGGCGTATAGCCAGCTCGCTTAGCATACTGCGTCACTCCGTCACTCCGTTAAGGCGGCACGGGAATATTAACCCGTTGTCCATCGACTACGCCTTTCGGCCTGGCCTTAGGATCCGGCTAACCCCGGGCGGACGAACCTTCCCCGGGAATCCTTGGTCTTACGGTGACCGGAATTTCCATCCGGTTTTTCGCTACTCATGCTTGCATGGTCACTTGTATGAAGTCCACGATCATTTTCATTTTCGCTTCGCTCCTCATACAACGCTCTTCTACCACGTGCATTGCTGCACATCCGCGTCTTCGGTTTTAAGCTTAGTCCCGATCATCTTCGGCGCAAAATCACTCGACCAGTGCGCTATTACGCGATCTTTAAATGATGGCTGCCTCTAAGCCAACATCCTGGTTGTTTACGCAACTTCACATCCTTCAAACCACTTAGCTTAAATTGGGGACCTTAGACGGCGATCTGGGTTGTTTCCCTCTCGACTATGAAGCTTATCCCCCACAGTCTGACTCCTACGGTAAAACTTAACGGTATTCGAAGTTTGACAGTCGTTGGTAACCCGGTAAGGTCCCGCGGACAATCAGTGCTCTACCCCCGCAAGTCAATGGCGTAAGGCTATCCCTCAAGATATTTCGAAGAGAACCAGCTATCACTGAGTTTGATTGGTCTTTCGCTCCTATCCACAGTTCATCCGAAAGCTTTTCAACGCTCACCGGTTCGGCCCTCCACTCCGTGTTACCGGAGGTTCAGCCTGACCATGGATAGATCACTCAGCTTCGGGTCTACTTCAAGCAACTTGACGCGCTGTTAACACTCGCTTTCGCTTCGGCTTCGCCTATGGCTTAACCTGGCTGCTTAAAGTAAGTCGCAAGCTCATTATGCAAAAGGCATGCAGTCACCCCGAAGGGCTCCTACACTTTGCAGGCACATGATTTCAGATACTTTTCACTCCCCTAAAAGGGGTACTTTTTCACCTTTCCCTCGCGGTACTTGTTCACTATCGGTCATCAGCTAGTATTTAGCCTTGGAGAGTGGTCTCCCCGGATTCAGTCGGAGTTTCACGTGTGCCGACCTACTTGGGATACTTGTAGACTGCTTTCGGTTTTCGGACAGGGGGCTGTCACCCTCTATGGCCCGACTTCCCAGACGGTTGTCCTAACCGGCTGCATGTCATGTTCAAGTCCCGCAACCCCGTCGAGTAAACCCGGCGGTTTAGGCTCTTCCGCGTTCGTTCGCCACTACTTGCGGAATCTCGGTTGATTTCTTGTCCTTCAGTTACTGAGATGTTTCACTTCACTGAGTCTCGCCTCTGCAACCTATGGATTCAGTTGCAGATAACAGAACATTACTTCTGCTGGATTGCTCCATTCGGATATCCCCGGATCAAAGCTTTTATGCAGCTCCCCGAGGCTTTTCGCAGCTTGACGCGTCCTTCTTCGCCTGCTGATGCCAAGGCATCCTTCATGTGCCCTATGTAGCTTGACCACCAAAATTATCTAATCTTGATGCTCTGCGAGAATCTTTCAATTCTCTGGTTTCAACATATTCGGCTCTGACAAAGTTGTATTTGCCTGCCTGTATGGCTTCAATTTCTCTGAAACAACTTCCGTTGTTTCTTTCCCTACAATTCTTACTTCTGCTTGTCAATGATCACCGCGCCTGCAAATCAGCGCGTACTTTTTTCTTCAAATGGTGGGCGTACTTGGATTTGAACCAAGGACCTCGTCCTTATCAGGGACGCGCTCTAACCAACTGAGCTATACGCCCGGTCGTGGAGCTTCCTACAGCTTCCTCCAGGTAAACCCCGTTCCGGTTCCAACATACTTAAAGTATATTGGTGGAGCTTAAGGGACTCGAACCCTTGACATTCTGCTTGCAAAGCAGATGCTCTAGCCAACTGAGCTAAAGCCCCAGTTTCGATCTCTCAAACTTCCGGCATTCTGTCAAAATGAGCACTTCGTGCCCCTCAAAAATTGAATAGTGCGAACGACCCTTGAAGGAATTGCTTCCTTCCACATCCGGCGCTCTCGCCGGAGCTTACTCCTGGACGCCCTTGCAGATCTTTGGTTACTTCTGCCGGCGTCTCTCTCCTTAGAAAGGAGGTGATCCAGCCGCTGGTTCCCCAACGGCTACCTTGTTACGACTTCATCCCAGTCACTAACCACACCTTAGGCGCCTCCCTCCCTTGCGGGTCGGGGCAGCGACTTCGGGTGCAATCAGCTCCCATGATGTGACGGGCGGTGTGTACAAGGCCCGGGAACGTATTCAAGGCGTCGTAGCTGATACGCCTTTACTAGCGATTCCGGCTTCATGCAGTCGAGTTGCAGACTGCAATCTGAACTAAGGCACGGTTTTGGGGATCTGCTCCGCCTCGCGGCTTTGCTTCCTTCTGTACCGACCATTGTAGCACGTGTGCAGCCCCGGATATAAAGGCCATACGGACTTGACGTCATCCACGCCTTCCTCCCGCTTAACACGGGCAGTCTCATCGGAGTGCCCAGCTTTACCTGCTGGCAACTGATGACATGGGTTGCGCTCGTTGCCGGACTTAACCGAACACCTCACGGCACGAGCTGACGACAGCCATGCAGCACCTGTATACCGACTCTTGCGAGCCGACGTGTTTCCACGCCGTTCCGGTATATGTCAAATCCGGGTAAGGTTCTTCGCGTTGCCTCGAATTAAGCCACATGCTCCACCGCTTGTGCGGGCCCCCGTCAATTCCTTTGAGTTTTAGCCTTGCGGCCGTAGTTCCCAGGCGGTAAACTTATCGCGTTAGCTTCGACACGGAAAGGAGTAAATCTTCCCATATCAAGTTTACAACGTTTAGGGCATGGACTACCAGGGTATCTAATCCTGTTTGCTCCCCATGCTTTCGTCCCTGAGTGTCAGTTATCGTCCAGAAATCTGCCTTCGCTGTCGATGTTCTTCCAGATATCTACGCATTCCACCGCTACACCTGGAATTCCAATTTCCTCTCCGATACTCCAGTTCAACAGTCTCCAACGCAGTTCCGGAGTTGAGCTCCGGTATTTCACGTCAGACTTATCAAACCACCTGCGGACCCTTTACGCCCAATGAATCCGAACAACGCTTGTCACCTACGTATTACCGCGGCTGCTGGCACGTAGTTAGCCGTGACTTCCTCCAGAGGTACCGTCAATTGTATTCGTCCCTCTTGACAGCGGTTTACAATCCGAAGACCTTCATCCCGCACGCGGCATTGCTGGGTCAGGGTTGCCCCCATTGCCCAAAATTCTCGACTGCAGCCTCCCGTAGGAGTCTGGGCAGTATCTCAGTCCCAGTGTGGCTGATCGTCCTCTCAGACCAGCTACCCATCTTCGCCTTGGTGGGCCGTTACCTCACCAACAAGCTAATGGGACGCGAGCCCCTCCTTAAGCGACCTTGCGGCCTTTAATCATCAGAAGATGTCTCCCGACGATCACATTCGGTATTAATTCCCGTTTCCAGGAGCTATTCCCAACTTAAGGGCAGGTTACTCACGCGTTCCTCACCCTTGCGCCACTGTGCATTGCTGCACCGTTCGACTTGCATGCCTAATCCATGCCGCCAGCGTTCGTTCTGAGCCAGGATCAAACTCTCCGTACAAAAATTATTTTGTAGCAGACAAGTTTGTCTGTGCTTTTTTACTTTTTCAAAAAGTTGAATTCACGTTCGATTCAAATTTTCCTTATCAAAACTCAACAGTGTTTGCATCACTGTTTGAATTTGACTCGGGCCATTCGCACTATTCAATTTTTCAAGGAACACCGGATTTTGCAATCCGCTGTATTTCAATCGCTTCATCTCCTTCCGGAGCGGAGCAACGAGTTCTTAACATATCACAGCTTTCCGATTTTTCAAGCGGGATTCGAAAGATTTTTCATTTTTCTTTCATTCGGAATTTTGCGTTTCCGGATTCACCTGATTCAATCTCGAGCTTAATGATCATCGCCGTTTTGCGGCGCGAGGTTTAATATAGCATCAAATTCAATTTTGTCAAATCTCTGTTTGAAGATTTTTCAGATTTTATTGACCTTGACTTCCAGCACCTCGTCCCGCATCCGGAGCGAATGGTGTGTAAT
>ERZ1673741.399-NODE-399-length-50437-cov-7.169326_pt1 | contig 50437 bp, 44 predicted proteins | sample MGYA00580209_ERZ1673741 | MGnify/ENA primary metagenome ERZ1673741 (study PRJEB41218, sample SAMN15661754) | gut metagenome | host: Homo sapiens | place: Canada: London | collected 2015-08-20/2019-03-30 | study: EMG produced TPA metagenomics assembly of... | reverse complement strand
AGCGCCTGCAGGAGGTCACGTGGCCGAAGCCGCTGGAGGAGCTCCTGGATGCCGCCTTCGCCGAGTACTGCGCCAAGGTCCCGTGGGCGAGCGACTTCTCGCTCTCGCCCAAGTCCGTGCTGCGTGACATGGTGGAGACCGCGAGCGACTTCAAGGAGTACGTGGCCCGCTACAACATCGCGCGCTCGGAGGGGACGCTCCTGCGCTACCTCTCTGAGGCGTACCGCGCCCTCGACCGCACTGTTCCCGCAGACAAGCGGGACGAGCGCCTCGAGGACATCGTGAGCTGGCTCGGGCTCGTCGTGCGCAGCGTCGACTCGTCGCTCGTGGACGAGTGGAGCGCCGCCGGCAGTGCCGAGGGCGTGGACGTGGCGCCGCCGGCGGCCACGGACGAGGTCGTTCACGACCGCCGCGCGCTCACGTTGCTCGTGCGCAACGCGCTCTTTGCCCGTGTGCGCCTGGCGGCGTTCGGCGCGACCGACGAGCTTGGCCGCCTCGACGCGGAGTGGGGCTGGCGCAAGCCCGTGTGGGACCAGGCGCTCGCGCGCTTCCACGACGAGCACGAGGAGATCATCCTCGACGGGGACGCGCGCTCGGCGGCCTACTACACCATCGACGAGTCCGACGAGAAGCGCCCCCGCGAGGACGGCGGCCACGTGTGGCATGTCCACCAGGTGTTCCGCGACTCCGATGACGACCGCGACTTCGGCATCTGGGCCGACGTCGACCTCGACGCCACGCAGGAGGAGGGCGCCGTCGTGTTCGCCAACTATCGCGTGGGCTTCGTCGACGACTAGGCCGCGCGTCGTCGACTCCGCTCCCTGACCAGGTGCCCGCAGACCAGGCAGTCAAACAGAAAGGACCACGATCATGACCGATTTCCTCACCCTCGCCTACGAGCGCTATTCCTGCCGCGAGTTCACCGACCAGCCGGTCGAGCCGCAGAAGGTGGACGCGCTGCTCGAGGCCGCCCGTGTGGCCCCGACCGCGTGCAACAAGCAGCCCTGGCACGCTTGGGTGGTCACGGACCCCGAGGCGCTCGCCCGCCTCAACGCCACCACGCGCTTCGGCTTCGGGGCAAAGGTCGTGATCGTGCTCGGCGCCGCCCGCGACGAGGCGTGGACCCGCAAGTACGACGGCGCGAACTTCGCGGATGTCGACGCGAGCATCGTGGGGACGCACATCATGCTCGCGGCGCAGGACCTGGGCCTCGGGACCACTTGGGTCGCCTGCTTCGACGCCCCGGCGCTCCAGGAGGCGTTCCCCCAGATGGCAGGCTACGACCTTGTGGGGATGTTCCCGCTCGGGTACCCCTCGCCGGACTATGCCCCCGCTTCGGGGCACCTCGCCTCGAAGGGAATCGACGAGCTCGTCGACCGGATCTAGCCGCTTGCCGAGAGCTCGCTGCGGAGGGGCTCTCCCCTCGTTATGGTATTGACATAGTGTCAACACCATAACGAGGGGAGCTCGCATGGACCTGACGTCCACCGCGGCCACGCGCCGCGAGCAGATTGTTCGCGCGGCCCTTGCGCTCTACGAGCAGAAGGGCATCGAGCGCACCTCGGTCAAGGACATCGCCGAGGCAGCCGGCATCACGCGCAGCCTCTTCTACCATTACTTCGCCCGCAAAGAAGACGTCACCGACGCCATCCTCGACTTCTATACCGAGGGCTTCGTCGCCGCCATACGCGAATGGAACGAGGCACGAACGCGGCTTGACGTCGCGGGCGCCCTGCGCGATTGCGTGAAGCTCCTGCGCGAGCTTCTCTTCGAGCGCGACGCCTTCCGCGAGCTCTTGCTCAAGGACGAGAACGCATCGCTGTACCTGCAGTTCCTCCAGAGGGCCTCGGAGACGATCGCCCGCTACGTCACGGACTCGACGGCCCGCGACTACGCTCGCTACCACCAGATCGAGATCAAGCATACCTACGAGACGTTCTATCTGCTCGTCTTTGGCCTGATCGGGTTCTTGCGCCAGCATCCCGATGCCGACGACCAGGTTTTGGAGGACCTCATAGCCGATACGCTGCACCTCGACCTGTAGGTCTGCGGCGCTCGGCCGCCGCGGCCCTGGGGCCTGCGCTCCTCGGGCCGTCGAATGGGCAACGACGCGACGCCGCCCGCGGCGCCGCGCTGAGCATAGCGTCATACAAGGAAAGGAAGGTCACTATGTTGTTTGACGTCTGGGGTTCCAACACAGCCATCCATTGGCTCGGTTGGGTCATGGTGTTCGTGGGGCTCATCGTCCTGAACGAGGTCGGGCGCCGGAGCAAGGTGGGCGCAGCGATCATCTTTGGCGCGGCCCCGCTCGCGATGACGATCTACTGCGTCGCCATCGGCATCGGCGTGGCGAACGGCGCCGAGTGGGCGCTCACCAATCCCACCCACGTGTACCAGAACAGCTGGTTCCACTACGCGAAGGTCTACGCCGCTCTCGCTGGCTGCTGGGGCTTCATCGCCATCAAGTACCAGTGGGGAAAGATCGGCAAGGCGCACTGGTTCCGTGCCTGGCCGTTCGTGATCGTCGCCATCAACATCATGATCGCCGTCGTATCCGACTTCGAGAGCGCCTACCACTTCCTGGCGCTCGGCGAGACCACCTGGGTGACCTCCGAGGGCGCCACGCAGCTCGCAGGCTGGAATAATGTGTTCAACGGCATCGCCGGCATCATCAACATCTTCTGCATGACCGGCTGGTGGAGCGTCTACGCCTCCAAGGACAAGACTGACATGCTGTGGCCCGACATGACCTGGGTCTACATCATCGCCTACGATATCTGGAACTTCTGCTACACCTACAACTGCCTGCCCACCCACTCCTGGTTCTGCGGCTTTGCGCTGCTGCTGGCCCCCACCGTGGCCAACTTCTTCTGGAACAAGGGCGGCTGGATCCAGAACCGCGCCTTCACGCTGGCCATCTGGTGCATGTTCGCGCAGGTGTTCCCGTACTTCCAGGAGGAGTCCATCTTTGTGACGCACTCCAACCTGAGCCCCGTGGCCGCCACCATCGTGTCCGTCGTGGCGCTCGTCGTGAACATCGCTGCCATCGGCTACATCGCCTACCGTGCAAAGAAGCTTGGCGTGAACCCCTACAAGCAGGACGTCTTTGTGGGCACGCGCGACTGGGAGCAGGCGACTGCTCGCCGCGGCGAGGTCGACTACGCTCACCAGGCGTAGGCGCTGGTTCTACTCGTTAACCTAGGACGGGGAGCCGTCGGAGTACCGACGGCTCCCTGTTTCGCTTTGTTTGGCGGCGCTAAGGGCTTTGAGCGGCGTTCAGGGGTGGCTGTAAGTTGCCTCGCTCGATTTATTTGTGACTTATAGCGCTTCGACTGAGTATCGGCGGCGTGCCCGTTCTAATTACCAGGCATTTTGTCCATGCTGTTCAGCCTGATACTTGCTGCATTGGATGCAAGTCACAAATAAACCGACTGAGTGTAAATGGTGCGCCTTACGTTGGTCGTGCCCAGGCGCCGCCTACCGAGATGCGCACCGTCCGGTCGGCCGCCAATGATAGGCTTTGCCGATGGAAACAGTGATTTGCGACATATCGGCTTTCGAGTTTTGGCGTATCCCGCCCGTTGTCCGGCTTTTGACAGGCGCGCCGGCCGATGATGCCGATTTGCAGAGGCATTTTTCGCGCTCCGAGATCGAGCGTCTCCGCTTCGATATGGTCCAAGAGCTTTCCCTCTGCAAGGCGTGCCTGAGCGACGGTGCCAAATGGCGGCGCTCGGGACAGGTATCGCAAGCCGTTCGCGATGCATGCCTGCTCTTGGCTTCTGGCATGAGCGCACCTGTGGACGTGCTTGTGGGCTCGGCCAAAGATGTCCACGCGTCGACCGTCGTTCGCTTTCATGCTTGGGGCGGTGCCCTGCAAGCCGTCACGTCGATGCACCTGACCGATGAACTTGCCGTAACGTCCCCTGCGTTTACCCTGCAGCAGCTCGCGGGCCGCTCGTCGCTGATCAAGATCGTGATGCTCGCGAGCGAGCTGTGCGGTTCGTTCGCTGTTTATCGAGCTCCTGCGCCCATCCGCAGGTTCCTTCAGAGACGACTCGAAGCTGGAGGTTTGCCTCGGTATGGCGGTTGGTCCCCTTGTACGACGCCTGACGGGAAGCTCTCTGAGCTTTGGATCCGCGAGCCTTTGGTCACGCCTGCGGAGCTTGCGGCCTTCGCCGAGCGAAGCGAATCGAGCCGCGGGCGTAAAAGGCTGCTCCGCGCAGCGGAGCTGGTTTGTCCCGAGGCTGCTTCGCCCTTCGAGGTGCAAATGGGGATGCTCTTGGGGCTTCCAAAAAGGCTTGGCGGGGAAGGTCTCGGCGGCTTCGAGCATAACAAAAGAATCCCGCTGTCCGGAAAGGCGCGCCTGCTCGCGAACCGAGACTGCTGCTACGGGGACCTTGTTTGGGGCGAAGAGCTCGACTTGGAGTGCCAAGGGCTGGCGTTTCATAACAACCAAAGGAGCTATCTGTCGGATTCGGAGCGCATGACCGCACTTGAGCTTATGGGGTATCAAGTGCTTCCCGTCACACACGAGCAAATTCGCTCGCCGGATCGATTCGACGCCCTTTGCGAGATCGTTGCGCAATCGCTCGGTAAGCCGAGGAAGCAAAAGACCGCCTCGCAGATGGTCGCTACTCGCGATTTACGGTCGCAGTTGTTTGTGGATTGGCACGATTTGGTGTTTGACTAAGACTTTGGACGCCTCGCTGATGCGCTTGATCAGTTTATTTGTGACTTGCTGGGGGTGCATGGGGTATCGGAGTTCTTTGACGATATAAAACCGCAGGTAAATTAGTCGCCAAAGATCTTAGTACTCGTTTAGTGCGCAGCAAGTCACAAATAAACTGGGCGAGCGAGAGGAATTGGCCCGAAGCCAGCCCTCTGCGTTTGGCCCGAAGCGCACTCTCCGCAAAGAACGGGGCCTCCCGACAGATATTTGAACCGCCGCCCGTTGGAACATCGGGAGGAGGCGGGCCAAGCTGAAGGGTCCGGCCCCGGAGGAGTTCCGGGGCCGGACCCTTGCGGCGTGGTCTTCATTTAAGCGTCTTAGTTTTTCGCGCAGTTCATTCTTGTCCGGGCCGGTTTTTCGGGACCCAAGAGAACGCGACAACGAGAAAGGGCCCGCCGCGGCTTCTCGTAGGCGACCTCCGCAGGCGCGCTCTTTGCGCCGAGGACTGAGCCGAAGAGAAACCCGGGCGGGCGCTTTCTCGTTGCTGTTTCTCGCTACTTCACGCCGTACCGCGCGTAGTACTCGTCGATCGCGGCCTTGAGCTCGGGGGTGATGAGCTTGCCGTCGAGTGCCTCGACGACCTCGGCCATGGTCACGATGGAGGCCACCGGGAAGCCGTACTTCTCCTGGATCTCCTGCTGGGCCGTGACCTTGCCGCCCTTGCCGACCTCCATGCGGTTGAGGCTCACGATAAGGCCCTTGACCTCGACGTTCGCGGCGGCCATGACCTTGGGGTAGGTCTCGTCGATGGACTTGCCGGAGGTGGTCACGTCCTCGACCATGACCACTCGGTCGCCGTCGGCGAGCTGGTAGCCCAGCAGGTTGCCCTTGTCGGCGCCGTGGTCCTTGGCCTCCTTGCGGTCGGAGCAGTACTTGACCTCCTTGCCGTAGAGGTCGTGGAACGCGACGGCGGTCACGACGGAAAGGGGGATGCCCTTGTACGCGGGCCCGAAGAGCACGTCGAAGTCGTCGCCGAAGTTGTCGTGGATCGCCTTGGCGTAGAACTCGCCGAGCTTCTTGAGCTGGTAGCCGGTGACATAGGCGCCCGCGTTCATGAAGAACGGCGACTTGCGGCCGCTCTTGAGCGTGAACTCGCCGAACTTGAGGACGTTGCTCTCGACCATGAAGTCGATGAACTCGCGTTTGTAATCTTCCATGGGTTCTCCTGCCGCTTGGGTGCCGATGTTTGTCTTGCGCTGCCTAGATTCTAGCCGCTCGCGCCGCGATGGGGTACGGTAGAGCAGTCAAGATACGCGTCATCCTAAGGGAGTCTTATGGATCGCAACACCATCGCAAGCCTCTACGCGGACGCCGATGCGCTCGGCGGGCAGACCGTGACCGTCGCCGGCTGGGTCCGCTCCATCCGCGACATGAAGAACTTCGGCTTCGTGACCCTGAACGACGGCAGCTGCTTCAAGGACCTGCAGGTCGTCGTCAACCGCGAGCGCCTCGGCGACGAGGTCTACGACGGCGTTATCGCCCAGTCCGTGGGCGCCGCGCTCGCCTTCACCGGTGTGCTCGAGCTCACCCCCGACCGCCCGCAGCCCTTCGAGCTCCAGGCCGCGACCATCGAGGTCGAGGGCATCTCTGCGCCCGACTACCCGATGCAGAAGAAGCGCCAGACCCGCGAGTTCCTCCGCACTCAGCAGCACCTCCGCAGCCGCACGAACCTTTTCCGCGCGGTTTTCCGCGTGCGCAGCGTGGCCGCCTTCGCCATTCACAAGTTCTTCCAGGAGCGCGGCTTCGTCTACGTGAACACGCCGATTATCACCGCGTCGGACGCCGAGGGCGCCGGCGAGATGTTCCGCGTGACCACGATCGATCCCGCTAACCCGCCCCGCAAGGACGACGGCAGCATCGACTACAGCCAGGACTTCTTTGGCAAGCCGACGAACCTCACCGTCTCCGGCCAGCTCCAGGCCGAGAACTTCGCGCTCAGCTTCGGCGACGTCTACACCTTCGGCCCGACCTTCCGCGCCGAGAACTCCAACACCCGCCGTCACGCCGCCGAGTTCTGGATGGTCGAGCCCGAGCTCGCCTTCTGCGACCTCGCGGGCGACATGGCCTGTGCCGAGGAGATGCTCAAGTACGCCATCAACTACGTGCTCGAGAACTGCCCCGACGAGATGGAGTTCTTCAACAAGTTCGTCGATAAGGGCCTGCTCGAGCGCCTGCGTCACGTGGCGAGCTCCGACTTCGCCCGCGTGACCTACACCGAGGCCGTCAAGATCCTCGAGGAGGCCCAGGCCGCCGGCAAGAAGTTCGAGTACCCCGTGAGCTGGGGCTGTGACCTGCAGACCGAGCACGAGCGCTTCCTCACCGAGGAGCACTTCAAGCGCCCGACCTTCGTCACCGACTACCCGGCCGAGATCAAGGCCTTCTACATGCGCATGAACGACGACGGCAAGACCGTCGCCGCGGCTGACTGCCTCGTCCCCGGCATCGGCGAGATCATCGGCGGCTCCCAGCGCGAGGAGCGCCTCGACGTCCTCGAGCGCCGCATCCAGGAGCTCGGCATGGACTCGGAGCAGTACAAGTACTACCTCGACCTGCGCCGCTACGGCGGCTGCAAGCACGCCGGCTTCGGCCTGGGCTTCGAGCGTCTGGTCATGTACCTCACCGGCGTCGACAACATCCGCGACGTCCTGCCGCACCCGCGCACCGTGGGCAACGCGGACTTCTAGACCGTTGATTCGGGGCGGGCACGGATTTAGCGGCAAAGAATCAGCGCGAAATCTACGCCCGTCCCTGAGCTCGCACGACGATGGAGGATACAATGGGGGTCTGGTCCAAGAACCTCTCTCGCCGCGCGTTCATTGCCGGCATGGGCGCCGCGGGCCTCGCGGGGTGCTCCGGCGGGGCGTCTGCTGCGGGCGGTCCTGCGCCCGCAGCCAAAGAAACGATCTATGATCGCGGCGCCGACGCGGCCGGAGGCGCCGGCTCGGAGACCGACGCCTCGCTCTCAAAGGACGCGCAGGTCACCGTGGGCATGGTGGGCGACATCCTCGTGCATACTTGGGTCTGGAAGTCGGGCGTGGCCGAGGACGGCTCGCGCAACTACGACGGGATCTTCGAGCACGTGAAGCCCATCATCGAGGCGCTCGACGTGGCGATGCTCGACCAAGAGACGATCCTCGGAGGGACGTCGTTCGAGTTCTCCGGCTACCCGTGCTTCAACAGCCCGCAGGAGTTTGCCGACGCGGAGGTCGCGGCTGGCTTCGACGCGGCGCTTCACGCGTCGAACCATGCGCTGGACGTCGGGTTCCCAGGCATCGAGGCAGATCTCTCGTACTGGCGCTCGCGCTTCCCGGGCATCGTGGTCACGGGCATCGCGGACACCGAGGAGGCCTCCCGCGCCGTCCCGATGATCGAGCGCGCGGGCCGCAAGATCGCGCTGCTCAACTACACATCAACAACGAATGGCATCCCGCTGCCCAGCGACGCGCCGTGGTGCGTGAACATGCTCGATGACGCCCGCGTGGAGGCTGACTTCGCCGCCGCGCGCGACGCAGGCGCCGACGCGATCATCTGCGCGCCGCACTGCGGCACCGAGTACGCTGAGGGCCCGGACGGGGTGCAGACGTACTGGGCGAGGAAGTTCGTCGATCTCGGAGCGGACGCCGTGTTCTGCAACCACCCGCACGTCATCCAGCCCTTCGAATGGCTCGAGGGGCCCGAGGGCAAGCGCGTGCCGGTGTTCTGGTCGCTCGGCAACTTCGTGTCCACGATGGCACGCATGGATGGGATGGTCGGGGCGCTCGGGCACGTGACGCTCGGCTTCTCGGGCGGGAAGTGCTCGGTTGCGGCGGCGGGCATCACGCCGCTCGTTACGCACAAGGCCTTCGGCCCGGAGCTCTGCACCTACTCGCTCGCGGATTACACCGAGGAGCTCGCCGCGGCAAACGCCGTCCGGCGAGACGAGGGCTGCGGGGGCTTCAGCCGCCAATGGTGCGTCGACTTCTGCGCCGGTCGCCTGGGCGACGGCTTCGATCCAGCGACCTGCGAGTTCACGGCGTAGGGCGCCGAGCTGGGGCCGGCACCGGCGGCACGGCGCCTGCGGCGGTCGCTTTTCGCGGCAAGAAGAAGCACGAGAATCGCGGCGGGCCTCTTGGGTCGGGGCCCCACATCAACGGGGGGAGAACGGTTGAAGGTTAAAAATCTGATCTCTATTGGATCGTCGCTGTCCTTGACGCTCGCGCTCTGCGGGTGCGTCGCGCCCGCTGTCGACGCGGGAAGCGGCCCCGCGCCCGAGGGGCCCAAGGAGGTCGTCGAGGACCGCGCGGCGGACGCTGCCCCCGATGCGGGGGACAACCAGGCGCAGGCAGATGACGTGAGCGGTGCGGCCGACGACCCAGCCGATGCAACGCCCGCCCCTGCGTCCTCGGCCGACGACCTCCGCGCTTCTCTCCACATCTCGGAGCGCTGCTACGAAGACCTCGACCATGGCCCGAAGCCCGCCGACTGCCAGAAGTACATCGTCTTGCACGATACCGAGGGCGACTCGTCCCCGGCGGACACCATCGACTGGTGGGAATCGAACGGCAACCTCGTCGCGGCGCACTTCGTCGTGGGCAAGGACGGCTCGATTGCCCAGTGCGTGCCCCTGGACCGGATCGCGCACCACGCCGGGTTCGGCGACGCGGGGAAGAACGCGCTCTATGGCGTCGAGGACGAGTCCCGCGACGACAAGCTCGGCACGCAGCCCATCGGCCCGGCGCACCCCGACTATGGGATGAACTCCTGGTCGGTCGGCATCGAGATCGTCCATGTGGGCGGGTCGGGCGACTACCCGAAGGTCCAGCTCGAGGCGCTCGACGGGCTCGTCGCCTATATAGATGCGTATTATGGGTTCGAGAGCACCATCATCGACCACAAGGCGTGGCGCGACGGCAACTCGGACACCTCGCCGGAGTTCGCGGCCTACCTCGCTAATTATCAGGAGACCCGCACGCACGACGGCCAGTCTCGCTAAGAGCGGCACGCTACGCTGCCCACGGGCCCTGCCGCCCATTACGTTAGGAGCAACGATGTTCTGCCCAAGCTGCGGAAAGCAAATCGAGGACGACTCCGTCTTTTGCCCCGAGTGCGGGGCGAGGGCCGAGGTCGGGGCCGCCGGCGACGATGCGGCCGACGCGACCGTCGTGCGCGAGAGGCCCTTCATTGCGGGCCAGTCCGCCGAGCCCGTGGGGGCGACCGAGCCCGCGGGGGCAAAGAAGGGCGGCGTGCCCGTGCCCGTCATCGCGGCGCTGGTCGCCGCCGTGGTCGTCGTCGGCGTCGTGTGCGGCGCGGTGGTCATCCCGAGGATCGCCCAGGCCAACAGCGACTCGACCGCGCAGCAGCAGGCAGCCGACCAGAGCATGCTCACGATCCAGGTGAGCGGCAACGACGCCTCCGCCTGCCCCGCCGTCGTGGCGACGCTGAGGATCACCGACGGCGCCGGCGAGCCCTCCTCCGGCCTCGCCGCGACGGACTTCTCGGTCACCGAGAAGGACTCTGACGGCTCCAACGCTTCCGCGACCGTGCGCGACCTCGTGTCCAACGGCGGGGGCACCTACCAGCTCACCTTCCAGTCCAACATCCCCGCCGGCTCGACCTCGCCGCGCTCCGTGACCATCGCGCCCGCCGGCTCCGACCGCACGTGGGACGCGGTCGGCTTCACCTACAACCCGCCCGCGCCGAAGGAAGACAAGAAGGACGAGAAGAAGGACGACTCGTCGAGCAAGTCCTCCGACGCCTCGTCTCCGACCAAGGTCGTGGTCGTCCAGCCCGTGGTCGAGCACATCGACTCAGCCGACTACATCCTCCCGAACAGCGACAAGGTCTACTACTCGAGCTCCGACTTCGGCGGGCTTTCCGACTGGGAGCTCTACGTCGCCCGCAACGAGATCTTCGCTCGCCACGGCCGCGCGTTCCGCAACGCCGACCTCGCGCGGTACTTCTCGCGAAAGTCCTGGTACGTGCCGCGGTATTCCTCCGAGGAGTTCGACTCGATGCCCTCGCCGCTCAACGACTACGAGAAAAAGAACGCCGACGCGCTCCTGGCCTACGAGAAGTCGATCGGCTCGCAGTACCTCCACTAGCAGTCCGTGGCCTGCGCCAGGCGGGCTGTGTCAGATGGCTTGTGCTGGTGGGCTGCGCCAGGGCAAATCACAGAGATGGGGGACGGGCACGGGCCCCGCGGCTCAAAAGCGCGGGGCCCGTGCCCGTCCCTTGGGTGCCTTGGCGGCGAATAGACGCCGTAGGCCGGCGGCCGTCCTCTTGAGGCTAGAACGCGATGCCGAGGGCGAGGAGCATCACGCAGATGGCGAGCACGGCGTAGTCGGCGGCGGCCATCGGGTAGCGCTTGTAGCTGCTCTCGCGCGTGCGCAGGTAGAACCCGCGCTGCTCGGCGGCGAGGGCCGTGGCGTCCGTCTTGCCCACAGAGCTCACGAGCAGGGGCACGCACAGCGGCAGCATGAGCTGCAGCTTGCGGATGGGGTTCTTTGTGTCGTACTCGACGCCGCGGGCGGTCTGCGCCTCCATGATGGCGTTCATCTCTTGGCTGAACACGGGGACGAAGCGCAGCGCGGTCGTGAAGGTGAACGCGTAGCGGTAAGGAACGTGGAGCACCTCCACCACGGCGTTGGCGAGGTCGTTCAGCTTGGTCACGCTGAGCATGAGGATGAGCGGCAGGGCCACGCCGAGCAGGCGCAGCGCGGCTTTCGTGCCCGTGACCAGGCCGTCGACCGTAACCCAGGCGCAGACGACCGCGCCGGTGCGGATGAAGGCCGTCTGCAGCACGAGCATGATGACGGAAAGAGGGACCATCAGCTTGGCAAGGCTCACCAGGCCCGCGTTCGCGTGCGCGTAGGCGCCGAGCACGAACGTGAGCGTCAGGAGCGCTATGAGGAGCGCGTAGGTGTCCCCGAGGAAGGTGGCGAGGATGATCGCCGCCGCCAGGGCGAGCTTGGTCACGGGGTTCAGCTTGTGCAAAAGGGAAGTGCCCGAGATGTAATCGATGACGCTACCCACGGCGGACCATCTCCTCCACGAGGTCGACGACTTGGGAAACCTCGCTTATGTTCGCGAACGCCGGGTCGACGTCGCGCGCGAGCTCCTTGGAAAGCGCGATGACCTGGGGCGGCTCGACGTAGGCCGCGGCCATCAGGTCATCGTCGGAGAACACCTGGCTGGCCTCGCCGCGCGCGAGGATGCGGCCGTTGGCCATGACGACCAGGCGCTGCGCGAAGTCGCTCACGACCTCCATGTCGTGGCAGACCATGATCACGGCGCAGCCGCGGCCGGCCATCTCGCGCACCGTCTCCATGACGGTCATGCACTCGCGGTAGTCGAGGCCGCTCGTGGGCTCGTCGAGGAGCACGACGTCGGGGTCGAGCACGACGACGGAGGCCAGGGCCACCATCTGGCGCTGCCCGCGGGAAAGTGAGAAGGGCGACTCGTCGAGCGGCAGTCCGAAGCGCTCGGCGACCGCGGCGGCCTTCTGGCGCGCCTCCGGCTCGGGCATGCCGTGGAGCGTGAGACCGAAGGCGACCTCCTCGAGCACGGTGTCCTTGCAGATCTGCCGGTCGGGGTTCTGGAAGAGCGTCGCGCAGTGGGCGGCGATGGTGGAGGTGGGAACGCCCTTGGTGTCGATGCCCGCGATGCGCACGGTGCCGGACGCGGGGCGCAGAAGCCCGTTGAGCAGCTTTGTCAGGGTCGTCTTGCCTGCGCCGTTCTGGCCGACGATGCCCACGAGCTCGCCGGGATAGACGCGCATCTGCAGGTCGTCGACGGTTGCGCCGCCGTTGGGATAGGCGAAGTTCACGTGGTCGAGCTCGACCACCGGCTCGGCTCCCTCGGCCTGCGGGCGCGGGGCGGGCGCGTGGGCGGCGGCCGGCGCCGCGGGGGCGGGCTCTGCGCTCGCGGCGGCGCGGGCGTCGGCCTCGCCGCGCGCCCCGGCCACAAGCCCCGCCACGAGCTCCTTTGCCTCCGGGACGTTCAGGCACGGGCGCCCGCCGGCGGGAAGGATGCCCTTCTGGGCCAGGCTGTTCGCCATTCTCGCCACGCGAGGGCTGTCGACGCCCATCTGGCGCAGCTCACGGGCGTGGGCGAACACCTCGTGCGGCTCGCCGTCGAAGGCGAGCCGGCCCTCGCTCATCACGAGCACGCGCTCGCAGTACTTGCACAGCAGGGCGACCTTTTGCTCGATGACGATGACGGTGATGCCCGCGAGCTCGTTGACGCGGCGGAGCGTCTCGAAGACGAGCGTGGAGCTCGCGGGGTCGAGCGCTGCAGTGGGTTCGTCGAGCACGAGGACGCGCGGCGCGAGCGCGAGGATCGCGGCGATGGCGACCTTCTGCTTCTGGCCGCCCGAGAGCGTGGCGATCTCGCGGTCGTGCAGGTCGGCGATGCCGACGGTCTCGAGGGTCTGCTGGATGCGGTCCTCGATCTGGTCGTGCGGCACGCCGAAGTTCTCGAGGCCGAAGAGCATCTCGTCCTCGACGACGGAGGCGACCATCTGCGAGTCGATGTCCTGCAGGACGCTGCCGACGATGCGGCTGATGTCGGTGAGGGTGACCTCGCAGGTGTCTTGGCCGTCCACGAGGGTCGCGCCAAAGAGCTGGCCGCTGAAGTGGTGGGGGATGGCGCCGCTCATCACGGCGGCGAGCGTCGACTTGCCGGCGCCCGAGGGGCCGATGACGCCCACGAACTCGCCCTCGCGCACGGCGAGGTCGACGTGGTCGAGGGCGCGCTCGGCGCCCTCGCTGTACGCGAAGGAGACGTCCTTCAGCTCGATGATCGTGTTCTTCTCGCTCACGCGGAGCCTTTCCAATGATAAAAAGGGACAGTCCCTTTTTATCATTTCTTATTTGATGCAGTCGGTGCGGTGCGGTTCTAGTAAAGAAGAAGCGCCGGCCCGCTGAGGGACCGGCGCGTTCAATGGTAGCAAGAAGTTACTTGCCTGAGGCGTGCCGGACTGTCGCTAGTCGTTGAGCTTGAGGGCCTTCTTGATGGGGACGAAGAGCGCGGCGACGATGATGGCGTTGCAGACGCCCGTGGCGGCGACGACCGGGGCCATGACGCCAATGAGGGCAGGGTTGCGCTGGACGAGGCAGGCGAAGATGACGGCGTAGATGAGGCCGGAGATGCAGGTCACGACGAAGGTGCCGACGAGCGGGAGCGCGCCCTTGGCGCCGCCCTTGCCGAGGGCCGAGACGAGCAGCGCCATGACGACGGCGGCGACGGGCTCGGCGATGAGGTCGGGGCCCTTGACGGAGGCCGTGATCTGGATCACGACGCCGGCAAGAAGGCCGATGACGGCGGCCTGTCCGATGTTGGGTTTGATGATGAGTATCTCCAGGCAGAAGGCGGCGATGATGAACTCGGGCGAGAGGATGCCGCCGGTGAGGCCGCTGAAGAACTTCGAGACGGTCATGTTGAGGACGAAGCCGGCGGCGAGCAGGATGGCGTAGAGGGTAAGGGCCTTGAGGTCGAGCTTGCCGCGGTCGATGGACTCGACGGTGCGGGCCTGCTGGGTGTCGGCGGCGTTGGTGTTCTGCTGGGACATGGTGTTTCTCCTTCGCGTTGTGGCTGTTTGCCGGGTTTTGCGAACAAAAAAGGGCCCCCGGTCTAACCGGGAGCCCTTCTGTTCGCGTGATTATGGCGCGACAAGACTCACGATCGACCGACCGAGTTCGAGTTGCGCCACCACCAGTTGTTGTTCATGAAGTTGGACATCTGGGCGCTCCTCTCTGCGGTCTTCGTGATCTCTTGCGCTTGCGGCACACTTTACTCCGCTGCAGCGCCGCCGCGCAACCCCTTTTTTGTAAACGCTTCGTGAACTGCTGCACGCAATGACTGTCACCGAGTGACGGAGATCTCGAAGGAGTTGCTGGCGCCGCGGTAGCGTGCGATGGAGTACTCGACGGGGCGGCCGGCGGCGTCGTAGCCGATGGTGTGGAAGAGGATCAGCGGGTCGCCGGCCTCGACGTCGAGCAGGGTCGCCGCGGCACCCTCGGCCCTGATGGCCTCGAAACGCCGCCGGGCGCTCGCCACGGGCTCGCCGCACGCGTCCATCGCGGCGTACAGGCTCTCCTCGTTGAAGTCGTAGCCGTCGAGGCCGGGGTAGGGAGCGCACGGCACGTAGCTCTCGACAAAGACGTTCGGCTGGTCGTCGACGTAGCGCAGGCGCACGAGCTTGTAGACCTTATCTTTGCCCGAAAGCCCGAGCTTGCGCGCGACCTCCTCGCTCGCGATCTCGGCGCGGAACAGGATGACGTTGGTCCTGGGCAGGCGCCCCTCCGTCCGCATGGCGTCTTCGAAGCTGCTGACCTCGAGCGTGAAGCTCTGGTCGACCTTGGGCTTCGTCACGATGGTGCCGCGGCGACGGCGCTTCTCGACGTAGCCGTCGTCCGAGAGGATCTGCAGCGCCTGCCGAATGGTCGCGCGGCTCACGCCGTAGATCTGAGCGAGCTCGGGCTCAGAGGGGATTGTCTCGCCCTCGGGGTAGGCACCGGTCCGGATCTTTTCCAGGAGGTCCTCGCGGACCTTGTCGTAGAGGGTGGTCATGTGTCTTTCCAGCCGATCAAAAAATGGTGTTGTCTCTATAGTATTGCTTATATGTACGGACATAACTACAATACAGGCGTACATAAGAAGCCCATTGCTTCGATGCTACCACCGCGGCAGACCGAGCCCGCCAACGCGGGTCGAACCCCAAAAAAGGAAGAAGCCCAGACCATGAAGCCCTACACCCTCGATGACCTCGCGCGCCTCGTCGACCACACCAACCTCCACCCCGACGCGACCCGCGAGGACATGAAGAAGCTCTGCGACGAGGCCAAGCGCTACCACTTCAAGATGGTCGCCATCAACTCCGTCCAGTCTAAGCTCTGCTCCGAGCTGCTCGCGGGCACCGACATCGACACCGGCGCCGCCATCGGCTTCCCCTTGGGCCAGACCAGCATCGTCGCCAAGGTCTTCGAGACCAAGGACGCCCTGGCCAACGGCGCCAACGAGATCGACTACGTCGTCAACCTGACCGAGGTCAAGGCCGGCAACTGGGGCTACGTCCGCGACGAGATGGCCCAGATCGTGGCCGTGTGCCGCGAGGCGGGCGTCCCCTCCAAGGTCATCTTCGAGAACTGCCTGCTCACTCAGGGCGAGAAGCTCAAGCTCTGCGAGGTCGCCAGCGAGGTCCTGCCCGATTTCGTCAAGACCTCCACGGGCTTCTCGACGGGCGGCGCGACGGTCGAGGACGTGCGGCTCATGCGCGAGCACGTCGACCCGCGCGTCAAGGTTAAGGCTGCCGGCGGCATCCGCACGGCGGACGCCTTCCTCGACATGGTACGCGCCGGCGCCGAGCGCATCGGCTGCAGCGCGGGCGTGCCCATCATCGAGGAGCTCGGTCGCCGCATGGCGGCCGAGGGCGTGGACACCATCGAGCTCTAGGAGGCGCTTGTGGGACCGCTGCTGCTCAAACCGAACCTGATCTCGCCCGTGTGGTCGGGCGGCGCCATCAACCGTCTGCGCGGCATCGAGGGCGGCGTCGCGTACGGCGAGTCGTTCGACGTCTCGGTCCACCGCGGGCTCGTGAACGACGTCGAGGGAGGCCCGTACAACGGCACCCCGCTCGACGAGCTCCTGGCCGGGCACCGCGCGGAGATCATGGGCGACCTCACGGACGACGGCGTCATCCAGATCATCACCATGAGCGCGGCGCAGAGCCTCTCGGTCCAGGTGCACCCCGACGAGGCCTACGCCCAGGTGCACGAGGACGACCACGAGAAGACCGAGTCCTGGTACATCGTGGAGGCCGAGCCCAGCGCGACGATCATCCTGGGCTCGGAGACCGACGACATCGATGCCCTGCGCGCGGCCGCGGCAGACGACACGATCGGCGATAAGTACGGCCGCCGCGTCCCCGTCTCCGAGGGCGACTTCGTCTGCGTGCCCGCGGGCACCCTGCACGCCCTCGGCGCGGGCGTGCTCGCGGTCGAGGTCGGCAGCCTCGGCTTCTGCACCTACCGCATCTGCGACTGGGGCCGCGGCCGCGAGCTCCATGTGCGGAAGGCCTTCGACGTCCTGCGCACGCAGAACCGCCCCGGCCCCGTCCACCTGGGAGCCTACGACCCCGCGGCCCCCGCGAGCGTCCGCCGCGGTGTGACGCACCGCCTCTTTATCGCCGACGTGGCGGACGTTCGCGGCAGCTGGGAGCAAGAGCTCGATGGGCGGTATCATGTGCTGTCCTGCGTCGGAGGCGCCGCGCGCGTGACGTGCGCCGAGGGCTCGGCCGAGCTCACGTGCACGAGGTCGCTCCTTATGCCCGCCAGCGCGGGCAGCTACGTGGTCGAGGGCAACTGCCGCGTGATCCGCTCGTACGCCGCGCGCCCCGGCGAGGTAGCCTGATCTGCGCGCCCCATCGGCGCGCGAACCTGCGAGAAGGAGCAGAGCTATGAAGAAGAAAGTCCTGGTCACTGGCGCGCACGGGTACCTTGCGAGCCTCGCGCGCCTCTACAACGCGGATGCACTGGAGTTCAGCTGCGTCTCGCACACCGACGTGGACTTCTCGTCGCCCGAGGCGGTCGAGGAGTACTTCCGCGCCGCGGACTTCGACGTGTGCCTGCACATGGCCGCCGATGCTTCGACGGCCCACTGCGAGGAGCTGCCCGAGCTCACGCACCGCGTGAACACCGAGTCCGCCATCGCCATCGCGAAGGTGTGCCGCGAGCGCGGCCGGCGCGTGGTGTTCATCTCGACCGAGCAGTGCTTCAACGCCGCGCCCGGCGTGGCGCCGTACGCCGAGGACGACGAGCAGGCGTCCGTGAGCGCCTACGGGCGGCAAAAGATGGAGGCCGACGCCTGGATTCGCGCGAACGTCGACGACTACCTCATCCTGCGCTTCAGCTGGATGTTCGGGCTTTCGATGCCGGGCGTGAAGGCATCGCCGAACATCCTCGGCAACGTGCTCAAGGCCGTCCGCGCGAGCAAGCCCACGGCGTTCCGCGTCAACGAGCGCCGCAACATGACCTACGCGCAGCGCTTCGCCGAGCAGCTGCCGCAGATCCTCGAGCTGCCGAGCGGCGCGTACCACTTCGCGAGCCAGAACGGGCTCACGACCTACGAGACCGCCCGCTTGGTGGCATCGAGGCTCGGCTGCACGGAGGCTGAGGTCGACCGGCTGATCCTGCCCGACCGCGACACCTACGTCGACCGCCCGCGCGACTTCCGCCTCGCATCGGGCAAGATCTGTGCCGCGGGCATCGAGCTCGGGACCTTCGAGGAGGACCTCGACCGCTGCTTGGCAGATTTCGGCTGGTAGAGGGCTACGCGCGCATCTTCTCGCGCCAGCCGTCGAGGCGGTCGAGCGCGGACTTGAGCACCTCGTCGCTCTTCGCGAAGTGGAAGCGCACGAAGCGGTGCTCGGGCTTGTTGTAGAAGCAGCTGCAGGGTACGGTGCCCACGCCGACCTTGCGGATGAGGTCGACCGCGCAGTCGTAGTCGTCGGCGTAGCCGAGCTCGCTCACGTCGGCCATCACGTAGTAGGCGCCCTCGGGCTCGGTGAAGCTGAAGCCCAGGTCGCGCAGACCGTCGCAGAACAGGTCGCGCTTGCGCGTGTACATCGCGGCCATCTCGTCGTAGTAGCTCTGCGGCAGCGTAAGGCCTGCGACGGCGGCCTCCATGAGCGGGGCGGCGGCGCCGACGGTCAGGAAGTCGTGCACCTTGCGCGCGCGGTCGATGACCTCGGCAGGCGCGATGACGTAGCCCAGGCGCCAGCCCGTCATCGAGTAGGTCTTGGAAAGCGAGCTGCATGACAGCGTCCGCTCGGCCATCCCCGGCAGGCTCGCGAAGTAGATGTGCTCGTGCGGGGCGTACACGATGTGCTCATAGACCTCGTCGGTGATCACCCACAGGTCGTACTTCTGGGCGAGCTTGGCAATGAACTCGAGCTCAGAGCGGGTAAACACGTGGCCGCACGGGTTCGAGGGGTTGCAGAGGATGAGCGCCTTGGTCCCGGGCCGCGCGCAGGCGCGCTCGAGCTCCGCCTCGTCGAACGTGAACGTCGGGGCGTGCAGCTCGACGTAGGTCGGCTCGGCGCCGCACAGGATCGTGTCCGCCCCGTAGTTCTCGTAGAAGGGCGTGAAGATGACCACGCGGTCGCCGGGGTTCGTCACCGTCATGACCGAGCACATCATGGCCTCGGTGGAGCCACAGGTCACGACGATCTGGGTCTCCGGGTCGATGTCGAGGCCCATGCGCGGGCTCTGCTTCGCCGCGAGCGCGGCGCGGAAGTTCGGCGCGCCCCAGGTGATGGCGTACTGGTGCGGTCCCTTGTAGGCGACCTCGGCGAGGCGGTCCTCGATGACGCGCGGCGGGTCGAAGTCGGGGAACCCCTGGCTGAGGTTGATGGCATCGTGCTGCATGCAGATCCGCGTCATGCGGCGGATCACGGAATCGGTGAACCGCGAGGTTCGCGAGCTGAGTTCTTGCATCGGTGCTCCTTCGGGGCCTGCGATGGGCTCGCGCCCTTCTATGCAGGCCATCGGTTTGGTGATTTTCGCAGGTCCAACCTACACGTTCGACCTGCGGCGCACCGGCGATTCTCCACAAAGTAAACGCTTACGAAACACGCCCCGCGCACGCTAGAATGGCCGCGTCCGCTGGTCCGTGGACGAGGGCTTTTTTGGGCGAACCACGCTCGCCGGGCCAGGATTTCTATGTGTGAGGAGAGTTCTTCTATGCCCAAGAACAAGCGCGAGAGCCTGCTGTTCACCTTTATCATGTGTTTCCTGATGGTGCTCTGGATGAGCATCTACAACGTCGCGCGCCAGCAGGGCGCCCTCAACGTCGGGGTCCTCGTCGACGCGTGGGTCGGCTTCCCGTTCGCGTACGTCTTCGCCATGCTGTGCGACTGGTTCGTGGCGAGCCCGTTTGCCAAGGGCTTTGCGTTCAAGCGCCTCGTGACGCCCGGAGAGTCGAGCCCCCGTGCGATGACGCTCGCGATCTCGACCTGCACGGTCTTCCCGATGGTCATCATCATGAGCCTCTATGGCGCTTTCGAGGGCGCTTTCCACGCGGGCACGCTCGCGATGGTCCCGGCGACGTGGCTGGCCAACATCCCCTGGAACTTCTTGATGGCGCTGCCGTGGAACCTGCTCTTCGCGGGCCCCGCCGCGCGCTTCGTGTTCCGCCGCGCGTTCCCCGAGGGCACGGTGCTCGCGGAGCCGCAGCTGGGATAGGCCACGGGGCGGGGCTTCTTCATGCCCGCTACATAAAAATGTGTGTAAACGGCACGTCTGTTGACTTATCAACAAACGTGCCGTTATTGTTGTTCCTGCTAAGAAGGACGCGCCGCGCAGGCGCCGTGGGGAGGCAATGTGGTCGAGGATCGTTTTGAGGGCTTTGTCGGGCTGATCGCCGCGATCGAGAAGGAGATTCAGCGCATAAAGACCGCCGAGCTCGCGCGCTTCGGGCTGCGCGCCGGCGACCTGATGTGCGTCTACAACCTCGACAAGCACCCCGAGGGCCTCACGTCCGCCGAGCTCGCGCGCCTGGCCGGTATCGACCGCGCCGCCGTCTCGCGCGTGGTCTCCCGCCTGACCACCGACGGCTTCGTCGAGGTGGGGGAGGCCCCCGCCGGTTCCTCGGGAGCCCGCTACCGCGCCCCCATCAGCCTTACCGAGAAGGGCAAGGCGGCGATGGTAGAGGTCGACCAGATCATCAGCCGCATCGTGGACGAGGCGGGCGACGGCCTCACCGCCGCCAAGCGCCAGGCGATGTACTCGTCGATGGAGTCCGTGCTCGAGCGGCTAAAGACGATGTCGAGATAAGCGCCGCGCGCTTCTTTGCAGCGCTTCGCGACCATCCAAGCAAACCAATCAGCAATCCAACGACCGCGGGGCCCACGCCCCGGGGAGGGAAGAGCCATGTCTGTTCGCATCATCACCGATTCCGGAAGCGACATCCTGCCCGGCGAGCACGAGGGCCTCGTGGTCCTGCCGCTCTCCATCATGTTCGGCATGGATACCTACGCAGACGGCGTGGATCTGAGCCACGAGCACTTCTACGAGCTGCTCGTCGAGGGCGACAACCTGCCGAAGACGGGCCAGGTCAACCCCTTCGCGTTCAGCCAGGCGTTCGACGAGGCGGCCGACGCGGGCGACGACGTCGTGTGCATCACGCTCTCGTCCAAGCTCTCGGGCACCTGCCAGTCCGCGATGACCGCCGCCGCGGAGGCGAAGACCGTCGTGCGCGTGGTCGACAGTCTGAACGTCTGCGTGGGCGAGAGGATCCTCGTGGAGCACGCGCTGCGCCTGGCTGCCGAGGGGCGCACGGCGGTGGAGATCTCCGACGAGCTCACGGAGCTGCGCGACCGTGTGTGCGTGGTCGCGCTCCTGGACACCCTTGAGTACCTGCGCCGCGGCGGCAGGATCGGCGCCGCGGCAGCGGGCGTGGGCACGCTGCTGTCCATTAAGCCCGCGATCACCATCGAGGACGGCGAGGTGAAGATGCTCGGCAAGGCGCGCGGCTCGAAGAACGGCCGCAACCTGCTGAACGAGGAGGTCGAGCGCGCGGGCGGCATCGATTTCGGCATGCCCGTGGCGCTCGGCTATGCGGGGCTCTCGGACAAGCTGCTGCAAAAGTACATCGCGGACTCGAAGGCGCTGTGGAAGGAAGGCTTCCCCGGCGGCGACCTGCCCGTCCACAGCGTCGGCGCCACTATCGGCACCCACGTGGGCCCCGGCGCGATCGCGGTGGCATTCTTCCGGAAGTAGGGGAGTGCAGGCGTTTACCTGTGGTGATACGCTGGCTCGAAGAGGCGCGCGTAGGCCAGCAGCAGGACAGCGGCCGTCGCGGCGATGGGCGCGCCGGCGAGCGCGGGCGCGTTGTACGCGGCGCCCGTGCTCAGCACCGCCGGGCCGATCTGCGCGCCGATGGCGTTGCCGCCGTTGAACGCGACCTGCACGCACGCGCCGGCGATCATCTCGCCGCCGCCGGCGCCGACCTCGACCATCGCGAGCTGCTGCGGGCTCGACGGGAAAAAGAGCCCCACGCAGCAGAGGAACATCAGCGCCGCCGAGGTGATCATGCTCCCAGAGAACGCGAAGATGAGCAGCATGGCCGCGCAGGCGATGCCCTGGCCGATCGCCGCCGCGCGCCCCGGGGACAGAAGATCCCCGCAGCGCCCGCCGAGCTGCGAGCCCACGATCATGCCGGACCCCGCGAGCACGAGCAGCGCGGGCAGCGCCGCCGCGGCCCAGCCGCCGAAGTTCTCGAGCCAGGGGGACACATAGCTCCACCAGCAGAAGATCCCCGTGTTGCCCAAAAGCACGGCGGCGAGCACGACCCACGGGCCGGGCTTGGCGAGGAAGCGGAACTGCCCGGCGAGCCCTGCGTCTGCGACGGCGCCGATGCGCGGGACGAGCTTGCCGATGAGCGCGAAAGACATCAACGCCCATACCGCGACGAAGACGAAAGCGGCGCGCCAGCTCACGAGCCCGGCGAGCAGCGTGCCGAAGGGGACGCCGAGCGTGTTCGCGAGCGTCTGGCCGAGGACCATGACGGCGACGGCCTGGTTCTCTCGGCCCTTCTCGGCCATGGCCTTGGCGGCGATGGTCGCGGTGCCGAAGAACGCGCCGTGGGGCATGCCCGAGATGAAGCGCGCCACGGTGAGCGTGGCCGCGTCGGGCGCGAGCGCCGCCATCGCGTTGCCTGCGCAGCACAGCAGCATGAAGGCCATGAGCAGGCGCTTCGGCTCGATCCGGTGGCCGAACACGAGGATGAGCGTGCCGAAGCACACGCCGACGGCGTACGCGGATATGAACCCGCCCGCTTCCGGTACCGTCACCCCGACCCCGGCGGCGATGTTCGTGATGATCCCCATGACGAGAAACTCGGCAAACCCCAAGGCAAACGAGCCTGTTGCGAGCGCGATCAGCCCTTTTTTCATAGATGACTCCCCCTACGAGCGCAAACGAACCCGAGCGAGTATACGACCAACACTGGGTGACAGTCATTGCGTGCAGCTTTCTGGGACACCCATCACGCAATGACTGTCACCGGCTGATGGGTGGCAAATAATGCTGCACGCAATGACTGTCATCCAGTGATGGGCGGGTTGGGGCCGCGCGGCGATAAGTGCGCGGAGCTGGGGCGGGTTCAACCTATACTTCGTTCATACGGATTCGGTACCGCGGCCATCGGAGCAGCTATGCCCTACATCGAGTTCAGCAACGTCGTGCGCAGCTATGGCGAGGGGACGGCGAAGATCAACGCCCTCGACGGCGCTTCTTTCCAGGTGGAGCGCGGCGAGCTCGCCGTGATCCTCGGCCAGTCGGGCGCGGGTAAGACCACGGCACTGAACATCCTCGGCGGCATGGACCGCGCGACGTCGGGCGGCGTGATCGTCGGCGACCGCGACATCAGCGACGCCACGGAGGACGAGCTCGTGGACTTCCGTCGCGCGGACGTGGGCTTCGTCTTCCAGTTCTACAACCTTGTCCCCAACCTGACCGCGCTCGAGAACGTCGAGCTCGCGGCCCAGATTTGCCCCGACTCGCTCGACGCGGAGGAGACCTTGGGCAAGGTCGGCCTGTCCGGGCGCCTCGACAACTTCCCGGCCCAGCTTTCCGGCGGCGAGCAGCAGCGCGTCTCCATCGCCCGCGCCTTGGCAAAGAACCCCAAGCTCCTGCTCTGCGACGAGCCTACGGGCGCGCTCGATTACCAGACGGGAAAGCAGATCCTTCAGCTTCTGCAGGACACCTGCCGCCGCGACGGCATCACCGTCGTCATCGTCACGCACAACGCGGCGCTGGCGGACATGGCCGACCGCCTCATCCGCTTCAAGAGCGGCCGAGTCACCCAGATGACCACGAACGCGAGCCCGCTGCCGATCTCGCGGATCGAGTGGTAGCCGATGACCGCCGTAGGAAAGAAGGGCGCGCGCGAGCTCCGAGCGAGCGATCCCCGGGCGAGCGGTCCCCGCGCGCGCAAGCGCCGCGTGGGCAACGCCTTCGCGCTCGGGACCCTGCGCACGGTGCGCGGCACGCTCAAGCGCTTCATCGCGCTCGCTGTGATCTGCCTGCTGGGCGTGACGATGATCGTGGGCCTGCGCGCCGCCTGCCTCGACCTGCGGCAGTCCGCCGATGAGTTCTTCGACGCGCAGCATCTCTTTGACGTGCGCGTCCAGTCGACGCTCGGCCTCACAGACGACGACGTCGTCGCGCTCGCGGGCACCGAGGGCGTGGAGCGCGCTGAGGGCGGCTGGACCGAGACCGTCTACACGACCGTCGGCTCCGGCTCTTCAAAGGCCGAGGTCCGCGCGCTTTCCGACGACGGCCTGAACGAGCCACGCGTGCTCGAGGGCGAGCTACCCACGAGCGCAGACGAGGTGGCCGTGACCAGGCGCTATGCCGCGGAGGCGGGCGTGGGGGTGGGGGATGCCGTGACCTTCCGCAGCGCCGCGGACTCCGATTCTCAGAGCAGCAAGGAAGGCGACGACGCCCAGAAGGACGCGGCCGGATCCGACTCCAGCTCCGATGAGCTCTCCATTGACCTCGACGACGACTCCGCCGACGCCGAGTCGGAGCCCATCTTCGCGCGCAAGGAATACCGGATCAGCGCCATCGTGCTCGACCCGCAGGACATCAACGCGGGCGAGGGCACAATGTCGTTCCGCGCGAGCGGCGGCGCGCAGTACGCCTTCTTTGTCACGAAGGACAACGTGCAGGCCGACGTCTATACCGTGGCCTACCTCTCCGTCGAGGGCGCCGAGGTGCCGCTGTGCTACTCCGACGAGTACGAACGCCTGGTCAGCGATGTAAAGAAGCGCGTCGACGACGCTCGCGAGGAGCGCCAGCGCGCCCGCGGCGAGTCTGTCCGCGCCGACGCGAACGCGACCATCGACGACGCCGAGGACGAGGCGAACGCTAAGCTCGCCGATGGCCAGCGCGAGATCGACGATGCCCAGGCCGAGCTCGACGACGGCCGCGCCCAGCTCGAGGACGGCAAGGAGCAGCTCACGCTCCAGGAGGCTCTCGCCGTGCGCCAGATGGACGACGCGCAGGCGCAGATCAGCGCCGGCTTGGCTCAGCTCAACCAGAAAGCCGTCGAGATCGACGCCAACGAGCCGCAGGTCCAGGACGGTATCGCTCAGGTTGAGGGCGGCATCAGGCAGATCGAGGACGGCATCCGGCAGCTCGACGAGGGCATCGCGACCGCCGGCTCCGACCAGACGCGCGCGGCCGCCGTCACGCAGGCCGAGCAGGCGGCCGCAGACGAAGTTGCAAAGAAGTTCGCCGAGGGCCGCTCCCAGGTCCCCGACTACGAGCACATCGACGACAACGTCACGGCGCTCGAGGCGGGCGTCGCACAGGCGACCGCTGCCCTCGAGCAGCTCAAGCAGATGGACCCGCCCGCACCGGAGGAGCAGCTCCAGCAGGCGGAGGCCCAGGTCGCGCAGCTCCAGGAGCAGCTGACCCAGCTCAAGGCTGCGAAGGAGCAGCTCTCGCCCGAGGCGGAGGAGACTGCGACCGCCCAGGCGAAGCAGCAGGCCGCCGACGCGGCGGACAAGGCCATCGACGACAAGGTCGCCGAGCTCTCCCAGACGAAGTCCGGGCTCGAGTCCCAGCTCGCCGACCTCACCGGCAAGCGCGACCAGCTCTTCTCGGCACGGGCGCAGCTCGAGGCCGGCCGCGCGCAGATCGCGTCCGCCCGCGCCCAGCTCGCCGACGCGCAAGCCACGCTCAACGCCAACCGCGCGAAGGCGCTCGCCCAGATCTCGGACGCCCGCGCGACCCTGCGCCAGAAGGAGGGCGAGCTCAACGACGGCGCCGCCCAGCTCGCCGACGCCCGCGCGACGCTCGAGTCCAAGCGCTCCGAGGCCGCGCAAAAGATCGCCGACGCCCGTGCCAAGGTCGCCGACATCGACGATCCCACCTGGTACGTGCAGGACCGCGGCAGCCTCTCCAGCTACTCATCGGTCGAGTCCGACGCCTCGTGCATCGAGGTCCTCGGCACGGTGCTGCCCATCGTCTTCTTTGTGGTGGCGATCCTGATCTCGCTGACCACCATGACGCGCATGGTCGAGGAGGAACGCGGGCTCATCGGCCTGTACAAGGCGCTTGGCTACCCGCGCGGCCGCATCCTGTCCAAATACGTCGCCTACGCGGGCTCGGCGTGCCTGATCGGCGGGATCATCGGCGATTTCGTCGGGTTCATCGTGCTGCCGGCGATCATCTTCACGATCTTCTCGACGATGTACGCGCTGCCGGCGTTCACCTACCACCTCGATGCCGTCTACGCGGTCGCGGCGATCGTGCTCTTCATGCTCGGCATCGTCGGCGCCACGGCCACGACCTGCGTGAAGGAGCTCCGCGAGTCGCCCGCCTCGCTCATGCGCCCGAAGGCCCCGAAGGCCGGCAGCCGCATCCTGCTCGAGCGCATCCGCCCCGTCTGGAGTCGCCTGAGCTTTCTCAACAAGGTCACAGCGCGCAACATTTTCCGTTACAAGCGCCGCTTCCTCATGACGGTCTTCGGCATCGCGGGCTGCGTCGCGCTGCTCATCTGCGGCTTCGGCATCCGCGACACGGTCCTCTCGCTGCCTGAGCGCCAGTACGGCAAGGACGGCGGCGCCATCCGCTACGACCTTGTGGCCGCGAGCAGCACCTCCGACCTCGACGCCGTCGCGGACGACCTCGGTGTCCGCGAAGAGGTGCGCGACCTGCAGCGCGTCCGCATCGACCAGCTCACCGTGAGCTACGGCGACGCCTCGGAGTCCGTGACGCTCTATGTGTTCCCCGACGGCGTGGACGCCTCCAGATACGTGGGGCTCGGCGACGCCTCGGGCGCCGAGGTCGCGCTCGACGACTCGGGCTGCGCCATCACAAAGAGCGCCGAGCAGGTGCTGGGCTTCGGCGCGGGCGACATCGTCCACGTGCAGGACCCGACCCTCGCCGAGTCGAACGTCGAGGTCAACGGCGTCGTCACCAACTACCTCGGCAACTCGATGTACATGAGCGAGTCGGCCTACGAGCGCTGCTTCGCAAAGAAGTGCGAGCAGAACGGGCTTCTTGCCGACCTGAACGGCGACTCCGCGGCGCAGATCGACTTTGCCGACGGGCTCACCGGCGACGAGCGGCTGCTGTCCGTCACGTCGACGGCCAAGCTCGTGCGCGACTTCTCGAGCGCCTTCACGCTCATAAACACTGTGGTCTATGTGGTTATCGTGCTCGCTGCGGCGCTGAGCTTCACCGTGGTCTTCACGCTGTCCAACACGAACATCTCCGAACGCGAGCGCGAGCTCGCTACGATCAAGGTCCTCGGCTTCAAGCACGGCGAGGTCCACGTCTACATCAACAAAGAAACCATCATCCTCACCGGGATCGGTATCGTGGCCGGCCTGCCGCTGGGCTATGCGCTCACGCGCAGCCTCACGCTCGTGCTCAAGATGCCGTCGCTCTACTTCGACACTGTGGTCGCCTGGCCCACCTACCTCATCGCCGCGGCGCTCGCCTTCGCGTTCACCCTCATGGTCAACGCGATGACCAACCGCTCCCTCGACCGCGTCGACATGGTCGGCGCCCTCAAGTCCGCGGAGTAACGCAAAAAATAAGGAAAAAGAGGGGCAAGAAGCTGCGGATTCTTGCCCCTCTTGATGTTGTATACACGTATACTATGCACAAATTGAATCAGGTGCTGAGATCAAGGCGGACGGGGCCGACTCCCTCTCTGAGGAGGTTGGCTTATGAGCACTTCAGATCTTTTGAATCTGCTGTCACTCGTAATCGCGGCAATTGGACTCGGCTTCATGATCGGCCGACGAAAATAGCCGCCCCCGCATAAGCGGAAGCGGCCACTTCCATCCACTTACACAATTCAAAAAGTGGAGTCGGCCAAACCCGTGGCACCGGGTGCCGTCCGTCTTGATAATAGCACCTGATGATGCCGGATGGCCCGCACCAAGCAGGCGCTTTCCGGTGTCACTGTATACACAGAAAGGATGGGCATGGCAGGTACGGTTGTGGTGTCCGCTCGCATCGACGAAGCGACCGCCGCCCGCGCAGCGGCGCGCATCAAGGCGGAAGGGCTCACGGTCGGCGAGGTGATCAAGCGCTTTTGGAGACAAATCGCCGCTGGCGGTGAGCTCCCAAAGGAAGAAACCGATGAATCGGTCGACATCCTAGGGGAGTTCCACAGGTTCCAAGAGAGCCTTCCCGAGGCCGATCCGTGGTTGCTTGACCTCAAGGACGAGCAGGTAAACGGAGCGGGCGTGAGCCACCATGCCTAGGCGTTCAAATTACCGCCTGCTCTTTGGCCTGGACATTCTCTTGGATTTGGTCTGCGAAGGCCGGCCGCAGCATGCGGAGGCAAACAAGGTGATCGAGCTATGCAACGGCGAGGGAGACATGGGCTTCGTCGCGGCGGCATCGCTAAAAGACGCATATCGCATTTTCTGTAAACAATATGGTGAGGAAAGCGCGAGGCGAGCAGTTGGATTCTTGATGAACCTCCTCATCATCGTCCCGTTGTCTGCCGAGGAATGCGATATTGCGCTTCGCTCAGATGAGCCCGACTTCGGGGATGGGCTTATCCGTGCCTGCGCCGAGCTGAACGATATTGACTTCATCCTCACTCGGAACGAGTCCGCGTTCGCGCACTCGAAGATTCGCTCCCTCGACTGCGCAGATTATCTCGAGATTGCTTGCAACGGGGACTGAGGCGCCCGACCAGCTATACTCAAGAGTAGTGCTGTGACTGACGGGTATACGCGGGCAACCGCGGGGGAGCAGCGCGAACATACTCAGTGCCGACCGTCTGGGCAAGCCGTTCTCTGTGCAGGGGTGGGCTTGCCTTATTTTTTGGCGGCCGATCGCGCACGGGGAGGCGGCTCATCACCGAAAGGATGTGCCGATGCAGGACCTTTGCGAGCTTTTGGCCAGCAACCCGTACCCCGGGCGCGGGATTGTGGTGGGCAAGGACGTCGTCTACTACTGGATCATGGGCCGCAGCGTGAACTCGCGTAATCGCGTCTTCGTCCCCACCGACGACGGAATCCGCACGCAGGCGCACGACCCGGCGTTGCTCGAGGACCCGAGCCTGATCATTTATCGACCCGTGCGCACCATGGGCAAGAAGCTCGTCGTCACGAATGGCGACCAGACTGACACCATCGTCGACGCGGGGAGCTTCCGCGACGGTTGCATGGCCCGCGAGTTCGAGCTCGACGCGCCGAACTTCACCCCGCGCATCAGCGCCGTCGTCAACGAGGACGACTCGTTCGAGATCTCCATCCTCAAGCACCAGGCCAACGGCCGCTGCCTGCGCGAGTTCTTTGCGTACGAGGGCGCCGACGAGGGCGTGGGCTACTTCATCAGCACCTACCAGGGCGACGGCGACCCGCTGCCGACCTTCGCCGGCGAGCCCCTCGAAGTCGTGCTGCCCGCCGACCCCGCCGACGTCTGGCGCGCCCTCGACGCCGACAACAAGGTGAGCCTCTACGCCAAGCTCGGCGCCGACGTCCGCATCTTCAACAAGCATCTGGGCGATTAGCGAGGTTTTGTTCTGCGCTCGCGAGTGCGGGGAGACGCATCCGTGGGCGCAGTTCCGCATGAGCCGGACGCGACTTGATGTCGCGTCCGTGCGAAAAGGACTGTCTGAGCACCGCGGATGCGTCTCCCCGCACCCCCTAAAAGAGGAGATCCCTTGAACGAACTCGAGCTCAAGTACGGCTGCAACCCCAACCAGAAGCCCTCCCGCATCTACATGAAGGACGGCTCCGACCTGCCCGTGACCGTGCTGTGCGGCAAGCCCGGCTACATCAACTTCCTCGACGCCCTCAACTCTTGGCAGCTCGTGCGCGAGCTCAAGGAGGCCACGGGCCTGCCCGCCGCAGCGAGCTTCAAGCACGTGAGCCCCGCCGGGGCCGCCGTGGGTCTACCGCTCTCCGAGGTGGACAAGCAGATCTACTTCGTCGACGACGAGGGCGAGCTTTCCCCGATCGCCTGCGCCTACATCCGTGCCCGCGGCGCCGACCGCATGAGCTCCTACGGCGACTGGGCCGCGCTCTCCGACGTCTGCGACGAGCGCACCGCGCGCTATATCAAGCACGAGGTCTCCGACGGCATCATCGCCCCCGGCTATACCCCCGAGGCGCTCGAGATCCTCTCGGCAAAGAAGGGCGGCAAGTACAACGTCGTCCAGATCGACCCTGGCTACGTCTGCCCGGCGACCGAGACCAAGGACGTCTTTGGCATCACCTTCGAGCAGGGGCACAACTTCTTTAAGATCGACGACGAGCTGCTCAGCGACGTCGTGACGGTAAATAAAGACATCCCTGATGCCGCCCGCCGCGACATGATCGTCTCGCTGATCACGCTCAAGTACACGCAGTCGAACTCCGTCTGCTACGTCAAGGACGGCCAGGCCATCGGCGTGGGCGCCGGCCAACAGAGCCGCGTCCACTGCACGCGCCTCGCGGGCAACAAGGCCGACACCTGGTATCTGCGCCAGCACCCGAAGGTGCTCGGCCTCAAGTTCGTCGACGGTATCCGCCGCGCCAACCGTGACAACGCCATCGATGTCTACATCTCCGAAGAGCACGACGATGTGCTGGCCGAGGGTGAGTGGCAGAAGTGGTTCGCCCAAAAGCCCGAGGTCCTCACCCGCGAGGAGAAGGCCGCTTGGATCGCCACGCAGACCGGCGTGACGCTCGGCTCGGACGCCTTCTTCCCCTTCGGCGACAACGTCGAGCGCGCCCACAAGTCCGGCGTCTCCTACATCGCCGAGCCCGGCGGCTCCATCCGCGACGACAACGTGATCGAGACCGCGGACAAGTACGGCATGGCCATGGCCTTCACGCACATGAGGCTGTTCCACCACTAACGCGCGATAGCCTGAGGGCGCGACAACTAGTAGGGGCGGGCACGAATCATCCGAAAGCGACTCGGATAATGCGTGCCCGCCCCTTAGCTTCCGCCCCCCCATTCCGCACCTGAGAAAGCCGTTAACTATTGACGAATGTGGACGGTGAAATTTAACGCATCGATTTGCTTAACGGGTCAAGCGCGCTTAACGCGCGTCGGTGCGTCTCTTCTTGCTGTGCGCCTAAGCGGCTGCTATAGCACGAGGATCCCCAGGTGCTCGAGCAGGATCTTGAGGCCTATGAGGATGAGGACCACGCCGCCGACGATGCTCGCGGGCTTCTCGTAGCGCGAGCCGAAGAAGTTGCCCACAAAGACGCCGGCAATGGTGAAGCAGAAGGTCACGACGCCGATGATCAGGATGGACGGCACGATGCCGACCGCCAGCGCGGCGAACGAGATGCCCACGGCCAGCGCGTCGATGGACGTGGCGACGGCCAGGATGAAGAACTCGCCGAGGTCGATCTTGTCCGCCGGCTTGCCGTCGTCCTCGCCCTCCTCGTCGTGGAGCGCCTTCCAGAGCATCTTGCCTCCGATGACGGCAAGAAGCACGAACGCGATCCAGTGGTCGATCGGCGAGATGAGCCACAGGAACTGGCTGCCCAGCGCCCAGCCGATGAGCGGCATCAGCGCCTGGAACCCGCCGAAGAACAGCGCCAGCACGAAGGCGACCTTCAGGTTTACCTTCTTCATGCCAAGGCCTTTGCAGATGGACACGGCGAACGCGTCCATCGACAGCCCGACCGCGATGAGCAGCAGCTCAACGATACCCATGAACCTCTCCGTTCAGTTACTGCTGCGCGCGGAGTCAAAAAAAGAGACCCTCGCACAGCACCCCATGATGCCGTACGTGAGTCTCGTTCATTAAGGCAAGCCAGGCTCCGGCCGTCCCGCGGCCATTCGCCAGTATGTTGACTTGCCGCACGCGGTCCCAGCCGCCTGCGACTACTCCCTCAAGTACTGAGGAAGAAGAATAACACAGGGCGGCGCCGCGGCGGGGCAGTGCCGGCGCGCCCTGTGTTTCGCTTGCAAAAACTGCGGGTTTTCGGCTTGCGCTTTAGCGTGCTAAAGCGGTATAGTCCTTCTCGTCACTTTAGCGTAGTAAAGCGCCTGCTAGCCCTCGGCCCTCGAGCAGGCGCAAGGGAAGGGGATCCCCATGAAGCTCTCGATGAACCGCCGCGAGTTCCTCGCCGCCTTCGGCACCGTCGCCGCCTCCGCCGTCCTCGCCGGCTGCGGCGGGTCCAACGCCTCCGCCGGCGCCGCCGGCTCCGCCTCCAAGGACTCCGGCGCCGCCGACGACAAGTCTGCCACCGCGACCAAGAAGCTCATCGTCGGCTTCGACTCCGCCTACCCGCCCTACGGCTACGTCGGCGACGACGGTCAGTACACGGGCTTCGACCTCGAGCTCGCCCAGGAGACCGCGAAGCGCAACAGCTGGGACGTACAGCTCGAGCCCATCGACTGGGACGCCAAGGACACCCTCATGGACTCCGGCGCCATCAACTGCATCTGGAACGGCTTCACCGTCGAGGGCCGCGAGAACGACTACACCTTCTCCGGCAACTACATGATCAACGCCCAGGTCATCGTGGTAAAGAAGGGCGCCGGCATCACCGACTTCGCCGGGCTTTCCGGCAAGACCGTCATCACCCAGACCGACTCGGCCGCCTACGAGGTCCTCGCTGGCGACGACGCCGCCAAGGCCGACGTGGCCGCGACCTTCGCCTCGCTCGAGACCATCGGCGACTACAACACCGCCTTCATGCAGCTCGAGTCCGGCGCCGTCGACGCCGTGGCGTGCGACCTCTCTATCGCCGCCTATCAGCTCGCCGCCAAGCCCGACGCCTATCAGCAGCTCGACGAGAAGCTCTCCGAGGAGCACTACGCGGTCGGCTTCAAGAAGGGCGACGAGGCCACGGCCGACACCGTGACCGAGACCCTCAAGGCCATGGACAAGGACGGCTTCGTCAAGGACCTCTGCGAGAAGTACGCCGACCAGGGAATCTCCTACTCAAACTGGTGCCTGGCGTAGAATCTTTGACCGTTGACGCATCGGGCGCCGCCGCCTCGCGCAGGCGACGGTGCCCTTCGGATGTAGAAAGGGGAGCGCGTTGGACCTTCTGACTATGACGGGCATGCTGGGGCAAGGCTTCCTCGTGAGCCTGCAGATCTTCGCCTTCACGCTCGTTGGCTCGTTGCCGCTGGGCATGCTCGTGGCCTTCGCGCGCATGAGCAAGTTCAAGCCGCTCGCGCTTCTTGCCCGCGCGTACATCTCGATCATGCGCGGCACGCCGCTGATGCTGCAGATGTTCGCGATCTACTTCATGCCGTACTACGTGTTCAGCATCAGCCTGACCACGGACAGCAAGTGGTACGCGACGATCGTGGCGTTCATCATCAACTATGCCGCTTACTTCGCCGAGATCTACCGCTCCGGCATCCAGTCCATCCCGCGCGGCCAGTACGAGGCGGCCGAGGTCCTGGGCTACTCGGGCTCGCAGACCTTCATGCGCATCGTTCTTCCGCAGGTCGTCAAGCGGATCCTGCCCGCCGTGACGAATGAGGTCATCACGCTCGTCAAGGACACCTCGCTCGCGTTCTCCATCGGCGTCATCGAGATGTTCAGCGTGGCCAAGCAGCTGGTTGCCTCCCAGGTCAGCATGATGCCCTTCGCCATTGCGGCCGCGTTCTACTGGGTGTTCAACCTGCTCATCGACATGCTGGCCGGGCGCCTTGAGCGCCGCCTCGACTACTACCACGACTAGGGGAGTGCCATGTCTTCAAACCAGAACCCGGTGGTCGCGGTCGACCACGTGCAGAAGAGCTTTGGCGAGGTCAAGGTCCTGAGGGACATCTCTCTTGCCGTCAACCCCGGCGAGGTGGTGGCCATCATCGGCCCCTCCGGCGGTGAAAAGTCCACGCTGCTGCGCTGCATGACGCTGCTCGAGCGGATGGACGCGGGCGACCTTAGCTACGGCGACCTGGCCATTTGCCGTGACGGCGTCTATGGCGATAAGCCCACGCTCGCCGAGGCGCGCTCGCGCTTCGGCCTCGTGTTCCAGAACTACAACCTCTTCCCGCACTTTTCGGTGCTTAAAAACGTGATGGACGCGCCGATCTGCGTCCAGAAGCGCGACCGCGCCGAGGTCGAGGAGCAGGCCCGTGCCCTCATCGCAAAGATGGGCCTCACCGGCAACGAGGATAAGGTCCCCTGCCAGCTCTCCGGCGGTCAGCAGCAGCGCGCGAGCATCGCCCGCGCCCTGTGCATGAACCCGCAGATCGTGTTCTTCGATGAGCCGACCTCCGCGCTTGACCCCGAGCTCACGGCCGAGGTGCTCAAGGTGATCAAGGGCCTTGCCGCCGAGGACATGACCATGGTCATCGTCACGCACGAGATGAGCTTCGCGCGCGAGGTCGCCGACCGCATCGTCTTTATGGACGGCGGCGTCATCGTCGAGCAGGGCCCGGCCCGCGAGCTCATCGATAACCCGCGCGAGGAGCGCACGCGCGCGTTCTTGGCCCAAAGGGGCGCGTAGGGGGCGCGGCACTCGGCGCGCTACTCACGCCGCGACAGCTCCGAAAAACCCTTAGATCAAGCCGAAGTGCTCGAGCGCGGTCGCCACGCCGTCCTCGGCGGCGGTATCCGTCACGTAATCGGCGTGCTCCTTGACGTTGTCGTGCGCGTTGCCCATCACGACCGCGACGTCGGCCTCGTCGAGGATCGCGAGGTCGTTCTCGGAGTCGCCGAAGGCGTAGACGCGCGACGGCCGGAAGGGCAGCGCATCGATGAAGGCGCGGCCTCCGATACCCTTGCTCGTGCCGGGGATCGCCAGCTCGTGATACCCGCCGCCGACGTTCATGTAGTGGTAGCTCCCCATGAGGAACTCGCTTGACCGGCAGGCCGCGAGGCTCGTGTCGATGAAGTCGATCTTCCCGAAGTCCATGCGCCCGCCGGCGGCCTCGTACTGCTCGATGGTCTGGGCGCCGGGGATGGCGCGACGCAGGTCGGAGGCCTCGGCGTCGCCGTAGACGAGCGCGCAGCCGTAGGTCCCCTCGATGAGCGCCTCCATGCCGATGCGGTGCATCTCGGCGACGGTGCGCGCAAAGACATCGCGGTCGATGGTCCGGTCGTAGACGACTTTCTTGCCATAGACGACGTGCGTGCCGTCGAGGGTGACGGCGCCGGCGAATGGGCACGAGGCCATCAGGTTCGTGATGCCCAGGACGCTGCGCCCGGTGCAGACCGCGGCGACGTTGCCCGCGCCGACGAAGCGCCGGATGGCGTCGATGACCCGCGGGCGCGGAGCATCGGTCGGCCCTGTGACGGGGTCGCGGTACGTGAGCGTACCGTCGACGTCGAAGAACGCGACAACCGGGTTGGGCATGGGGTTCCTCCTGGGGTTTGCAGGGTGCGGGGTTTCTTGGCGGAGGCGGTCGGTGCGTGGCAGTGTTTGGGGCGCAGCAGCGCTTGGGGCGTGCCGACGCCCGCCGCCTTCGACGTTACAGACAGGCCGCGGCGATGCGGGTCTTGAGCTCGTCGATGCCCTGGCCGGTCTGGGCGCTGGTGATGATCATCTGGTCGCGCGGGACCTCGAGCTGACGGGACAGCAGCGCTGCCTGCGAGTTCTGCTTGCCGCGGCCGAGCTTATCGCCCTTGGTGAGGACGACGAGGTAGGGGAGGCCGGCGTCCTGGAGGAAGCCGATCATCTGCTGGTCGAGCTTCTGCGCCTCGTGACGGATGTCCACGAGCGAGAGCACGAGGTTGAAGCTGCGCTCGAGCTCGAAGTAGCCGCCGATGAGCTCGCTCCAGCGCTCCTTCTCGGCCTTGGAGACGCGGGCGAAGCCGTAGCCGGGCAGGTCGACGAAGGTGATGCCGTCGACGTCAAAAAAGTTGACGTTGCAGGTTTTGCCCGGCGTGGACGAGACCTTGACGAGATTCTTGCGCCCAAAGAGCTTGTTGAGCAGGGACGACTTGCCCACGTTCGATCGGCCGGCCACGCTGACCTCGGGCTGGGTGGGCTCGGGGATCTTCGTGACGTCGCCGTAGGAAGCCACGAAGCGAGCGAGCTGGTAATTGATGGAGGCCATGGGGGTCCTTTCGCGCGGGTTCAACCTGCATATTCTACCAGCGGTTTCCGTGTGGCAAGAAGCCCGCCCCGCCCGAAGGCACGAATTCTAGACAAGCCCGGGGCGTGGCGGGTGCCGTGGCGGAAATCGCCGATATGGCACGCGAGGTGGGGAGAGGCGCGGCCCGCGGCACAGGGGGCGGCGCTGCGCGTGGCGAGAATCGCCGCTGTGGCACGGCACGTGGCAAGAATCGCCGCTGTGGCAGGGAATCGCGTGCCACAGCGCCCTTCTTTGCAACAGGTTGTGCCACAGCGCCTCTTTTTGCAACGGGTTGTGCCACAACGGCATTTTTTCGCTACGGGCTGTGCCATGGCGGGCCTTTTGCTGCGCGCGACATCGCGGCGCGCAGGCTCGAGGAGAAGCTCAGCCCCGTGCCCGGGGGAGCGCCCTCGCGCCGATCACGGCTTGCGCCGCCAAGGCGATCCCCGCCGCGAGCCACAGCGCGAGGTAGCCGCCCGCCCCGATGACGGAGCCGCCGATCACGCTGCCCACGCCGCCGCCGGCAAAGACGCCGAGACCTATGAGCCCGGTGCAAAGCCCCGCGCGGCCCGGGCCCACGTCCATGGAGAGCGCGACGAGCGTCGGCTGCACGAGGATGTAGCCGAGGCCGAGGCATGCCGCCGCGATGAGCGCCAGTGCCCAGGAGCCGGTGAGCGTCGAGGCAGCAAGAAGCGCGCACGCAGCGATGCCCGAGACCTCGCCGACGAGGATGACGCCGGCCTGCCCGCGCGCGGCGCCGATGCGGCCCGAGAGACTGCCGCCGGCAAGGCACGCGAGGCCGTAGAACATCATGAGCAGACCCGCTTGTGTGGACGCAAGGCCGCACTTTTCGGCGAGGAAGGTTCCCATGAAGCCATAGACACCCAGGTAGATGATGCCGGTCGAGCACGCGATGAGAAACACGGCGCGCCCGGGGCCAAAGAACGTGCGCGTTGCTTGCACAAGGAACGCGGCGGGGCGGAACGGCTCGGCCTGCGCCGCTCCGCGCTTCTCTCCGACTCCGCGAAGGCGCATGACGCCTGCCCACGCGACCGCGCCGAGCACGCCGAAGCACACGAACGCCGCGCGCCATCCGACGAGGTCGCAGATGATGCCGCCGAGCCCCGCCGAGATCCCTTGTCCGGTGAAGGTGATGCCCATGAGCAGGCCGACCGCCCCTTGTCGGTCCTCAGTGCTCACCACGTCGCCCACCAGCGCTTGGCTCACGCTGATGATGCCCGCGGCGAAGCAGCCGGTGACGATGCGCGCGGCGATGAGGATCCCGAGCGTGGGCGCCGCCGCGCAGGCCGCGGTGCTCACGGCGAGCCCCGCGACGATGATGCGCAGGAGGCGGACGCGCCCCACGGCGTCGCCGATAGCGCCGCAGACGGGCTGGAGCAGACCGTACGGCGTGAGGTAGGCAGTGAGGATGATGGCCGCAGCGCTCGGCGCGACCGCGAGCGCTTGCGCGATGGCGGGCAGCGCCGGCGAGACGAACCAGTTGTCGGCAGCGGAGACGAGGCCGCAGAAGCCGAGGGTGACGACGATTCTCTTTTGCGCGGGGGTCATGGGCGTGTCTCCAATCAGCTGCAAACGCGGCGACGCGTGTCGCGAGACACGACCATACCACCATCGCCCCCGCTGCGTTTAGACTTGTGTGAACGAGCGCGATTGAGCGCGAACGAGCTGCAAAGAAGGGCGGTCACATGGGTGAAGAGCTGCTGCGCGAGTTCTGCGCGGAGAACGTCGAGCACGTCCCGGCGGCGATCGCGGCCGGCGCAGGGCGCATCGAGCTGTGCGACAACCTGGCCGTCGGCGGGACGACGCCGTCGCACGGGGTGATCCGCGCAGCGGTCGGGATGTGCCGGCCGGCAGGCGTCGCGGTGATGTGCATGGTCCGGCCGCGCGGCGGCGACTTCGTGTACACCGAAGCCGAGGCGGGCATCATGGCCGATGACCTGCGGCACGCAGCTGAGCTGGGGGTGGACGGCGTCGTCTTCGGCTGCCTCCGTGACGGCGAGGTCGACCTGGGCCTCACCGAGCGGCTCGTGCGGCTCGCCAAGCAAGAAAGCCTCTCGGTCACGTTCCACATGGCCTTCGACGAGCTGCCGCCCGCCGCGCAGCCCGCGGCGCTTGACGCGCTGGCCGAGCTCGGCGTCGACCGGGTGCTTACGCACGGCGGCGCGGCCGGCACGCCGATGGCGGACAACACGGCGCGCCTGCGCGAGCTCGCTGATTACGCGGCCGGTCGCATAACGGTCCTGCCCGGAGGCGGCGTGACCTGGGAGAATGCCGCCGAGGTCGCGGGTGCCGTCGGCGTCTCCGAGGTCCACGGCACCCGCATCGTGCGGTTTACTACAGCCCCTTGAGCTGCTGCGGGAGAGTGCCTGCGAGCGGGGCGACGTAGCGGCGGAAATCGTCCGTCACGCCCATGCCGTCGGCGCAGATCCACTCGCGCGGGACGGGCTTGACCTTGTTCGCGACCTCGAGGACGTCGACGGTCCCGTACTCGGCGGCGTACGGCTCGTCGCCGGTGCGCGTGAGCGTGCACATGCGCACCGACTCGCCGGCCAGCGCTGCGGAGACCCCGCGGCGGCCGAGCTCGAACGCCTCGTCCAGGTCGACCTCGCTCGCGCAGTGGGACGCGCAGCGCTGCAGCGTGGACAGCTCGACGGCGCGCGTCTTTACCCCGAGGCGCGCCTTGGCGACGCCGGCCAGGTAGCGGCTCGGGCCGGAGAGCTGCGCCAGGTGGCCGAACTCGTCGACGCCGGTGCCCGCGGCGACGGTCTTTTCGGCGATCAGGTGGCCGTCGGCCCCGCGGACGCCCTCGCTCATGGCGACGACCACGGTGTTCTGGTGCTCCAGCAACACCGAGATGCGCTCGATCAGCGCGTCCTCGTCGAGCGTGACCTCCGGCAGCAGCACGAGGTCGGGGCCGGCGAGGCATGCGGAGCCCGCGAGCCAGCCGGCGTCGCGGCCCATGATCTCGACGAAGGTCACGCTCTTGAGGTCGTAGACGTCGGCGTCGCGCGCGACCTCGGACACGGCGGTGGCCACGAAGCGGGCCGCGCTGCCGTAGCCGGGCGTGTGGTCGATGCCCACGAGGTCATCGTCGATGGTCTTCGGCACGCCGATAAAGCGGATGGGGGAGCCCATGCGCGCGCCCCACGCACCGAGCTTGGCGATGGTGTCCATCGAGTCGTTGCCGCCGATGTAGAGCATGGCGTCGAAGCCGTCGGCCTCGAGCTTCGCGAAGGCGTCGGCAAAGAAGCCCTCGGCCTCGGGAGCGTCGAGCGCGGGCAGCTTGAAGCGGCAGCTCCCGAGCCAGCTCGACGGGGTGCGGCGCAGCAGCGCGAGCACGTCGTCGTCCGGCAGCGCCTCGCCGAGCGCGACCGTGCGGCCCGCGAGGTAGCCCTGGATGCCGTAGCGCATGCCGACGATCTCGGCACCCGCCTCGCGCGCGCCCGCGACGACGCCGGCGAGGCTCGAGTTGATGGCGGCCGTGGGCCCGCCGGACTGTCCGACCAGGATGCGCTTCTTTGCGGGTGATGCTGCCATGGGGCTCCTCTCGTCGCCGGGTTCGTTTTCTATAGGATACCGCCGACCGGCCCCGACGGCGCCTTGCCGAGTCTGCCGTGGTCCCGCCCGGCGCCAGCAACGTTGGATGGCGCCTCGTCGAGACGAGCGCGGTCCTGCTCTTCGCCCGCCTCTTTATAAACAAAGTAACCGTGTTCGGTAATAAACTCATCGAATGAGGGTATTCATTTATGTGTATGTGTTGCCGTGGGGCCTATGTGCCCAGTCGGCGCACCCCTAACAACCAGCGAATGTGAGACGCCCCTGCAGCAGGGGGCGCCCGTCTCCCGCTCGCGCGTCGCACGAAACGAGGGACATGAAACACTGGAACACCCCTGTCTTGGAAGTCATCGAGAGCCTGGGCACGTCCGCCCGGGAGGGCCTGGCGCCGGATGAGGCCGCCCGCCGCCTGGCGAAGACCGGGCCCAACGTCTATCGGCAGGCGAAGGGCGAGAGCCTCGCATCCCAGGTCCTGCGCCAGTTCAAGGATGTATCGAACATCATCCTCCTCGTGGCGGCGGCGCTGTCCTTCGCGTTCGCCGCGCGCGAGGGCTCGGGATTCCTCGAGCCGCTGGTGATCGTGGCCATCATCGTGCTGAACATGGTGCTTGCCGTCACGCAGGAGCGCGGCGCCGAGCGCGCCCTCGAGGCACTCGCGGACCTCAACAGCCCCACGTGCCTGGTGCTGCGCGTCGGCTCCCGCATAGAGATCGACACGGCCGACGTCGTGCCGGGCGACGTCCTCGTCCTCAAGACGGGAGACCTCGTGGCGGCGGACGCCCGCCTCGTCGAGGCGACGGGACTCGCCGTGGACGAGTCCTCCCTCACCGGGGAGTCGGAGGCGGCGGAGAAGGACGCCTCGGCCTTGCCCGAGGAGGACGCCGCCATCGGCGACCGCTCGAACATGGTCTTCTCCGGCTGCCTGGTCACGGCCGGCAACGCGACGGCGGTGGTCACGGCCACGGGCATGGAGACCGAGATGGGGCGCATCGCGGGCTACCTCAACGAAACCCAGAGGATGCAGACGCCGCTCCAGCTGCGCCTCGTCCGCGTCGTGCGCGCCATCAGTGCCGTCGCACTGGCCGCCGCGGCGATCCTGCTCGCCACGGGCCTCCAACAGGGCGAGGAGTTCTGGGCGATGGTGCTCGCAGCAGTGAGCCTCGCCGTGGCCGCCGTGCCCGAGACGCTGCAGCTCATAGTCACGCTTTCGCTCACGCAGGGCGTCCACAACATGGTCGGTAAGCACGCGCTCATCCGCAAGCTGCCGGCGGTCGAGACCCTGGGCTCCGTGAGCGTTATCTGCTCGGACAAGACGGGCACCCTCACGCAGAACCGCATGAGCATCCGGCGCATGTGGGCGGCGGCACCCTACCTCCCCGTGAGCGTTCCCGTGGCGGTCGACGGCGCCGTGGAGGGCGTGGCCGAGCTCGACCTGCTGCACAAGCTGGCGCTGGCCAGCAACGCCGCCATCGAGCCCGATGGCGAGGGCGGCTCCCGCATCGTGGGCGACGCCACCGAGACCGCCATCGTGCGCCTGCTCACGGAAGGCGGGGAGACTCGGGAGCAGCTCCTCGCGGAGCGGCCCCGCGTGGGCGAGGTGCCGTTCTCCTCCGCCCGAAAGATGATGACGAGCGTCCATGAGCTCCCGCAGGGCGGCTACCTGGTGCTCACCAAGGGCGCCTTCGACCGCCTGCCGTTCGCGCCGGCCCCCGCCGAGGAGCTCGCGCGGCGCCAGGAGGCCCACGACAGCTTCGCCGCGGATGCCCTTCGCGTCATCGCGCTGGGGAGCCGCGTGGTGGAGGAGCTCCCCGCCAGCGGCGACCTCGAGGAGCTCGAGCGCGACCTTACGTTCGAGGGGATCGTGGGCATCATCGACCCGCCGCGCCCGGAGGCGCGCAACGCCATCGAGACCGCCCGCCGCGCGGGCATCCACACCGTCATGATCACGGGCGACCATGCCGCCACGGCCGCCGCCATCGCCCGGCAGATCGGCCTCATTGGCGAGAAGGGCTCCGTGGTAACGGGCAAGCAGCTCGCCGCAATGTCTGACGAGGAGCTCGTCGCCAACGTGCGCGCCTACTCCGTCTACGCGCGCGTCTCGCCCGAGGACAAGATCCGCATCGTGGAGGCCTGGCAGGAGCAGGGCGAGGTCGTGAGCATGACGGGCGACGGCGTGAACGACGCGCCGGCGCTCAAGGCGGCAGACGTGGGCGTTGCCATGGGCGCGGCCGGCACCGAGGTCGCCAAGGCCGCGGCGGACATGATCCTCACGGACGACAATTTCGCGACCATAGTGGACGCCGTGCGCGAGGGCAGGAACGTCTTCTCCAACATCAGGCGCACGGTTTACTTCTTGATCAGCTGCAACCTCTCCGAGATCGTGGTGATGCTGGGGGCGCAGCTCGCGGGCTGGGGCACGGCGCTCACGCCCGTCATGCTGCTCCTGATCAACGTCCTGGGCGACGGCATCCCCGGCCTGTGCCTTGCCAAGGACACCTCAGACGAGCGCATCATGCGCCGTAAGCCCATCGGCCGCACCGAGAGCTTCTTCTCGCAGCTGGTCGTCAGGGCTACCCTGCAGCAGACGGTGGCGTTCGCCGCGGTGGGGCTGCTGGCGTTCTGGCTGGGGTGCTTCGTGGAGATCCCTGGCGCCGTGGCCGCGGGGCTCGGCGTGGGCCAGACCATGTGCTTCTTTGTGGTGGCGCTCTCGAGCGTGCTGCACGTCTTTACCGTGCGTAGTCGTGGCTCGGTGTTTACCCGCGCAGTGAGCGATAACATGCCGCTGGTCTGGAGCGCCGTCGCCATGGCCGCGGTCTTCTCGCTGCTCGTGCTGGCCGAGCCCGTGGGGCGCGTCTTCGGCATGGTGGGCCTGGGCTGGGAGCGCTGGGCGCTCTCGGTGGCGCTCGCCGTGGTGCCCACGCTGGTCGCCGAGGTCTTCAAGCTCTGGGAGAACCGGCACGAGACGTGGCTCTACCGCAGCCGGCTGGTGCGCCACCAGTCCATGGGCGAGGAGTAGGGCGGAGGCAGGCCGGAAAGAAGGGCTGCGGCAAGCCGCAAAGCAAAGTGGCGACGGGCTTCAAGGCGAGGCGAGGTCCGCGAAGCAAGACGGCGATCGGCTGCAGAGAAGGGCGGCCCGGGGGTCTCCAACCCTCGGGCCGCCTTCGCGCTGTATGCAGCGTACCTTTCCGATGCCGCGCGCGGGGCCGGTCCGCGTCCTTCTTGCCTACGCGATGTTGTAGAAGGCTGCCTTCTGGAGGTACGCGGCGGAGTCGCCCAACGCGTCCTCGATGCGCAGGAGCTGGTTGTACTTGGCCACGCGGTCGGTGCGGGCGGGCGCGCCCGTCTTGATCTGGCCGGCGTTCACGGCGACGGCGAGGTCGGCGATGGTGGTGTCCTCGGTCTCGCCGGAGCGGTGCGAGACCACGGCGGCGTAGCCCGCGCGCTTAGCCATCTCGATGGCGTCGAGGGTCTCGGTCAGGGTGCCGATCTGGTTGACCTTGATGAGGATGGCGTTCGCGGCGCCGAGCTCGATGCCCTTGGCGAGGCGCGACGTGTTGGTGACGAAGAGGTCGTCGCCGACGAGCTGGACCTTCCCGCCGATGCGCTCGGTGAGCTTCTGCCAGCCGTCCCAGTCCTCCTCGGCCAGGCCATCCTCGATGGAGATGATCGGGTAGCGAGAAACCAGGTCCTCCCAATAGTCGACCATTTGGTCGGAGGTGAGGGTGCGCCCCTCGCCCTTGAGCTCATAGAGGCCGGTTTCGCGGTTGTAGCACTCGGAGGTCGCGGGGTCCATGGCGAACATGAAGTCGACGCCGGGCGTAAAGCCGGCCGCGCGGACGGCCTCCATCAGGTAGACGAAGGGCTCGTCGTTGGTCTTGAGGTCCGGCGCGAAGCCGCCCTCGTCGCCCACGCCGGTCGAGAGGCCCGCGGCCTTGAGGGTGCCCTTGAGCGTGTGGTAGACCTGTGTGCACCAGCGAAGGGCGGTCTTGAAGTCGGGCGCGCCGACGGGCATGATCATGAACTCCTGGAAGTCCACGTTGTTGTCCGCGTGGACGCCGCCGTTCAAGATGTTCATCATCGGGACGGGCAGCGTGTGCGCGTTCGGGCCGCCGAGGTAGGCGTAGAGCGGCAGGCCGGCGGAGTCCGCGGCGGCGCGGGCGATGGCGAGCGAGCAGCCGAGGATGGCGTTCGCGCCGAAGTTACCCTTGTTGGGCGTGCCGTCGGCGTCGATCATGGCCTGGTCGCAGGCGCGCTGGTCGGTCGCGTCCATGCCGATGAGCAGGCGGGCGAGCTCGTTGTTCACGTAGCCGACGGCCTTCTGGACGCCCTTGCCCAGGTAGCGTTCCGCGTCGCCGTCGCGCAGCTCGACGGCCTCGAACTCGCCGGTCGACGCGCCGGACGGGACGATCGCGCGACCGAAGGAGCCGTCCTCGAGCGCGACCTCGACCTCGACGGTGGGATTGCCGCGGGAGTCCAGGACCTCGCGACCGTAAACCTCAATGATGCGTGCCATGGTGGGCCACCTTTCTGACGTGACTAGTTAGCCTTATCTAACTTACCGAGAGAAGTATACCTAATCTAACTCTTGCGTAAACAACCATCGGGGATTCCACCACAAGCCATTCACCTAGGGTGTACCCGTACAGAGGAGGGCGCGCCGCCGCGGCGACGAAAAAAGCGGGCCCGTTCCTGGGCCCGCAGATGAATCACGGTGTCGATGTGCTTGGGCGCCTATGCGCTATGCCATGTCCTCCAGGCGGCCATGGCGCTCGTAGCGCGTGGTGCGCGCGATGCGGTTGTGCTCGTCCACAAAGACGACGCGTGGCTGGAAGCCGTCCGCCTCCGACTCGTCCATCTGGCAGTAGCACATGATGATGACCTTATCGCCAACGGTGACGAGGTGCGCCGCGGCCCCGTTGAGGCAGATCATACCGCTGCCGCGCTCGCCGGCGATGACGTAGGTCTCGAGCCGGGAGCCGGAGTCGACATCGGCGACCTGGACCTTCTCGTACTCGCGGATGCCCGCGGCGTCCATGAGGTCCTCGTCGATGGTGATGGAGCCCACGTAGTCCACCTCCGCCTGCACGACGGTCGCGCGGTGGATCTTGCCCTTGAGCATGTTCAGAATCATATGTCGAGAAGCCCCTCTTTTTCGGCCCTGAGCTGCGGCCCGGCCGAGCCGCACGCCAATATACGGTACATCACCTGGGCCCGTGCGCCGTTTACGCGCGCATATCTCCAAAAAGTCAGCTCAGCTGCGAAGCCCGATTGCAAAGCGCCGCAGCGTACTCTTTCTCGCGGGAGAGAAGTCTTCTCTCCCGAAGAGCAGCCTTCTCTTCTCGGTTTCTCGTTGAGAGAAGACTTCTCTAAAGAAGGGCAGCCTTCTCTTCTTCGCGAGAGAGAAAGCTGCCCGTTCGCTCGGAGGCGAAGGCTGGGGGCTCACCAAGGGTGTCCCTAGAAGCTGCCTGCAATGACTGTCACCCAGTGATGTGTGTCCCAGAAAGCTGCACGCAATGACTGTCACCCAGTGTTGGTGGGGGTTACAGGGAGCAGAAGAGCTCGTGGATGCGGGTGTCGTCGTCGAGCTCCGGATGGAAAGCGAACGCGAGCTGCGCGCCCTGGCGCGCGGCGACGATTCGCCCGTCCACCTCCGCGAGCGCGTGCGCCCGCGGGCCGACCTCGACGATGCGCGGCGCGCGGATGAAGGTCATCGGGACCTCGCCCGCCCCCTCGAGCCCCGCGACGGCGCGGAAGCTCCCGAGCTGCCGCCCGTAGGCGTTGCGCTCCACCTCCACGTCCATCGTGGCGAGCCTCGGGGTGCCCTTGTCGTCGTGCGCGGCGAGCCGTTCTGCCAAGAGGATCAGCCCGGCGCAGGTCGCGAGCACCGGCATGCCCTCCTCGATGCGGCGGCGCAGCGGCCCGAGCATCCCGAGCTCGGCGAGCAGCTTGCCCTGCGTGGTCGACTCGCCACCGGGCAGCACGAGCCGGTCGAAGGGCCGCTCCAGGTCGGAAGCCTGGCGGAGCTCGATGCACTTGTGCCCGAGGCGGGCGAGCATCTGCTCATGCTCGATGAAGGCGCCTTGGACGGCCAGGACCGCTATCGTGCCCGGCATCAGCGGCCCCTCTCCTCCATGATGATGCTGATCTCGTCGGCGTTGATGCCCACCATGGCCTCGCCGAGATTCTCGGAGAGCTTGGCGATGAGGACGGCATCCTCGAAGTTGGCGACGGCCTTGACGATGGCCGCGGCGCGGCGGGCGGGGTCGCCGCTCTTGAAGATGCCGGAGCCGACAAAGACGCCCTCGGCGCCGAGCTGCATTATGAGCGCGGCGTCGGCGGGGGTGGCCACGCCGCCAGCGGCGAAGTTGACGACGGGGAGCTTACCGGTCTCGTGGACCTCGCGCAGCAGGCTCACGGGAACGCCGAGCTGCTTGGCCGCTTCGAAGAGTTCGTCGTTGCGCAGGGCCACAACGTCGCGGATCTGCTTCTGGATCTTGCGCATGTGGCGCACGGCCTGGACGACGTCGCCGGTGCCCGGCTCGCCCTTGGTGCGGATCATCGTCGCGCCCTCGGCAACGCGGCGCAGGGCCTCGCCGAGGTCGCGGGCGCCGCAGACGAACGGCACGTCGAAGGCGGTCTTGTCGATGTGGTAGGTGTCGTCGGCGGGGGTGAGGACCTCGGACTCGTCGATATAGTCGATCTGGACGGCCTGCAGGATCTGGGCCTCGACGATGTGGCCGATGCGGCACTTGGCCATGACGGGGATGCTCACGGCCTCCTGGATGCCGCGGATCATGGCGGGGTCGCTCATACGGCTGACACCGCCGGCGGCGCGGATGTCGGCGGGGATGCGCTCGAGGGCCATGACGGCGCAGGCGCCGGCCTCCTCGGCGATGCGTGCCTGCTCAGGCGTGGTGACGTCCATGATGACGCCGCCCTTGAGCATCTGTGCGAGCTGGCGGTTGAGGGTCGCGCGGTCCTGCTTGGTCTGTGCCATGTGTCCTCCAAAGTCGGCTGTTCGTTTGTGTGGGTCATAGGCTAGGCGCGCGCTGGCCTTGGCAAAATACTCAGATAAGAAGAAAATCAAAGGGCCAGAATAAGGCCAGTTCTCACAGACAGGTAAGGCCAGATGCTCGACTACAATCTCCGGCAACGTGGCGAGAAGCCTCTCTACGAATACCTCTACCAGCGGATTCGCGACGATATCGTCGACGGCGCCATCGGCGCGGACGAGCACCTGCCGAGCAAGCGCTTCCTGGCGGAGCACCTCGGCGTGAGCGTCATCACGGTCGAGAACGCGTATGCCCAGCTCGTCGCCGAGGGCTACGTGTACGCGCGGCCGCGCCGGGGGTTCTACGCGAGCGCGTTGCCCGACGCGGCGGAGCGGGCGGCGGGTTTCGTGGGTATCGGCGGGGACCGCGACGTGGAGGACGCGCCGAGCGTGGCCGGCGTGCCCGGCGCCGTGGAAGTTGCGGACGCGGCGCGTGGTTCGCTGCGGCCCGCGCCGCTCGCGGGTACCGCCCTCGACGCCGCGCGGCTCTGGCAGCGGGCGCTGCGCGCGACCCTCGCCTCTGAGGACGAGCGCGAGGCGTTTTCGCCGGCGCCGGCGCAGGGAACGGAGCGCCTGCGCCGCGCCATCGCCTCCCACCTGCGCGGCACCCGCGGGATCGAGGTCGACCCGGCGCGGATCGTCGTCGGCGCGGGCGCGCAGCTGCTCGACCTCATGCTCGTGCAGCTCCTCGACGCGGACAAGACCTATGCCGTCGAGGACCCCGGCTACCTGCGGCTCACGCGGATCTACCAGGCGAGCGGCTGCCGCGTGCGCCACGTCCCCATCGACTCGGAGGGGCCGGTGCTCTCCGAGCTCGCGTCCAGGCAGGTTGACGTGCTGCACCTCATGCCCTCGCACCAGTTCCCTACGGGGCGCGTGACGAGCATCGCGCGGCGCTATGGGCTTCTGGCCTGGGCGGCCGACGCTCCCAGGCGCTACCTGATCGAGGACGACTACGACTGCGAGTTCCGGCTGGCGGGCAAGCCGATCCCGCCGCTCGCCGCCATCGACGCGAGCGGCCGCGTGATCTACACGAACACGTTCTCGAAGAGCCTCTCGCCGGCGCTGCGCCTGGCGTACATGGTCCTGCCGGTCGAGCTCATGGAGAAGTACAACCGTGAGCTGGGGTTTTATTCGAGCACGGTGAGCTCGGTCGACCAAGTGGCGCTGGCGCGCCTGCTCGAGAGCGGGGAGTACGAGCGGCACGTGATGCGCGTCCGCAAACGGGCGCGCGCGGCGCGCGACGCGCTCCGCGAGCGGCTGGGTGAGCTCGACCTAGGGGGAGAGCTCGTCATGGAGGAAGCCGACGCGGGCCTGCACTGCGTGCTCGCAGTCGCGTCGCCGCAGGGAGAGGATGAGCTCGCAGCGCGTTTGCGGACGGCCGGCGTGCCCGCCGTTCCCGTGTCCAGCTTCGCCTGGTGTGCCGAGCACGCCACGGCTCCCGACGGCCTGCGGCGCCTCGTCGTCTCGTACGAGGGCCTGGTGCTCTGAGCTGCGGGCTTCTTGTCGTGTGTTCGCCCGCCGAGAAGCCCAGCGGAAACCCGCCGTTGCGAATAACCTTGGATAAATGAGCTCGATTCACAAGGTTAGGAGAGCCATGGGGAAGTTCGTGCCCGGGCACTGGGACTCGGAGAGCTGGTACGGCGCCAGCGGAGAATATCGCGCGTATATTCCGGATAGGCTTGCGGGCTGCCCCATCGCGCTCGATTCGGACGTCGCCGCCGAGGTCTCTGAGGCTACTGCGAGGATGGCCGAGCTCGATCTCCGCGCCGCGACGCTGACCGATACGGAGCCCCTGGCCCGTCTGCTCATGCGCTCCGAGGCCATGAGCTCATCGAAGATCGAGGGTGTGATTGCGCCCGCAAAGAAGATCCTCGAGGTCGAGGCTTTGGAGGAGCTCGGAGTCTCCCATAGGGTTGACTCCTCCGAAGCCGCCGTTCTGGCGAACATAACCGCTATGCGTTCGAGCATCGAGCGGATTGGCAAGGGCGACCGAATTTCTCTCGATCTGCTCCGGGAGATCAACAAAGACCTGCTCAAGGGTGGTCCGTTGGAAAAAGCCGGCGGCGTCGTGCGGACGATTCAGAACTGGGTCGGCGCAACGACTACTCCCCGGTGGGGGCGGCCTACGTCCCCGCCCCTCCCTCAGAGGTGGAGCCGCTGCTCGAGGACCTCGTCGCGTTCTGTAACGACGCACAGCTGCCCGCGGTCGCGAAAGCGGCGATAGCCCACGCGCAGTTCGAATCGATCCACCCGTTCGCGGACGGCAACGGGCGGACGGGCCGTGCCCTCGTGCAGATGATCTTCCGGAACGCCGGTGCGGCGACCCGGACGGTGCCGCCCGTGTCGCTCGCGCTCGCGACCGATAAACCTGCCTACATCGCCGTTCTTTCCGAATTCCGGTCTGATGACGATGCGAAGGTGGCCGAGGCGACCCAACGGCTCGTCTCTTTCTTCGCTCGTAAGGTCATCGCATCCTGCGGTATGGCGGAGACGTTCGAGCAAAGAATAGCCGTTGTTCAGGAGGGTTGGCGCCAGAAGGTGCGACCGCGTGCGAACTCGGCTGCCGACCGCCTCCTTCGGGTACTTCCCGGCAACCCGGTGGTGAGCATCGTCTCGGCCGCCAGGCTCACGGGCAGGAGCCTCGAGGCGGCGAGGCTCGCGATCGCGTCGCTGGTGGAAGCCGGTGTCCTGAGCCAGAACGCGAGGAATCGCAAGAGCAACCTCTATACCGCAGACGATGTTCTCAACGAGTTCTGCGCGCTTGAGCGCGCGCTGGGAACGCCCGGCGGCGACACCCCTGTCGCGAAGCCCGTGCGTGCGGTGCCTCAGCGGTCCTGGTAGTCCGGACAGAAAAAGCGGGGAGAAGGGCTCGGCCCTTCTCCCCGCGCATCGTCATTTGCTGCGGGCGGCGATGTCCCTGAGCTGGTCGGTCAAGAGCTCGTAGACGTCCCGGTCGCGGTCTTCGAGGCAGGCGAGGTGAGCGTCGATGGTGGCCTCGTCGCCGCGGGCGGCGGGCCCTGTGAGGGAAGCCGCGACGCCGTCCGCGGCGATGTGTTCGGCGTTGCCCAAAAAGAGCGCCGCGAGCGCTGCCTCGGCGTCCTCATGGGAAAGCCCGCAGCGCGCGAGCTCGCCGGCGGCCATGTCGTAGAGTCCGACGACCAGGTTCGACGCCATGACGGCGGAGGCGTGGTAGCGGGTCTTCGCGTCGGCGTCGATGCGCGCCACGTGGTTGCCCAAGCTACCGAGAAGCCCCTCGAGAACCTCGACCGCGGCATCGTCCCCCTCAAGGGTGAACCAGGCTCGGCTGAGCTCCTGCCAGCAATCGAACCTGCTGCTCACGGCGTAGAGCGGGTGGCACGACGCCACGGCGGCCCCTGCATCGCGGCACGCGGCGAGCGCGGTGGACGGCGTTGCGCCGGAGCAGTGGGCGACGACCTTGCCGCGCAGGTCCGCGCCGCAGGCGGCGAGCTGCGCGGCCACGTTCGCGATTGCCCCGTCCGGAGTGGTAATAAACACCAGGTCAACGGCTTGCGCGACCTCTGTGACAGTGTCGAACGCGACTCCTCCCGCAAACGCCGCGGCCTCCGCCGAGGACGCTTCCGAGCGGGAAAAGAAGCCGGCAAGGCTCGCCGACCCGTCTTCGCGCAGGTAACGCGCGAGCGAGCAGCCAACCTTGCCGGCCCCGATGAACGCTATGCGAATCGGCGCGCCCAAGCTACTTCGAGCAGCCGCAGTGGCCGCAGCAGGGCTTCTCGCCGGCGGTCTTGGGGTCAAAGATGAAGTTGTCGATCAGGCGGGTCTTGCCGATGTAGACGGCCATGGCGCAGAGCACCGGGACGTCCTCGATCTTCTCGATCTGCACGATGTTCTCGAAGTCGACCATCTTGACGTAGTCGATCTTTGCGAGCGGCTCGGCCTCAATGATCTTCTTCATGGCGTCGAGCACGGTCTTGGCGTTGCGCTCGCCGTCCTCGACCATCTTCTGGCCGGCGAACACGGCGCGGGACAGGCACAGCGCGGCGGTGCGCTCCTCGGCCGAGAGGTAGGTGTTGCGCGAGCTCTTTGCCAGGCCGT
>ERZ1673741.397-NODE-397-length-50583-cov-5.713763_pt1 | contig 50583 bp, 47 predicted proteins | sample MGYA00580209_ERZ1673741 | MGnify/ENA primary metagenome ERZ1673741 (study PRJEB41218, sample SAMN15661754) | gut metagenome | host: Homo sapiens | place: Canada: London | collected 2015-08-20/2019-03-30 | study: EMG produced TPA metagenomics assembly of... | reverse complement strand
ACCCCCAGTTGAACTGGGGGTTTAATCATGCCTATTCGGCGCCAATGACAAAAGGGCTTGTCGCACATGCGACAAGCCCTTTTAAGTTGTTACGCCTCACTGCACGACCAGGGACCGCGGTTCCAGCATGGCCTGCAGTTTTTGCCGCAGGTCTTCTGTCGTTTCTACCCAATACTTTTCCTTGGTCAAGATGGTCTTGCGGCTGCCCATGAGGTGGAAGTAGACTTTGACCGGTCCCGAATGTTGTTCCAGGACCTGGCCGATACGGCCGGCCAAATCGGTCCGTTCCAAGTGGGCCGGAATCTTGATGAATAATTTGGCGCCCATACCGGGATGCCAATAGTCGCCAGCCTGGCGGGCTGCTGCCGGCGATACGGCAGCGGGCTGCACGGGTTCTCCCTTTTCCTTGTCCAACGGTTTCACTTCTTCTGCCAGGATCTGGATACTATCGTCGTTGATATCGGCCCGGCCGCGGATGGCGACGGCCATATCGACGGCGACGGCCTGCTGATAGCGGGCATAGGTCTTAGGGAAGACGACGACCGATACGGTATGGGTGAAGTCTTCGACGGTGATGATGGCCATTTGTTCATTTCGCTTGGTCATGACCTGCTTCTTGGCCGTAATCAGGCCGCCGATGCGCATCATCTTGCCATCGTACTGCCGCCCATCTTCCCCATAGAGGACCGACAAGGGCGTCAATTTCTTCATGATGTCCTTATATTTATTGAGGGGATGGCCGCTGAAATAAAAACCATCGTATTCCTTTTCCATGGCCAGGCGCATTTCAATGGGATATTCCTCGATATCCGGATATTCCAGTTCCGTCATGACATCTTCGGCATCGTCGAAGAGCCCCATCTGACCCGACGCGTAGTCCTTCTGACTGAGGGACCCCATGGCGATGGCCTGGTCGATGACGGCCATGAGCTGGGATCGCTTCTTGCCAAAAGAATCCATAGCCCCGCATTTGATGAGGCTTTCCAGGGCCCGCTTGTTAACGATGTGGTAATCGACGCGGCTGCAGAAATCGCCGAGCGACGTGAACGGTCCGCCTTCTTCGCGTGCCTTGACGATGGCCTCGATGGCGTTGGCACCGACGCTCTTGACGCCGGACAGGCCAAAGCGGATGGCCCCGTCCTGGACGGAGAACATGGATACGCTGGCATTGACATCGGGCGACAGGACCTGGACGCCGTGACGGCGGCACTCTGCGACGTAGTAACTGATTTTACTGACATCGTTGATCATGCTGGTCATAGTCGCTGCCATGAATTCCGGCCGATAATGGGCCTTGAGGTACGCCGTCTGCCAGGCTACGTAGGCATAAGCTGCCGAATGGGACTTGTTGAAACCATAGCCGGCGAAATAGACCATGAGGTCGAAGACCTTGTTGGCAATGTCGTCGGGAATGGCGTTCTTCCGCGTCCCTTCCAGGAAATTAGCCCGCTGGGCGACCAGGATGGATTCCTTTTTCTTGCCCATGGCACGGCGCAGCAAATCAGCCTGTCCCAGGGAAAAGCCGCCCATGACCGAGGCGATCTGCATGACCTGTTCCTGGTAGAGGATGACGCCGTATGTATCCTTGAGGATCGGTTTCAGCAGTGGGTGCAGGTAGGTGACTTTCTTTTCGCCGTGACTGCCCTTGATGAAATCATCGACCATGCCGCTGCCCAAGGGGCCCGGCCGGTAGAGGGCGACGAGCGGGATCATGTCTTCAAAGTGCTTCGGCGCCAGTTCCTTGACCAGGTTGGTAATGCCCGACGATTCCATCTGAAAGACGCCGGCCGTATCGCCTTCGGTCAGGAGCCGGCACGTTTCCGGGTCATCCAGGGGAATGGCATTGATATCCAAATCGATGCCGTGGTCCTTTTTGATCATCTTGACGGCATCACCGATGACGGTCAGCGTCCGCAAGCCCAGGAAGTCCATTTTGAGCAGGCCCAGTTCTTCGACCAGGTCCTTTTCGTACTGTGTCGTCAAATCGCCTTCCTTGGAATGTTGGACCGGCACGTAGTCGTCGACAGGAGCCGCCGAGATGACGACGCCCGCTGCGTGAGTCGACGAATGGCGGACCAGGCCTTCCAGGGATTTACCGAAATCGACGAGGCGGTGGACCGTCGCATTCTGTTCATATTCCTCGCAGAATTCCTTGCTCATCTTCAGGGCCTTGTCGAGGGTCATGCCCAATTCGTTAGGCACCATCTTGACGATACGGTTCACTTCACTCAAGGGGATGTCGAGGACGCGGCCGACATCACGCAGGACAGCTTTGGCCGCCAAGGTCCCGAAAGTGATGATCTGCGAGACGTGGTCGACACCGTATTTCCGGGTAACGTAATCGATGACGCGGCCCCGGTTTTCATAACAGAAGTCCATGTCGATATCCGGCATAGTGACGCGTTCCGGGTTGAGGAATCGTTCAAAGAGGAGGTCGTACTTGAGCGGGTCCAGACCGGTAATGCCCAGCAAATACGCGACGACCGAGCCCGCTGCCGAGCCGCGGCCCGGCCCGACGGGGATTTCATGGTCCCTGGCGTATTTGACATAGTCCCAGACGATGAGGAAGTACGACGGGAATCCCATGGTGTCGATGACACCCAATTCATAATCCAGCCGTTTGCGGACTTCCGGCGTAATGGGGTCATATTTTTCCGGCAAAGCCTGCTCGCAGAGCTTGCGCAGATAGGACGAATCCGTTTCCCCCTTGGGTACGGGGAACTGCGGCAGATGGCGCTCACTGAAAGAGATATCGACGTTGCACTTATCGGCGATTTCCAGCGTCGTATCCAGGGCTTCGGGCATGTCGGCAAAGAGGTCGGCCATTTCGTCGCCGCTCTTCATATAAAATTCATTATTATAAAAGCGGAAATGCGACGGGTCATCGAGGGTACTGCCCGTAGAAATACAGAGTTTGACCTCCTGGGCGGCTGCATCGCTGGGGTCGATGTAATGATAATCGTTGGTAGCCACCAGCTTCAGGCCATATTCCTGGGACCAGCGCTTGAATACCGTGCGGACTGTCTTTTCTTCCGGAATCCCATGGTTCTGGACTTCCAAGTAAAAATCATCCTTGCCAAAAATCGAAACCAGTCGGTCCAAAGTCCGCTTGGCCCCTTCTTCATTGTGATTGAGGATATCCTGCTGGATGTGGCCTTCGATGCAGGCACTCATGGCGATGAGGCCTTCATGATACTGTTCGAGCAAATCATAGTCGACGCGGGGCTTGTGGTAATTATTTTCCCCATCGACAAAACCTTTGGACACAATCTTGATGAGGTTGTGGTAACCCTTATTGTCTTTGGCCAGCAAAATCAAGTGACAGAGCCGTTCTTTCGTCTTCTTTTCAAAACGGCTGCCCCGGGTCATATACACTTCACACCCCAGAATCGGCTTGATGCCTTGGGCTACGGCTTCCTTATACAGATAAATGACACCGTACATATTGCCATGATCCGTAATCGCCACAGCCGGCATATTCAGCTCCTTGGCACGCTTCACCATATCGGGAATCTTGCACAAGCCGTCGAATAAACTGTACTGCGTATGGACATGCAAATGAACAAAAGGCCGCATCCAAAAAATCCTCCTTCAAAAAAAATCGCTAATGAGATAAAGTTATCCGTAATAGGGTATTATACCACATTAGCGATAAGATTGTTAGGGGGGACATAAGACGCCGGCTGCAGGCCGCAGTTCGCAGGCCGCCTTGGACTCAGATGCCGCTACGCGGCAACAAACTCAGAATGACGACATCGCCTCGAGTAACCCTCGGCTCGTGGAAAAAATTGTGGCTCGTGACTCGTGGTTCGTTGTTCGTAAAAACCTGCTATTATACTCAAATAAGTCGTGGTCAAATCTCTCTAGTGAGCTCGTCCTCTACTGCGGTCCGTTTCAGCAGCCGTCTTACCATCCCTTACAGTCATGACCTGACGGGCTGAAAAGACACGTGCGAGCCCCTACAGATACCCGGATAGATTATGATTAAATATCGCAGAGGAACCCTACCAAGACATCCCCTACGCACAAGGCCGATGGCCGTGTATTTTTTCTACAATCTGTGACCAGCATTTATTTTCATCGCCTGTATGCGATTCTGTAGGGGACGTCCCGGAGGGCGTCCCGCCGCGAATCCCGTGCATGGCCAAAATTCAGGATGAATGGCGCACCATCATTTCAAATCCGTGGCACTAAAAGACACATCCAGCAAGTTCCCCGGTTCCAACACCAAGTCCCCATTTTTATATAGTTTTTGCGCCAATTCCTCTGCCTCTTCCTGCGAATCCGCTTGAATCACAAAATCCTGACTGACTCGTTCTTCGACGGTGACCAAAAAAGATTCCATTGAAAATCATCTCCTATTTTAATAAATATCTCCATTCATAATAAAAATTTTACTTTGATCTTGCAATCACAATTTGGATATGATCTAATAAATATTAGATGTATGGAAAAGGAAGGAAGACCTGATATGGCTATCCAAAGTGCCACTAAAGAAAATCTGAAAACATTTTTAAGTAATATATACTATATTCCAATGAATCAACGCGAATATTCTTGGGAGCAGGCTCAACTTGAAGACTTTTGGGAAGATTTCAAATCAGTCATTAATAATCAAGATAGAAAACACTTTTTTGGACAAATTGTAATCTATGATGACAACAAGAAAAAGAAAAAATATATCATAGATGGTCAGCAACGAACCATCACTTCTATGATATTTTTGCGTGCTCTGCAATATATTTGTAGTGAACTTTCCAACACCACAGAAGACGGAGAAGAGAAAGAAGGACTGCAAGATATTATTTCTTCAATTACACAAAACATACTTGGTCAAAAAGCTAATCGCTGGGATAATAGTTCGCGACTGCATTTAACATTTGAAAGTGAGCTCGCCGAAGATGATTATTTTTCCAATAATATCATTAGTAAAGGACCCTCTTTAAAAAAGATAAAAGACAGTTCAGCCTGTGAAAATATGCGTAATGCCTATTTATATTTTTATAATCAAATCAATTCGTATATTGCTAACAAGAGCATGAACAGCCAGATAGAAACACTATATCACATGCGAAATCAGTTTTGGGATAATTTTGAGATTATGTATCTGGAAACAAATGATGCAGGAGAAGCCTATGTAATTTTTGAAACATTAAACGCCAGAGGTAAAGATTTAGAAATAGCCGACCTGTTAAAAAACTACGTTTTTAGTCAAGCAGGTGAAAATATCAAAAAAGTCCAAGGTAATTGGAAAGCCATCGTCGATGAACTATCCGGCTTAGATCTTACAAAATATATTCGTTATTACTGGAACGCTCGTTATACTCTTATCCGTGAAAAAGATTTATACCGTGAAATGAGTGCCACAATAAGAACGCCAAAAAAGAGTGATGATTTAGTAAATAATTTGAAGCATTACGCAGGTTACTATCACGATGCTATCGATCCTGAAAATTGTGATGAATACGAAAGTGACCGTATGATTCACTATCTTCGCTCATTAAAAATTTTAAAGGCAACGTCTTATATTCCCATTTTACTTTCAATGGAAATGAAAGATACCTCATTTAATGATAATGACAAAACCCATGTATTACATGCTATTGTCGTATATATTTTTCGTAACGCCACAATCGCCGGAAAAACAGCTAATGCAACAGAAAAATTTTTCTCAGGAATTGCCAATGATATTTATGAAGAAAAATTAAAAACAGCCGAAGAAATCTCTGCTGCAATTAAAGCTGAGATGATTAGCGATGAAGAATTTTATAATAGTTTTTGTACTTTCAAGACAAAAACCCAACAATATGTCCGATATATTCTCTTGACGATTCATGAATATCACGACAAAAATCACGAAATTAATCGCAACTTCAGCAATGTAAATATCGAACATATCATGCCGAAAACATTATCAAAAGCATGGAAAATAGATAAAAATATACATGAAAAATATCTTTGGCGCCTTGGAAACCTCGCCTTATTAGATGAAAATTTAAATAAAAAAATTTCCAATCAGTCTTTTGAAGAAAAGAAAAAACGCTATAAAGATTCTATAATATATCCTAACCAGGAACTTACAACTTATACCCAATGGACCGCTTTAGAAATTGAGGATAGACAGAAAAAATTAGCTAAATTAGCTTTAGAAATTTGGAAATAATTGCATCTATTTTTACTCGGCATAAATTTATGCCGAGTAATTTGTACTATGTTGTTCTCAAAAGCTTACCATTATACGTGAATAGGTGTGGTGATTAAATCTCACAATGGGCCGCCAGCCACAGCTGTCCGTTTTGGCAACCGTCCTGCGCTTTCCTTTGGTCGGCACCTGACAGGCCAAAAAGGCTTCCAGGCGGCCCATTGTGTTTAATTCTAAATTCTGTCTTATTCTAAGCCATATTTTTTGAAAAGTGTTTCACGGAACTCTTTACTGGAAGCTGCTTTTTTCGCTTCATCATACCGTTTTTCCTCCAATAACAGACTCATCAATTTTTCCCATCGGTTATCTGACGATTTCCGTTCTTCTGCACGACCTTTTTCAATTCCTTCTACACGTCCCTTAGCTTCCCCTTCTTCAAAGGCATCGCGATGGTCCGAGTTATAGTCTAGGATGGCGAGTTCGCGGTTGATGTAAGCCAGGCGTTCGGCGTCATCCTGAAGAAAGGTCCGGGCGGCATCTACGGCTTTATGGATGGCTTCATCGCTCATGATCAGTTCCCCTCCTTCTAATCTACACATATGAACAAGACAAGCCCTATCATGCTGACGGGTCGCCCACGGGCGACCCCTACGATGGTATGAGCTGGTTAGCGAAATACGCCAGCCAGCGCTCCATTTTCGTCATGTCACGGATTCGCTTCTTCGGCGATTTCGTATATTTCGGAATCTCCAGGAAATGAAGGCCTCAGGCCGCGGCGTAGAGCCGTTCGTCGAATTTAGGGCCTGACGGTTCGCAGGCCGCAGTTCACTTCGGATTCAAATGCCGCTGCGCGACGATAAATTCAAATTAACGACATTGCCTCAAGGAACCCTCAGCTCGTGAAAAAATAGTGGTTCGTGGCTCGTGGCTCGTAAAAACCTACCATCATACAAGAATAGGTATGCCAAATCTCACAACGGGCTGCCCTTTGGGACAGCCCCTACGCACAAGGCCGTTGGCCGTATATTTTTTTGCGGTCTGCCGTCTGCGAACTGCGGTCTGCGAACTGCGGTCTGCGAAATCTCCATCACTCCCAATCGTCGTATTGACTATCGTCATACTGGCTATCGTCGTACTGGTTATCGTCGTACTGGCTGTCGTCATCAGGGTTATCCCAATTCCCGTCGTAATCGCGTTCGGCCCGTTCTTGTTCTTTGTTCCGTTCGTGGAGTTCGTGCAGGATAAGTCCTGTGCCGACGGCTGACAGGAAGGCCGCATCGTCGGCATCGAGTCGATGTTTCGTCTTTACGGGTTCCTGGGCCGACTGGATTTTTTCTTTTTCAGCTGCCGCTGTCTTTTCCCGTTTTTTTTGTTCGGCCTGTTTCTGGCCGCTCCGCCGCAGGCCACAGATGATGACAAAGGTCGTCAGGGTCGCCGCGATGACGGCTTTCAAGGGGTCCGTGACGCCGAGCCACATATAGAGTTTGGCAGTGCCTGTGAGCAGTAAAAATAAGAAGATGATCAATCGAGCTGGCATAGCCCTCACCTCGTATCGTAAAAAACATAGTTCCTATGCTTTTATTATATCATGACTCGCCCATTCTGAAACGTTTAACAAATCCCATCCCCATTACAAGCCTGTCTTTTTATGGTAAAATGGGGACAACGTCACAATATTTTATCACCAAGGGGGATTTCGATTTATGCTCAATCAAGTTTCTGTATTCGCTGAAAACACGAAGGGCGCCTTGCGCAAGATGACGTCGGTCTTAGCCGATGCCAATATCAATATCTACACCATGCTGGCCAATGACAGCGCAGAATTCGGCATCATCCGCCTCATCGTCACCAATCCGGAACTGGCTGTCTCGAAATTGCAGGAAGCCGGCTACCAATGTCATATGGACAAAGTCGTCGCCGTCGAAATGGGCGATACGCCGGGCTGTCTGGACAAAATCCTCGACAGCCTCCGCCAGGCCAATATTTCCATTGACTACTTGTATATTTCCTATAACCGCCAGGCCGGCATACCGGTCGCCATCTTCAAGACCCGCGAAATGGAAACGGAAACGTTCCTGCGCGGTAAAGGATATGTATTGTTGGATACTTTTTAAAAAAAAATCGCTGTCGCACGTACGACAGCGATTTTTTTTTAGTGGCTAGTGGTTAGGGGTTGGTTTTTAATTTAAGGCCCTCTTCTACAAACTACAAACTCCGTACTACAAACTATAGAGAAGCTCCTACAGTGCGGCTATAAGACCGCAAAAACGAACCACTAGCCACGAGCCACTAATTACAGCAATTCTGCCATGTCGTAGATGAGGCGTTCGGATTTTTCCCAGCCCAGGCAGGGGTCGGTGATGGATTTGCCATAGGTGCCTTCGCTGATTTTCTGATTGCCGTCTTCGATGTAGCTTTCGATCATCAAGCCCTTGACCAGCTGTTTGATGTCGGCCGAGTGCTTGCGGCTGTGGATGACGTCTTTGGCGATGCGTATCTGTTCGAGGTATTTCTTGCCCGAATTGGCATGGTTGGCGTCGACGATGACGGCCGGATAGGACAGGTCCCGCTTGCCATAGGCTTCGTACAGGCGCTGGAGGTTTTCATAATGGTAGTTAGGCATACTGTTGCCGAAGCTGTCGACGTAACCGCGCAGGATGGCATGGGCCAGCGGGTTCCCTTTGGTGCGGACTTCCCAGCCGCGGAAGAGGAAATCCTGCGTGTGCTGGGCGGCTTCGATGGAGTTGAGCATGACCGAAATGTCACCGGATGTCGGGTTCTTCATGCCCACAGGGATACCGACGCCGCTGGCGATCATGCGGTGGAACTGGTCTTCGACAGACCGGGCACCGACGGCGGCATAGGACAAGAGGTCCGACAAGTAACGGAAGATTTCCGGATAGAGGACTTCTTCGGCGCAGGTAAAGCCCGTTTCGCGGACGACGCGGGCATTCATTTCACGGATGGCGATGATGCCGCCCAGCATGTCTTCCTTGCCTTCCGGGTCCGGCTGATGGAGCATGCCCTTATAGCCGACGCCGATGGTACGGGGTTTGCTGGTGTAGACGCGCGGGATGATAAAGATTTTATCTTTGACCTGTTCCTGGACCTTGACCAGGCGATGGATATAATCGAGGACAGCCGGTTCATTGTCGGCCGAACAGGGACCGATGATGAGCAGGAAGCGGTCGTCCTGGCCGGTCAGGATGTTCTTGATTTCTTCATCCCGTTTCGCCTTGACGGCTTTGACCTTGTCGTCGATGGGAAATTGTTCCATCAGTTCCTGTGGTTCCGGTAATTTTCGGATATATTCCATTTGCATTTCCATAATATCTTCCCCCTGAGTAAAAGTGATGTTGGTCACATTATAGCACAGGTTGCGGCCTTTCCCTATAGGGAAAATCAGCCCAGCCGGACAGTAAACGTTATACGTTGGGCCTTATAGGATACATTGATCTTGCCACCCATGAGTTTCGTCAATTCTTCGGCCATGGACAAGCCGATGCCGTAGCCGGCCTTCTGACTGTTATGGGACGTATCGCCGCGGTAGAAGCGTTCAAAGAAGCGGGAATAGTCCACATTGGCCCCGTCGGCATAGGTGTTGGTCACGGCGACGACAGCCCCCTTCCCCAAGCGGCCCCGGCGCAGGGAGACGTCGATGGTCCCTTTGTCGTCGCAATACTTGACGGCATTGTCGACGAGGATGTTGACCAGTTCATAGAAGCACTTACTGTCGCCTTTGACGTGGATGCCGTCGGCAATGGCCGTCGTCAAGGTCTTTTCGGCGTCAATGGCCAGCTGCTGGAAGGAGTCGGCTACGGCATGGACCGTTTCCGACAAGTTCACGTCGGTAATGACCAGGTCGACCTGGGATCGTTCGCCCATCTTGGACAGCATGATGAGGTCCTGGATCAGGTTGGACAGGCGGCGGACCTGCTTGAGGATGCTGTCCGTCCACTGGCTCTGGCCATTGAGCATCTCAATGGCTTCGGCGTTGGCCGAGATGATGGCAATCGGTGTCTTGAGTTCGTGCCCGGCGTTAGTGATGAAACGCTTCTGGTTCTCCATGTTGCGCACAAAGGGACGGATAGCGACGTTGCACATGGCTGCCAGGATGATGACATATAAGATGACGCAGCCCAGGCCAAACCAGAGCGAATAGCGCATGAACGAGGCGACGGCGGCGACGTCGCGCGTACAGTCGAGGATGACGATGAGGAAGCTTCCGTCGTCGTTGGGCTGAATCATATAGGCATAACTGGCCCGGTTCTTTTTGAAAAAGCCCTGTTTCGTCCCGTTTTCCCGCGCCTCAGCGACAGTCGTCCGGGCATAGTCGATGGCTTCTTTTTCAGAAAACGAAGCGATGTGCTGGATGTCGATTTTTTCCGCATAGCCGCCGGCATTGACGAGAACGCTGAAAAAGCGTATCTGGTAGGCAAATTCCGGCGTCTCTTCGGTCCATGACGGGTCGCTGAAGAAACTGCCATCGTCGCCGCCGATTTTCTGGGGCACAGCGCCGTTGTTATGGATGATATAGGTCAGGACCGACATGACCTGCTGATTCATCCGCATATAGGCGATGGTATTGATGAGGCCCAGGGCGCCGCCGAGGACGACGAGGACGCCGATTGTCGCCATGATGATGAATTTACGGCGCAGGCGCTTGATCATATTCATGGTCTAACCCTCCGCAGACGCTTCTTTCACGGTCAAGGCATAGTCCTGCCCTCTTTGGCCGACGATTTCAATGTCGGCCTGGACGGCTTCGAGCTTTTCCCGTAAATACGAGACGTAAAGGAAGACGATGCCTTCATCGACGTCGTCTTCTTCATCGCCCCAGACGTTATCGAAAATCTGGGCCGTCGACAGGGTTTTGCCGGCGTTGGCCATGAAGAATTTCATGAGCTTCGTTTCCTTATTAGCCAGGCGGATAGAATTGCGGCAGGCCAGTTCCTGTTCTTCCACGTCGAGTTCGACATTGCCGACAGTGAGTTTCGACGGCGCATAGGACGTCGACCGCCGCGTCAGGGAGCGCAGGCGGGCCAGGAGTTCGCCCATGGCGAAGGGCTTGGTCAAGTAGTCGTCGGCACCGGCGTCGAGGCCGGTAATGCGGTCGTCGATTTCGGCTTTGGCCGTCAGCATGATGACCGGCATCATATTCCCTTTGTCGCGGATTTCCTTCAAGGCCTGGACGCCGTCCTTCTTCGGCATCATGATGTCGAAGATCATACAGTCATAGGACTGGGACAGGGCTTTTTCGACGGCAGCCTGGCCGTCATAGACGGCATCGACATCGTATCCCGAATGGGTCAGGATGGCAGACAGAGCTGCGGACATTTCTTTTTCATCTTCAGCTAATAGAAGGCGCATAGCGTTTCCCCCTTATTCTTGTGCATGGATCAAATTGCGGATAGTCTGCATGGACACGTCGCACGAAGCCAGTTCATCGGCACAGCGCTTGAGTTCCCGGACGATGAGTTCCGGGTTCTTGATGTCGTGCTTGTATTTCATCTGATGTTCCAGGCTGGCCCAGGAATCCATGGCAATCGTGCGCAACTGGACTTCGGCATAGAAATGACCCGGATTGGCGCCGGTCACATCTTCATAAGGCTCTTCCAGTTCCAAAATGACGTGGTAACTGCGATAGCCGTTCGGTTTGACGTGGCGGATATAATCTTTCTCTTCGACGACGCGGACGCCATCGAGGCTTTTCAGGAAGTCGATAGCCCGATAGATGTCGTCGAGAAAACAACAGACGATACGGATGCCGATGGCATCGCGGATATCGTGGAGAGCCGAATAGGCCGTCTGAGGCAGGCCCTTGCGGTCACATTTTTCCCGCATACTCCCTTCGGACTTGATGCGGTAAATCAGGTGTTCATAAGCCGCTTCCCCGGTCTTGGCCTTTATATCGTCACTATAGGCGCGGATACGGCCGATAATATCTTCCAGAGCAGCCTGCAAAGCCGGTCCATAGGAACCATAGATAGAATCCATAGTAGTATCACCTCATTCTACAAATTGTCGGGAATGTACGAATATTATAGCATAGAAAAAGGCTTGTCGCACAGCGACAAGCCTTTTTAGTGGTTAGCAGCTAGTGGTTAGTGGTTAGCCACGAGCCACTAACCACTAATCTTTCTTATTCGTCAAATAGTACGAAATGCGACTCAAGCCGATGGACAGGTCTTCGCGGAAGACGAAGATGCCGTCCGGTACGGTCAGGCGCAGCGGTGCAAAGGACAGGATGCCCCGGATGCCGGCGGCGACCATCTGGTCGGCGACCTGCTGAGCTACGGCTGCTGGTGTCGTGATGATGCCGATCTGGATGCCTTCGCGCTGAATGACTTCGCCCATTTCAGAAATCGGCGTGACTTCGACGCCGCCGACGTTCTGACCGATGATGCGGTGATCGACGTCGAACAAGCCTGTCGTGCGGAAGCCCAGGCGGCCGAAAGTCTTGTAGTTCGCCAAGGCCCAGCCGAGATGGCCGATGCCGGCGATACCGATTTTCCAATGCTGCTGCAGGCCGATGATTTCCACGATCTGCTGGCATAATTCACTGACGTAATAGCCTACGCCCTTTTTCCCAAAAGCCCCAAAGCAGGTCAGGTCTTTGCGGATTTGTTCCGGCGTAATCCCCAACCGTTCCCCTAACTTTTCGGATGAGATGATATCGATTCCCGCGTCTTGCAATAATAGCAAGTCCCTGTAGTACAGCGGCAATCGTTCGATGACAGCATCCGATATTGCCTTTTTCTGTCTCATGGATAATACCCTCCAACTATGTCCCAAGCTATTCCCTATAGCTATAAGTCATCTTATCTAGTGATAATAGTCACAGACTTATTATATATCATTGTGAATTATTTCGCAAACTATTTTTATCGTTTTTTTCACATTCTTCGCCATACATGTTAGCAAAAAGGGCACTCATCAGCCAAAAAGTAAGTGAAATCTGGGTACTAAATAAATCGTAGTCGCTCATGCCGCTGATTCCCAGGGACAAGACGGCAGCGGCCAGGGTCATGGCCAGGGACCGGCTGAAGGTGTGGGCCGCATGGCTGCGTACATAGCGGATGGCATACCAGGCATTGCCGAAAAAGAACCATAAGCCGAAGCCCAGGCCGGCCATGCCCGTTTCTGCCAGGATGTTGAGGTACATATTATGGGCGTGGAAGATGACGATACCTGCTTCCTGGATCAATTCATTATAGACGGGATAGACGTGTTTGAAGGCGCCCCAGCCAATGCCCAGGACGGGATGGTCGACAAACATGGCAATGGCTGCCTCCCACATGTCCATGCGCATGGAAACGGACGTGTCCGCTTCGCTGTGGCTGAAAATGGACATCAGGCGGTCGGCGACGCCGCCGTGGTAGAAAGCCAGGATCAGCGGGCCTGCCAGAAAGAGGAGCCACACCCGTTTATCCCAAAAGAGGCCGAAAAAGAAAATCAAAGCGCAGACGCTGAGCCATGCGCCACGGGAATAGGTCAGGATCAGGCAGAGGGTCAGGATGGCAAAAAAGGCCAGGTACATGACGTGATGCCAGCGATGGCGGGTACAGATCATCATCGACGCCGCAGCGCTCATGATAATCAGCAGGAAGGCCGACAATAAGTTAGGGTTGTACAGCGTCGAGTACATGCGGCGCCGCAGCATGGGAAAGGCTGAGTTGTCGACCCATTCGGCCTCGTGGAGGGTCAGCATGTGGGCATACTGGTACAGGCCGTACAGGGCGACGACGAAGGCACTGAGGAGGAGCGTCGAAAAGAGCAGGCGCCGTTCCCAGGAATGGCGGACGAACAGGAGGATGCCAAAGTAGAGCACGAGGTACTGCAAAACCGTGAAGGCATAGAAAGCCGTCCCTAAGAGAAAGTGCGGCGAGCCGACGAGAGACAGAAAGGCCACCAGGGCAAAGCCGACAGCCGGCAGGGACAACGGCGACTGGCGCAGGGGCAGTTTGGGATATTTTTTACAGTAATAGAGCCCCAGGCCCAGGGCGATGATGAAAAAGCCTTCCATAATGAACAAGTTCAACGGCATAAAAAAGACAGTACCAGCCATAGCATAGACGACGCGCAGCCGTGCCCGCTCGGCTGGCGTACTGCCGGTCCGTATCATCCACTTCATAACGTTCGCTCCTTACATTCCGTGTAAAATATATGTATCATTTTACCATAAGAAGGCGCAGAGGCGCAACGAAAAGAGGCTGTCGCACGTGCGACAGCCTCTTTTCAGGGGTTAGGGACTAGGGATTAGGGGTTAGTGGCTAGTGACTGACCACTCGGCCCTTACTCAATATGGTATCTCTTCCGGAAGTATTTCCGGACTTCTCCCTGGATGTACAGAGAGCCGACGATGCAGAGGACCTGGTCCGGTTTGACGGCAGCCAGGGCTTTGTCCAGGCCTTCGGCGATGGTGCCGGCCCAATCGGCTTTGCACGGCAGGATGGCCGCCATGGCCTTGGGGTCGGCTGAGCGCGGCGTCGGTGCCGGTGCGCAGACGACGTAATCGTCGTCGTGGAAGAGTTCCCGTACCATCTGACTATAATCTTTGTCGGCCAGGACGGAGAAGAGGAAGACCCGCTTCCGCGAGGCGAAGACGTCTTCGTAAGTCTTGCAGAAGGTGTCGATGCCAGCCGGGTTGTGGGCGCCGTCGAGGACGACGTCGATGTCACCGGCTTTGAAGACCTGGAAGCGGCCTGGCCACTGGACATGGCGGATGCCGTTTTCCAGGACCGTCCGGGTCAGTTTCTTTTCATGGCGGGCCAAGATGAGCAGTGTCATGACGGCAGCGGCGCAATTCGTCCGCTGGTGTTTGCCCAGCAGGGGCAGGACCGTCGTAATGGCAAAGCCGTATTTTTCCCGGACCGTCACCATCTGACCGGCTTCCGGGTCTTCCGGTCCGGCGCTGCCGACGACGTCGAAGCTGTGGTCCAGGGCATAGAGGCGGCTGTGCTTTTCATAGGCCTTGCGGGCGATGACCTGCAAAGCCGGCCCATCGGCCGTCGTGACGACAGGTACGCCTTCCTTGATGATGCCCGCTTTCTGTTCGGCAATGGCTTCGATCGTATTACCACAGTATTTCATGTGGTCCATGGCGACGTTAGTGATGACCGAGACGACGGGGACGATGACGTTCGTCGAATCGAGGAGGCCGCCCAGGCCTACTTCGATGACGGCGTAATCGACGCCGATATAGTCGAAATACCAGAAAGCAGCAGCCGTAATCATTTCAAATTCTGTCGGCCCTTCCCCGCCGGCAGCGACCATGGCCGTCACGGCGTCTTTGACGACGGATACGGCTTTGGCGAAGTCGTCGCGGGAAATGTCATGGTTGTCGATATGGATCCGTTCCGTATAGTCTTCCAGATGAGGCGACGTGTAGCGGCCCGTCCGGAAGCCCGCTTCGGTCAGGACCGAGGCGATCATAGCCGTCACCGAGCCCTTGCCGTTGGTCCCGGTGACGTGGATGGTCTTATAGTTGTTCTGGGGATTGCCCAGCCGTTCCAGTAAGGCCTGGATACGGCCGAGCCCCAGCTGGATGCCAAAGACATTGGCTGATTCCAGATAGTCGATTGCTTGTTCGTAGGTCATAGCTGCCTCTTAGAGTTTAGCCAGGTCTTCCATGCGCTTGGTCAAAGCAGCCATCTTTTCCTGATAGTCGGCGAGCTTGCCCTTTTCTTTTTCGACGACCGCTACCGGTGCTTTCGAGAGGAAGCCCTGGTTGGACAGTTTCTTGTCGAGGCGGGCGATTTCCTTCTGGAGTTTTTCCTGTTCCTTCTGGACGCGGGCCGTTTCTTTTTCGACGTCGATGAGGTCTTTGAGCTGTAAGTAGACTTCAATGCCCGGAACGACGGCGACGACGGCATTTTCCGGTTTGGCATCGCCTGCACCGAGGAGGGTTACTTTATCGGCAAAGGCCAGGGTATGGAAGTAATCTTCGTAAGTCTTCAAGGTCTGAGCCATGTCTTCCGTAGCCGGAGCCAGGATGACCGGTGCCTTCTTGCCCATGGGGACGTTCGATTCGGCGCGGAGGTTACGGATGCCTTTGATGGCTTCCATCATGGTATTCATCGTAGCGGCATCGGCCGGGAAGTTCCATTTATCCTGCGTCTTCGGCCAGGGAGCGACGATGATGCTTTCGCCTTCGTGAGGCAGGTGCTGCCAGAGGTGTTCCGTAACGAAGGGCATGAAGGGATGGAGCATTTCCAGGGTGTGCGTCAGGACATAGACCAGGACGTACTGGACCGTGTGCTTGTCCCGTTCGCTTTCGGCCTGGTAAAGGCGCTTCTTGGCCAGTTCGATGTACCAGTCGCAGTAGGAGTTCCAGATGAAGTTGTAAACAGCATCGGCAGCGTCGCCGAGTTCAAATTTATCCAGGTCTTCCGTGACTTTGGCGACGGTTTCATTGAAGGATGTGAGGATCCAGCGGTCGGCCAGGGTCAGGTCTTTATCTTCAGGGATGAAGGTTTCGTCGAAATCACCGAGGTTCATGATAACGAATTTAGAAGCGTTCCAGATCTTATTGGCAAAGTTACGGTTCGCTTCGACGCGTTCCATGTAGAAGCGCATGTCGTTGCCCGGCGTATTGCCCGTGACCAGGGTGAAACGCAGGGCATCGGCGCCGTACTGTTCGCAGACACCGAGGGGATCGATGCCGTTGCCCAGGGATTTACTCATCTTGCGGCCCTGGCTGTCGCGGACCAGGCCGTGGATGAAGACGTTCTTGAAGGGGATTTCCTTCATGAATTCGCAGGTCATGAACATCATGCGGGCGACCCAGAAGAAAATGATGTCATAGCCCGTGACCAGGACGCTGGTCGGGAAGAACTGCTGAATATCCGGCGTCTTATCGGGCCAGCCCATAGTCGAGAACGGCCAGAGAGCCGAGCTGAACCACGTATCGAGGACGTCCGGGTCGCGATGGATGTGTTTGCTATGGCAGTGCTGACATTCTGTGATGTCTTCCCGGCTGACGGAAGACTTGCCGCAGTCATCGCAGTACCAGACAGGGATCTGATGGCCCCACCAGAGCTGACGGCTGATACACCAGTCGTGGACGTCTTCCAGCCAGTGATTATAGGTCTTGACGAAACGGTCGGGGATGAACTTCGTCTTGCCGTCTTCGACGGCCTTGAGGGCGGCTTCAGTCAAGGGTTTCATCTTGACGAACCACTGCTTGGTGACGAACGGTTCGACTGTCGTCTTGCAGCGCGAGCAATGACCGACGGCATGGGTCAGTTCTTCGATGTGGTCCAGGAGGCCCAATTCTTTCAAGTCGGCGACGACGGCTTTCCGGCAGTCTTCCCGGGTCATGCCGTTGTATTTGGCACCGGCTTTTTCATTCATCGTGCCGTCGAGGCTCATGATCATGATGGATTCCAGGTTGTGGCGCTGGCCCATTTCAAAGTCGTTCGGGTCGTGAGCCGGCGTAATCTTGACGGCGCCCGTACCGAAGCTGATATCGACGTAATCGTCGGCGATGACTTCGACTTCGCGGTCGACGAGAGGAACGACGACTTTCTTGCCGATGTATTTCTTCATGCGGTCGTCAGCCGGGTTGACGGCGACAGCCGTATCGCCCATGATCGTTTCCGGACGGGTCGTAGCGATCATGATGTAGTCATCTTCGCCGACGACAGGGTATTTGATGTACCAGAGATGGCCCTGGACGTCGGAATGGTCGACTTCGATATCCGACAGGGCCGTATGGCAGTGCGGGCACCAGTTGGTGATGCGCTGGCCCTGGTAGATGAGGCCTTTTTCATAGAGCGTGACGAAGACTTCGCGGACGGCGCGGGCGCAGGTATCGTCCATGGTGAAGCGCTTGCGGCTCCAGTCGCAGGAAGATCCGAGGCGGCGGACCTGTTTTTCGATGCGGCTGCCGTACTGTTCCTTCCAGGCCCAGACGCGTTTCAGGAATTCTTCACGGCCGATGTCGTAGCGGGACTTGCCTTCTTCTTTGGCCAGCTGCTGTTCGACTTTGACCTGGGTTGCAATACCGGCGTGGTCCGTGCCGGGGATCCAGGCAACGTTATAGCCTTCCATGCGTTTGAAGCGGACGAGGATATCCTGCAGGGTATTGTCCAGGGCGTGGCCCATGTGGAGCTGACCCGTGACGTTCGGCGGCGGCATGACGATGCTGAACGGTTCTTTGCTCGGATCCGGGTCCTGATGGAAGTAGCCATTCTTTTCCCAAAAATCATACCAGGACATTTCAATGTCGTTCGGTGCATAAGCGCCTAACTGTTCCTTATTCCATTTCATCTGTATTCCCTCCAAAACAAAAAAAGAGCATTCCCTCGCCTAAGGGTATTCCTTAGGACGAAAGAATGCTGTATCTTCCGCGGTACCACCTAATTTGCCGCTTGCGCGACCGCTTCATGGCACAGGTAACGTCTGCTGCACGGGCAGGCCTTTCCTCCTGCCAGCTCCCGGGTGACGCGCCCTACCCTCTTTGGATGCCCTCGCACCGGACTCGGCATCTCGCTGACAAAAAGAAATAAGGCTTCTTCCGCTCATCGCTTTTATGTGATAAATATTGTAGCAAGTTTACTTGGGCCTGTCAAGGTACTCCGCGTAAAATCAATAGACGCCCTGCTTGAAGAGGGTCATCATTTCCATGGTCAGGCTGGCCTTTTCCGTATCTTCCGGAATGTCCTTGCGGTCGATCCAGCCGGCCGTGGCCAGTTCGCCGTGGTCGACTTGCAGCCTACCGTCGCCGTCGAGGTCGCAGAAGAAGCCAAAGAGCAGCGTATCCGTGAAGCACCAGGGCTGGCTCTTATAGAACTGCAGATTCTTGACACGGATGCCCACTTCTTCCATGACTTCCCGGTGGACCGTTTCTTCGATGGTCTCACCGACTTCGGCAAAACCGGCCAGCAAGGCGATATTCTTGTATTCCCGTCCGGCATACTTCGAGACCAGCAGTTTGTCGCCATGGCGGACGGCGACGATGACGGCCGGACAGATGCGCGGATAAATCATGGTGTGGCAGTGGTCGCAGTGTACCATGCGTTCGTTCTCGCTGTGTACCATGGGGCGGCCGCAATGGCCACAATAGATGTGGTTGCTGTACCAGTTGTGCAGGGACAGGCCGGCGATGCCGGCAAAGGCCAGGTAACGCGGCCGGGCAGCGCGCATGAAATTGATGGACACATAGGTAAAGCCGTCCCGTTCCGGCAGGGCTTCCTTCGCCAGGTAGAACTGGGCCCGGTCTTCGGCAAAGAGCCAGCGGAACTGGTCTTCTCCGATGTCGGCATAGTCGGCATGGCGGGGATAGACGAATTCTTTATCGCCCGTCAGCCGGACCAGGACCTTGCGGCCCTGATAAGACAGCAGAATACCATCCCGCGCCAGAGGCACAGGGTGGTATTCGACATGGTACGTGTGATTGCCAATGTCTTGTATCATTCGACGAGTTTCGCTCCTTCATTGCTGCATTTCAGGATATGGCCCGTAGCGGCGATGCCGTGGTCGTTGAAGCAGTTGATCATGGCGTCCATGATCTGCACTTCCTGATCCGTCGCAAAGGCGATGAGCGTCGAACCGGAACCGCTGATGGTAGCGCCCAGGGCACCGGCTTCGACGGCCTTCTTGAGGACCAGTTCGCCGCTGGGGATGAGGCGCAGGCGGTAGGGCACGTGCAGTTTATCCTGCAGGCCATAGGCGATGCGGTCGTACTGCTTGGTGAACAGCGAAGAAACGAGGAAGCTGACGCGGCTGACGTTGAAGACGGCGCTCTGGTAGTCGATAGTCTTGGGTAGGGCCTTGCGGGCTTCTTCCGTCGAAACTTCGACTTCCGGGCTGACCGTAATGAAAGACAGGTCATCGTCGATGGGGATGGAATTGGTCAGGGTCTTGCCATCGACCATGATAGAAACGGACAGGCCGCCGTAAATGGCAGGAGCCACGTTGTCAGGATGGCCTTCCAGGACGGTCGCCATGGTCAGCATATCTTCGCGGGTCATCTTATTGCCCGTCAGGGCATTGCCGATGAGGATGCCGCCGACGAGGGCTGCCGAACTGCTTCCCAGGCCGCGGGCCGGCGGAATAGCATTGACCAGCCGCAGTGTGCCGCCCTTGGGCAGGGACTGGCGGTTCTTGATGGCCACGGCCTTCATGGCCTGGCCGACCATGTTCTCATCGAAATTACGGGGCAGGGAATTGGCTCCCAAACCTTCGATTTCGACAGTGATCGTGTCTTTATCCGGTTCTTCCGTAAAATAAATGTCATTGTACAAAGTCAGCGCAATCCCGACGGCATCAAAGCCGGAGCCGACGTTAGCCGACGTGGCCGGGATCTGTGCGTGCAGCGTTTTTGTCATTTCTTACACCTCGATTACACGAATGGCATTCGCAATCTTGCGAACGCACGACAAGTCTTCGATTTTCTGGAGCGAAGCCTGGACCAGGCCTGCTGGCGATTTGTCGATGAGGATGACGATTTCAGCGATTTCTGCCGTTTCATCCTTCTGGATGAGGGAGCGGATACTGATATTGTTTTCTGCCAGGACCTTGGAAACAGCCGCCAGGACGCCCGGCGCATTGTTGACGATCATGCGGATATAGTACGGCGAGGAAATGTCGGCCTGCGGTTTGAGCTTGGCTTCGTGCCATACGTAATCCCGTTTGCCCGTCATCTTCAGGTTGCGGTGGAGGATGACGTTCATGACGTCGCTGACGACGGCACTGGCTGTCGGCAAGGAGCCGGCGCCCTGGCCGTAGAACATGACGTCGCCGACGCAGTTGCCGCGGACGCAGACGGCATTGTAAGCGCCGTCGACGTTGGCCAGCGGGTGGCCTTTGCGGATGAAGGCCGGATGGACGTTGAGGGAAATGCCGTCTTCATCCTGGCGTGCAATGGCCAGGAGCTTGATGACATAGCCCATTTCCGTGGCGTGTTCAATATCTTCTTTGCTAATGTTTTCAATGCCTTCGACATGGACGTCGTTGAAGGTCACAGCCGAATGGAAGCCCAGCGTTGCCAGGATGGCGATCTTGCGGGCCGCATCGTAACCGCTGACGTCGTTCGTCGGGTCCGCTTCGGCATAGCCCTTTTCCTGGGCTTCCTTGAGGACGTCTTCATACGACGAGCCATAGGCGGTCATGTTGGACAAGATGAAGTTCGTCGTGCCGTTCATGATGCCGATGATTTCTTCGATGCGGTTGCTGTTGAGCGACGAATACATCGGGCGCACGATGGGGATGCCGCCGGCGACACTGGCTTCGAACTGGAAGTCCACGTTGTGCTGCTGCGATAATTTCAGCAACGGGATGCCGTAATCGGCGATGAGGTCCTTATTGGCACTGATGACGCTCTTGCCGCGCAGGAAGCACTGTTCGATGCAGTCCTTGGCAAAATCGGCGCTGCCCATGACTTCGACGACGATGTCGATTTCATCGTCGTTGATGATGTCGTTGAAATCCGTCGTGAGCTGGATGGAATCAGGTAAGTCTTCCATCTTTTCGTACTTATTCAAATCGCGGATGAGGACCTGCTTGATGTTGATTTTCGTATTGAGCTGTTCTTCAATGAGCGGACCGTTCATGGCCAGTAAGTCGACAACCCCTTTTCCAACCGTACCGCAGCCTAACAAGGCAATGGAAACATTTTTCATGAGCCTACTCCCCCTTTTTATCTTACGCTTGTCCGATGATATCGACTTTGCTGACACCGGACAGCTTTTCCAACGTTTTAATCAGTTCATCGACAGGAACGGTCATATCCTTGGTTTCGATGGACAAGCTGACATCTGCCATTCCCTGCAAGGGAATCCCCTGGTTGATGGTCAGGATACTGCCGTTATTGGCAGCGACCGTGTTGAGCACTTGCGATAATTCCCCAGGCCGGTCGAAGATCATGACCGACAAGGTGACGATTTTCCCCTGAGTCACATCGTAAAACGGGAAGACATAGTCCTTATACTTATAGTACGCACTGCGGCTCAAGTCCATCATGCGGACGGCTTCGTTGATGGTGCGCGTCTGATGATGCTTGAGGATTTCCTTGACCTTGATGGTCTTCTTGATGGCTTCGGGCAGAATGTCTTCGCGGACCAGGTAAAATTTATGGTTGCTGTCTTCTTTCACTCGGCTTCCTCCCTTTCGAGAAAATATTGATACGTCGCCATGAGGCCCGGCATGAGTTTCATCTTCGGCCGCCAGCGGAGCGTTTCGATGGCCTTTCCATTGGTCAGGGACGACCGGAAAATATCGCCCTTGCGGGCTTCTCCATAAGAAACGGCCACACCGGCATGAGAGAAATACAAGAGAATCTCTTTCAGGGCGTTGATGGTCGTCTCGATCTGGGTGCTGATGTTATAAATCCCTGACGGCACGCCGCTGTCCATAGCGGCGATATTGGCGCGGGCCACATCCTTGACGTAGACGAAGTCGCGGGACTGTTCACCGTCGCCGAAAATCGTCAGGTCCTGACCGCAGGCCAATGCTCTGGCAAAGAGGCCGACGACACCGCCTTCGCCGCCATTGCCCTGGCGTTCGCCATATACATTGGCATAGCGCAGGATGGCATAGGGCAGGCCGAACAGGCTGCCATAGAGCTGGATATACTTTTCTGCAGCCACTTTGGTCAAGCCGTAGAACGACGCCGGTGCCAGTGGTTCCGATTCGCTCAGGGGCACTTTAGGATTATCGCCATAGACGGCGGCCGACGACGAATAGATGAATTTCTGTACACCCTGACGGCGGCACTGTTCCAGGACATTGATCAGGCCGATGACGTTGAGTTCGGCATCTTCCCTGGGATGGGCCAGGGAGTAGGATACCTGGGTCTGGGCCGCTTCATGAAAGACGACGTCGAAACGGCCTTCTTCAAAGAGGGCCTGCAGGGCTGCTTCGTCGCGGATATCGCCCTCGACGAAACGGGCCTCTGTCGGGATTTGATCCCGGCAGCCTGTACTCAGGTTATCAAAGACGGTCACGTCATGGCCGTCTTCCAGCAAGGCGTCGACGAGGTGGGAACCGATGAAGCCGGCCCCGCCGGTAACTAAAATATGCAAAGTAAGACCTCCGATCCTTACGGCAGGTCACCGTAAGTAATGAGTTCAATCTGTTTGGCTTCCAGCTGCTGGCGGATAGCCGGTGACAGCAGGGCCTGGAATTCATCCTGCCAGTGATAGCCCCAGGCAAAGGACTGGCTGAGGACAGCCGTACTGCGGCCTGGATGCATCATGATTTCATGGGTCCCAAAAGGCAGTCTGTCGATGAGATAGTGCAGATTGCTTTCCGTCATGTGCCCGCCGTCGACCATGCCCCAGAAAAAGTCCGTCGTCGTAAAGTGCAGGCGCCGGACCGAGGCCATGGCTTTCTTCGACAAGTAGGTCAGTCCGTCGCGGCCGGCAATGCGCACGGGATTGGCCGACAATACCTTATAGGAATAGGCTTCCCTGGGGATGCGCAGGCGGTGGATACCGTACTTCATCATCAGCGACTGGACGATGGACCAGACCTGCGGCAGGACGTGCAGGTGCTGGTGGCTGTCCAGGTGGTCGATGGGAAGGCCCGTGGCCATGATTTTTTCCATCTGGGCGTCGAGTTCCCGGTAGACCTGACCGTAATCGAGTTTCCCCTGACAGGCCCGCTTGACGACTTCCGTATAGCTTTCCGGCAGCAGGCCGTCGGGCTGGACCAGGGTCGGCACTTCCCTGGCCGACAGGACCGTCGGCAGAGAACCGACCAGGCTGAGATGGATGCCGATGCCCAGGCCGGGACATTTCCGGGCCAGGTCGACGGCCTCGTCAAAGGCCGGGCCGTTGGCCAGCAGAGACGTGCTAGTCAGGACACCTTGTTCGCAGGCTTCGATGACGGCCTGATTGACTTCTGTATGGATGCCGAAATCATCGGCATTGATGATGACTCTGTTCATCTTTCAAACTCCCCGTCCTTTCAGGACGTACTACATAATGAGCTTAATGACTATTATACATGGACAATCGTATTTTGACAATATCCTCTGCCCATTCTATTCCGCAAATTGCCGATATGCCGCTTCCTTCACTTTGCGCTGCCAATCCTTCAGGGGCGTCCCTGTCTCAGCTGCGGCAGCCCGGCAATCATCGTATTCTGCCGATATGTTGACGACCTTGCCGTCATAGCGGCAGACCTTGCAGTGCAGGTCGCGGCCATCGACGCGGACCGTCGTGATGAGCCGGTCGCAGGCCAGGCGGGTCACTGGGAAGAAGCGGACGCCAATGGACGTCGTCTCCCTGACGATGACGCCGATGAGGGTGTCGATGAGTTCCTGACGGCACAAGACGCAGAGCATAGAGGCCATGCGGCCTTTCTTCATCATCATCGGCATGGCCCAGACATCGTTGGCGCCCTGAGCCAGGATGAGGGAAAAGACGTATTCCATGTTCTGCGGATTCATGTCATCGATATTTGCTTCCAGCTGCCATAATGTTTCCATTTCCATCACCTCAAGCGATTCATCGTATCGGCCAGGCGGCCAGCGCCGAAGCCGTTGTCGATATTGACGACGGATACGCCGGCAGCACAGCTGTTGAGCATGGCCAGGAGGGCCGACAGGCCGTGGAAATTGGCACCATATCCGATACTGGTCGGCACGGCGATGACCGGTTTGTCGACGAGGCCGCCGACGACGCTGGCCAGAGCCCCTTCCATGCCGGCGACGACGATATTTACGTTGGCCCGGCGGATATCATCGACGCGGGCCAGGAGGCGGTGGATGCCGGCGACGCCGACGTCGTAGATGCGTTCAACGCGGTTGCCCATGATTTCCGCCGTCAAGGCCGCTTCTTCGGCAATGGGGATATCGCTCGTCCCGGCGGTAATGACCGAAATGAGGCGGTCGCCATTGACGACGGTTTTGTCCTTATGCTGATAGACCATACGGGCCAATTCGTCATATTGGGCAGCCGGATGGCGTCCGGCCAGGTTGTCGTAGACGGCCTTATCGGCCCGCGTGCCGATGACGTTGTCGTACTTCTCCATAAGGATGTCCAGGATCCGTACCGACTGATCGACAGTCTTGCCGGCACAGTAGACGACTTCCGGGAAGCCGCAGCGCTGCTGACGCTGCAAGTCCAGTTTGGCAAAGCCCAAATCGAGGGTTTCCTTATTTTCTTCCATAGTTACTCCTTAAAACCATTTTTTTCCCATGCCTTATATAAGACGATGCCGACCGACATGGACAGGTTCAGCGATTCCGTATCGGGACGCATGGGGATGGTCAGTACGTCATCACAGCAGTCCAGGAAAGGACCGGGCAGGCCGTTGCCTTCGTTGCCGAAGGCCAGGATGACAGGCTGACTGTAGTCGGCGTCGACATACGAGACGGTCCCTTCCGGAGCCGTCCCATAGACCTGGCGGTCCTCGTCGGCACAGAACTGGTCCAGCTGTTCATCGGTCACGTCCTGGACGACGGGGACCTTGAAGATAGCCCCCATGGCACTGCGGATGGTCTTGTCATTATAGACGTCGACACTGCCTTCACTGAGCAGGACGGCGCCGGCATTGGCCGCAGCCGCCGTGCGCAGGATGGTCCCCAGATTGCCCGGGTCCTGGATGGAGCGCAGATAGAGGACGGCCTTTTCCGGCGCAATGGCCGGCAGGCTGTCGAAAGTATAGGCAAAGAAAGGCAGCATGGCCGCCAATCCCTGGGGCGTCCTGGTGTCTTTCAGCTTGTCATAGACGCTGTCGGTGACGGCATAAAAAGTCCAGCCCAGTTCGAGGCCTCTGGCATAGAGGGCTTCAAAGCCATCCAGGGCCCGCCCCTTTTCCGAGACGAAGCAGATGGCATCGGGAATAGCCATGGCCGCTGCGTCGGCAATGACCCGCAGGCCTTCGACGAAGACGCGCTGATGGGCCTGGCGGCCTTTCTTCTGCTTCAGGGAGCAGGCCATCTTGACCCACTGGTTGTCGCGGGACGTAATTTCGTTCATAGTACCTCCTATCTACCCGCCATGCGGATAAAAAAAGGGACCTCGCATGATAACTTTCATGCGACAGTCCCTCTCGTATAAGCCATGATTACTGCTGATCCGGCTTGTCGTCCTGATGTCCGTTATTCTTGAGCAGGCTTTCGCGGTTCTGCTGGATGCTGGACAAGGTCTTTTCCAATGTCGATTCAACGTATTTGAGGACATCGCCGGCATAGGTAATGGAGCTGTTCTTCAGCTGTTCCGACGAATCGTTGGCATTCTGGATGATCTGGTTGGCATGTTCCTGAGCCTGCCGTACCAGTTCGCTTTCTTCTGTCAATTTGGCAATATAATCCTTGGCCTGGGCGACCATGCTTTCGGCATGATGCTGGGCATCGGAAATAATCTTATCTTTTTCGGACAAGACTTTCTTGGCCTGTTCCAATTCGGCCGGCATGGATTCTTTCAAATCGTCGATGATTTGAAGGATTTCTTCTTCTTCGACCATCTTCTTATTGGTAAAAGGCATCTTCGAGGCGTTCATTACCAAACTTTCCAAATCTTCTAACAGTTTATCCGAATTCATGTATTCTCCACTCCTAAGCATTGTACTTGTCTGCAAACTTCTCTTTCAGTTTCTGTTCGACATAATCGGGAACCATATCGTCGAGCTTGCCGCCGAAGCAGGCCAGTTCGCGGATACCTGTCGAGCTGATATACGAATACTGGGTACTGGTCATGATGAAGACCGTTTCGATACGCGGTTCCACCTTCTTCATGAGCAGGGCCCGCTGGAATTCGTATTCAAAATCGCTCAGGGCGCGCAGGCCGCGGATGATGATAGTCGCATCGTGTTCGATGGCATATTCGTTGAGCAGGCCATGGAAGCTGACGACTTCGATGTTGGGAATGTGTTTTGTCGTTTCCCGCAACATCTCTTCCCGTTCTGCCATCGAGAACAAGGGCTTCTTCGACGGGTTCTCAAAAACAGCGACGATGAGCTTGTCGACAAGCTGGCTCCCCCGTTCAAAAATGTCAATGTGTCCGTTGGTGACAGGATCAAAACTGCCGGGACAAATACCGATTCGCACTTTCTAGACTCCTTCCTGACGACGGCGGATAAAGGCAATCCGCGTGTCTTTCCCATAGGATTTTTCTCTGATGACCTCATACAATGGGCTCTCCGTTATACCTTCGTTCCGGCTGTATTCCATCAGAATCAATCCTCCCGGAGCCAGCAAGTCGTATTCACCTATCAAAGCGATTGTATCGTTCACCAAATTTTTGTTATACGGCGGGTCCGCAAAGATATAATCAAATTTGCGTCCCTGCAGCCGCGCCAGGGCTTTGGCCGAGTTAAGGCGCAGCACTTCGACGCAGTCTGCAAAGCCGCAAAGGGCTGCATTCTGGCGGATGAGCTGCTGCGTGTAATGGTCGATGAAGACAGCCGATGCCGCACCGCGGCTCAGCGCTTCCAGCCCGAGGGCACCCGTACCGGCAAAGATATCGAGGACAGCGGCACCGCGCAGGCCGCCGCTGTTTTCGAGGATGTTGAAGAGACTTTCCCGCGTACGGTCCAGCGTCGGCCGGGTCAGCATCCCCTTCGGGGACTTCAGGACCCGTCCTCTGGCACTGCCGGATATGATTCTCATAGGATCACCTGCTCGTACATAGTTAATTATACACGTTTTTTATTACATATCAATCTATTTTTTCTTAATTCGTTCGACCTTCAGTTCCTTGCCGTGCATGAGGCGGATGATGTTGTCTTTATGGCGCACGACGACCAGCAGGGCTGCCAGCAGGCCGAAAATCGTCAGCGGCAGAGGTTCGTTGAAAAAGAACATGGTAACGGGCACCAGGATGGCCGCTACGATGGAACCGAGGGAGACGATGCGCGTCAGGGCGACGATGACGGCCCAGACGCAGAAGACGATAAGCGTTTCCCACGGGGCCAGGAACAGGATGATGCCCAGGCCCGTGGCGACGCCTTTGCCGCCTTTGAACTTGAGGAAAATCGAGCACGAATGGCCGACGATGGCCAGCAGGCCGCCGGCGATCATGAAGTAGATCTGCGTGTCCGTACTGCCCAGGCCCGACTGGCTGGCGACCTGGCCGAGGTAGACGCCGAGCATCCCCTTGGCGACATCGCAAATGAGGACCAACAGGCCGCCGACGGCGCCGAGGACGCGGTAGGCGTTGGTCGCCCCCGTGTTATGGCTGCCGTAGTCCCTGATATCTGTATGATACAAGGCCTTGCCGATGACCAGACCGCTTGGGAAGGACCCGGCGATATAGGCCAGTACCAGGCAGAGGATTCCGAGCATCATAAGCTTTCACCGTCCTTCTTCCCGCGCAGGATGAGCCGGATTGGCGTCCCTTCAAAGCCGAAGGTTTCGCGCAGGCGGTTTTCCAGAAAGCGCAGGTACGAGAAATGCATGAGCTGCGGTTCGTTGACGAAGAGGATGAACGTCGGCGGCTGTACCGAAGCCTGGGTCATGTAGTAGATCTTGAGCAGCTTGCCGCCCTTGGCCGGCGGCGGATTGGTCAGCTGGGCATCTTCAATGAGTTCGTTGAGGACGCTCGTCGACACGCGCATGTGCTGCTGTTCCGACACGAACTTGACCATGTCGGCCAGGCGGTTGATGCGCTGCTTGGTCAGGGCCGAAGCGAAGAGGATGGGCGCATACTGGAGGAAAGCCAGTTCGCGGCGGATGTCTTCTTCAAATTTGTGGCTCGTCTTGCTGTCCTTTTCGACGAGGTCCCACTTGTTGACAACGATGATGCAGCCCTTGCCGGCTTCATGGACGTAACCGGCGATCTTCGTATCCTGTTCGGTCACGCCTTCTGTAGCATCGATGACCAGGACGGCGATATCCGAACGGTCGACGGCGCGCAGGGCCCGGACGACGCTATAGCGTTCGACAGGCATGTCGATCTTGGCCTTGCGGCGCATACCGGCCGTATCGATGAGGACGAAATCCGTCCCTTCATAGGCCCAGTGGGTATCGATGGAATCGCGCGTCGTCCCCGGCACGTTGCTGACGATGACCCGTTCCTGCCCCAGGAGGGCATTGGTCAGGGATGACTTGCCGACATTCGGCCGGCCGACGAGGGCGATGTGGATGGCTTCGTCGTCATCGTCCATGGCCGGGACTTTCTTGATGTACTTCAGGACTTCGTCGAGGAGGTCGCCGAGGTTCATCAGATTGACAGCCGAGACGCCGATGGGGTCGCCCAGGCCGAGGCTGTAAAATTCGTAGATATTCATTTCTTGTTCGACGCTGTCGATCTTGTTGACAACCAAGATGACCGGCTTGCCGCATGAGCGGAGGATGTGGGCGATTTCTTCATCCTGAGGCTGGACGCCGACTTTGCCGTCGACGACATAGAGGATGACGTCGGCTTCGCGGATGGCCAGTTCAGCCTGATAACGCATACTGGTAAAGATATGGTTATCTGAATCGACGAATTCGATGCCGCCCGTATCGATCATGGTGAATTCCTGGCCGAGCCATTCGGCGTCGAAATAAATGCGGTCGCGCGTCACGCCGGGAATGTCTTCGACGATGGAAATGCGCTTCTTGACAATGGCATTGAAGAGCGTCGATTTGCCGACGTTCGGACGCCCGACGACAGCGACTAAGGGTTTGTACATGGCAGAATCCTTTCTATAGACGAAAAAAGGATAACCGGTAGAGCCCGGCTATCCCCTTTTTGTGAAACCTTAGTTGTTTTCTTCTTCTTTATCCTGGTTATCGAGATAGTTGCGAACTTCCTGTTCTTCTTCATCTTTCTGAATGGCCAAGACGCTGAGAGAAATCTTTTTCTTATCCGTATCGATGCCGATGATCTTGACGTTCATGACATCGCCGATGTTGACCAGGTCTTTGACAGCAACGCCGCGTTTTTCCGTCAATTCGGAAATGTGGAGCAAGCCCTGCAATTCCGGATCGATGGCCAGGATAGCGCCGAAGGGCAGGAGCTTCTTGACTTCGCCTTTGACGATATCGCCGACTTCAAATTTTTCGATAGCAGCGATCCAGGGGTTCTTCTGGAGTGCTTTCAAGGACAAGGAAATACGGTTCCGTTCTTTATCGAATTTCTGAACGAGGACCTGGAGTTTTTCACCCGTATGGAGAACGGCATCGACAGAGCTGATGCGTTTCCAGGAAATGTCGGAAATGTGGAGCAGGCCTTCTACGCCGCCGAGATCGATGAATGCACCATAGGGCATGATCTTGACGACCGTGCCTTCGAGGACAGCGCCTTCTTCAATGTGTTTGAGGGCTTCTTCGCGTTTTGCTTCGCGTTCTGCTTCGAGGACGGCTTTGCGGGAAAGGACGAGGCGGTTCTTGTGTTCGTCGATGTCGATGACTTTGACCTGGAAGGTCTGGCCTACGAGATAGTCCAAAGATTTAACGAATTTGATATCGCCCTGGGAAAGGGGAATAAAACCACGCAGGGATTTGATGGAAACGACAAGGCCAGCCTTGTTCGTTTCTTTACCTGTACATTCGACGAGCTGGTCGTTTTCAAAAGCATCGCGGACTTCTTTCCAGTCTTCGACTTTTTTCATCTTGACGAGGGAAACGACGATAGCTCCTTCTTCTTTGATGTTGTTGGCGATTTCAACAGTCAGTTCGTCGCCGACTTTGACAAAGTCACTTGCTTTTTCCGGAGCGGGAACAGCCATTTCCTTTTTCGGCAGGATTGCTTCTGCTTTCGTACCGATGGAAACATAGGCAGCATCATCATTCACAGAAATAACCGTGCCTTTGACCACGTCACCTTTCTTTGGATTTTCTTCATAGTCATACTTGTCCAACAATTCTTCACTCATTACTTCTGTGCCTTCAGCTTGCAAATTTTCCATAATCTTAACAACCTCCTGTATTATCCAATCCGGCGTGGAAGCGCCGGCTGTAATGCCTATATGATTCATACCACGGAACCAGGCCGTATCCAATTCGGCTGCTGTTTCGATGTGGTATGTCGGGCAATCCTGTTCACGGCATACCTGCGCGAGGCGGCCTGTGTTGGCGCTGTTCTTGCCGCCAATGACGATCATGGCGTCCACATGGCCTGCCAGTTCTATCGCTGCCTGCTGACGCTGCTGCGTCGCCGTGCATATGGTCATATGCACATCGAGATGATTGGTCTTTCGTTGCAGGATAGCGGCGATACGCTTGAATTGCTCTTGAGAGAACGTCGTCTGTACGACGACTCCCATAGAATCGCAAAAGGGAATTTTTTCAGCTTCTTCTTCCCTATCTATTATAATAGCACGATTTGCCCCCCATTGTGAAATGCTAATTACTTCAGGATGGGATTTTTCTCCTACTATTATGAGTTTTTCGCCCTTTTCGACGATGTTTTTAGCGTCTTGTTGGGCCTTTTTGACGTGTGGACACGTTGCATCTATGACTTTTAGTTCTTTTTGGTCGGCCTGTTCATAGACATCCGGGCCGACTCCGTGAGAGCGTATCAGGATGACAGCCCCCTTGTCGACATCGTCCAGCGAGTCGACCGGCGATACGCCATGAGCGGCTAAACGCCCGACAACTTGCGGATTGTGGATGATGGGTCCCAGGGTATGCGTCCCCTTTTCGGCCTGCCCCGCAAGCTCGACAGCCCGGCGCACACCATAGCAAAAGCCACAGGCCGCGGCGAGAGTTACTTTCATTTTGCGTCCCCTTTATACTGATTTTGCATAGCTATGATAATATCGCGGATTTCGTCGGAAAAACCTTTGACCAAGTCGCGATCCGACGCCTTTCCCTGCGGTGCCGGGACGGGTTTGCCAAAGATGACCCGGACGGGGCCGGTCTTTTTCGGCAGGAATTCGGAATTGACGATAGCCGCCGGCAGGACCGGCACCTTGGCCTTAATGGCGATTCCGGCAAAGCCTTCATGGAAAGGCCCGACTTTGCCGCCCCGCGTCCGCTTCCCTTCAGGAAAAATCCCCAGGACCTCGCCGCTCTTCAAGACCCGGAAGGACTCGATGACGGCTTTGCGGTCGATGTGGCCGCGGTGGACCGGGAAGGTGTGGACATAGCGCAGGAACCAGCCCATGAGGGGATTGCGGAACAATTCCTCTTTAGCCATGAAATGGATCAGATGGTGGCGCATGGCCGTCCCCAGCAGGGGCGGATCGAAATTGCTGGCATGATTGCAGACGACCAGGAACGGCCCCTTTTCGGGGATGTTCTCTTCGCCGATGACTTCCATGCCCAGGACGCCGTAGGTAGCGACATTGAAAATCTTGCGGATCACGCCATATGTAAAGGTATGCATCAGCCTCGCTCCTTCATCAGGCCCAGGATGACGTCGGCCGTCTGCTCTAAATCGAGATCGCTGTTGTCGACGACGATGGCATCGTCGGCCTTCTTCAGCGGCGAAACGGCGCGGTGTGAATCCATATCGTCGCGGGCGGCAATACTGGCAGCGATTTCTTCATACGTCTCGCTGCCGCCTTTGGCCTGGACTTCCAAATACCGGCGGCGGGCCCGGGAATCGACAGACGCCGTCAGGAAGATCTTGAGGTCCGCCTGGGGCAGGACGACAGTCCCGATATCGCGGCCGTCGAGAATGACGCCGCCTTCTTTGGCCATGGCCTGCTGTAATTTTACCAGTTTTTCCCGTACGACTGCAAGAGCCGCGACGGCAGAAACATGGGAAGATACGCGCTGGGTCCGGATGGCTTCGGTCACTTCCGTCGATCCGACGTAGACGCGGCACAGGTCTGCCTGCGGTTCCAGGCGGATATCAATGGTATCGACGAGGTCACGGACCGCTTTTTCATCAGAAAGGTCGATGCCTTTTTCCAGGACGGCCCAGGTAAAGGCCCGGTACATGGCACCCGTATCGATATACAAGTAATGGACCCGGTTGGCCAGGACCTTGGCGACACTGCTCTTGCCCGCTCCGGCCGGCCCATCAATGGCAACCGTCAATTTTCGCATGGTATGCACTCCTTTGTAGCGGCCGCCGTTCCGGCGACGAAGCCCGTCGAAAAGGCTGCCTGCAGATTATAGCCGCCTGTAAAGGCGTCGATGTCGATGACTTCTCCGGCAAAATAGAGATTGGGGACAAGTTTCGACTCCATCGTCTTGGGATTGATTTCCTTGACGGCAATGCCGCCAGCCGTGACGATGGCTTCTTCAATGGGACGCGTCCCGGTCACGGTCAGGCTCAGGGCCTTGAAGGTATCGACCAGGTCCTGCCGCTGTTCCCGGGAAATCTGGTTGACCGGACAGGCAGCGGCGATGCCGGCCTGGTCGAGGACGATGGGGATGAGCCGCTGCGGCAGGAGGTCCTTCAGCCCATTGGAGGCCTCTTTGCGGATGTATTTCTCGAAATCCCGCCGCAGCCGGGCGTCGAGCTTTTCCTTGGACAAGGCCGGTTTGAGGTCGATGCGCAGCTGCATGGGAAAAGCGCAGGACTTCTTATGGGCCGCCTCGGTACTGAGCATGAGGATGATCGGCCCGGACACGCCGAAATGAGTGAAGAGCATCTCGCCGAAATGGGAGGCAGCTTTCTTGCCCCGCTTCCACAGCGACGCTTCGACATTGCGCAGGGACAGGCCCGACAGGGTGTGAGGCCAGGTTTCTTCCGTCGTAAAGGGAATGAGCGATGGTTTCAGCTCCGTCACGCTGTGTCCCAGGCTGCGGGCAAAGCCGTAGCCGTCGCCTGTCGAACCGGTCACGGGATAGGACATGCCGCCCGTCGTGATGATACAGGCGTCGCCTTCGTAATTCCCCGACGCCGCACTGACGACCATGCGGCTGCCCCAGGCCTTGACGGCGTGGACGGCGTCGCTCAGATGGAGGTCGACGCCCTTCTGGCAGAGCTTGCGATAAAAGAGCTTGCGCACTTCGATGGCACTGTCCGACTGGGGAAAGATGCGGCCGCCCCGTTCCTCCTTGGTAGCCAGGCCCCAGGTATGCAATTTATCCAGCAGATCCTGATTGGTAAATTGTTCATACGCACTGTAGAGGAATTTGCCGTGGCCCGGCGTATGGGCGATGAAATCGGCCATGCTGCATGAATTGGTCAGATTGCAGCGGCCCTTGCCGGTAATGCCCATCTTCTTGCCGACGATATCATTTTTTTCAAATAAGTATACCCTGGCCCCGGCTTCTGCCGCGGCCAGCGCAGCCATGATGCCGGCCGCACCGGCACCGATGACGAGTATTTCCTTCATAGGCACTCCTGTTTATTTATATTTGTAGAGTTCCGCCACTTCTTCGCGGGTCAGCTTGCGATAGGCCCCGCGCTTGACGCCGCTCAGGGTCAGGAAGGCGTACTGAACGCGGCGCAGGTTGTGGACCTGGTAGCCGAAGAACTCGAACATGCGGCGGACCTGGCGGTTGCGTCCTTCATGGATGGTGATTTCCACACTGGTCAGGTTCGTCTTCGGGTCATAGCCGATATAGTAGACATCGGCCGGGGCCGTCATGCCGTCCTTCAGCTCGACGCCGTCTGCCAGGTGCTGCAGGACCGAATCGGCAATGCGCCCTTTGACCTTGACTTCATAAGTCTTGTCGACGAGGCGGCTGGGATGCATGAGGATGTTGGCCAGTTCACCGTCATTGGTCATGATCAGCAGGCCTTCCGTATTCTGGTCCAGGCGGCCGACGGCGTAGATGCGGTCCTTTTCCTTCCTGAAATAGTCCATGACCGTCGCCCGGCCCTGGTCATCGCTCGACGTGGTGATGACGCCCTTGGGCTTGTTGAACAGATAATAATGCTTCGGCTGCGCTTCCAGGGTCTTGCCGTCGACGGCAATGCGGTCCTTGTCGGGGTCGACTTTCGTCCCCAGCTCGCGGACGATGACGCCGTTGACGCGGACGCGCCCTTCTAATATCATCTTTTCCGAAGCGCGCCGCGAAGCGACACCGCAGTTACTCATCACTTTCTGTAACCGTTCTTCCATCAGTTGCATCCTCCGTAATATCTGCCGGCATGTGGCCGGCTAAATCGGCCAGGGAATCCATGCCGATACATTCTAAAAAATAAGCAGACGTGCCGTATAAAATCGGCCGCCCTGGGCTGTCCTTACGCCCCAGTTCGACGACGAGGCCCTGCTGGACTAGCGACGTCAGGACCCGTTCTGACGAGACACCGCGCAGCTTTTCGATTTCAGCCCGCGTAATGGGCTGTTTGAAGGCGACGATGGCCAATACTTCCAGTGCCATAGAGGACAACTCCGTCGTCCCCGTCCGGACCCATTGCAGGGCATCGTGGAGGTCCGGCCGCGTGACCAGCTGAAAGCCGCCGGCGACGCGGATGAGAACGATACCCCGCCGCTGGCTGCTGAGCAGGTGCTGCAGGCGGTCTGCCGTCGCTTCCGTTTCGGCCTGGGTCCAGCCCGTATGGGCGCAGATGGCCGTCATCGTCATGGGGTCGCCGCTCAGAAAGAGCAGGGCTTCCAACAGAGCCGTAGGCTCGATGGTATCAGTTTGGCGTGTATCGTAAGGCAATGGTATTCCCATCCTCTCCTTCAGCAACAGTAGCGCATTGGCCGATTTTCAGCAGTTCCAGGACGGCCAGGAAGGTGACGACCAGTTCGACCCGGGACCGGCAGGTCCTGAATATGGCGTCGACGGCCATCGTACCCTGGGCACGGCGCAGGGCGTAAGTGACGCGGCGCATGCACTCTTCGACGCTGTAGATTTCCTTCTGTATGCGAATCTCTACGGCTGTCGGCTCGGGAAGGGCCTGGCAGACCTTGTGGAACGCCTGGTAGAGGGCCTCTGTGTCGATGTGGCCGGCAAAGCGGGCCTCATAGGGCAAGGCCGTCGGCAGGCGCCCCAGCATGAGACTGCGGGCATCCCACAACTGTCCCATAGCCTGGGACAGGGCTTTCATCTTTTTATATTCGACGAGCTGGCGGACCAGCGCTTCCTGCGGGTCTTCTTCCTCCTCTTCAGCCAATTTCGGCTGCTTAGGCAGCAGCAGGCGCGATTTGATCTGCAACAGCGTCGCTGCCATGACGAAGAACTTGCTGGCATAATCGACATCGAACGTGTCGATGTCCGCTACGTAGGCGTTGAACTGGTCTGTAATCTCGACGATAGGTATGTTATAAATATCGACTTTGTTCTTTTCGATGAGATAGAGCAGCAGGTCCAGGGGACCTTCAAAATCCGATACTTTATACTTGTATTCTGTCATGATTCATTATAACTCATTTTCCCATGAATGTGAATTTCACTGGACTGCGAAAAGGAGCTGTCCTAAGACAGCTCCTTTGTTTTGCAAGGGACTCGTCGGCCACGGCCAACGCCGCTCACACGCTCGTTGTTTTTTTGGTGCCGGGGACCGGAATCGAACCGGTACGGATATCTCTATCCGACGGATTTTAAGTCCGTTGCGTCTGCCAGTTCCGCCACCTCGGCATGACGAAAGATGAAAATATGGAGGCGGCACCCAGAATCGAACTGGGGATGAAGGTTTTGCAGACCTCTGCCTTACCGCTTGGCTATGCCGCCATATATGGAGCGGAAAACGAGACTCGAACTCGCGACCCCCACCTTGGCAAGGTGATGCTCTACCACTGAGCTACTTCCGCATTTGTGGTGCTCAGGGACGGAATTGAACCGCCGACACGGGGATTTTCAGTCCCCTGCTCTACCGACTGAGCTACCTGAGCAATTGGCGACCCCGATCAGATTTGAACTGACGATCTTCGCCGTGACAGGGCGACATGTTAAACCGCTACACCACGGGGCCACTTTCTTTCGTTCTTTCGAGGTTGTTTCGGTATTTCTTAGTGCCTCGAACAAAAACTATTCTACTACAAGAAGGATGTTTTGGCAAGTACTTTTTTTATTTTTTTCAAACTTTTTTTGTAGGAATGAAAAAGACGCCCGTCATGGCCGAAGCCATCACCGGGCGTCCTGATGAATTCAAAAAAGGTTATTTTGCATAATCCACCATCCGCGTTTCGCGGATGACGACGACTTTGATCTGGCCTGGGTATTCCAGTTCCGCTTCGATGCGTTTGACGATGTCGTGGACCAGCAGGACACAGTCCGATTCATCCAGCTTGTCCGGTTTGACCATGACGCGGATTTCGCGGCCGGCCTGGATGGCGAAGCAGTCTTCGACGCCATCGAAAGATTCGGCGATTTCTTCGAGTTTCGTCAGGCGTTTCAGATAGTTTTCCAGCGTTTCCCGGCGGGCACCCGGACGGGCAGCCGATACGGCATCTGCCGCCGACACCAGGACGGCTTCGACGCTGTGCGCTTCTTCATCGCCGTGATGGGCAGCGATGCAGTTGACGACCAGCTTGGATTCGCCGTATTTCTTGGCGATTTCCGTACCGATCGAAACGTGAGTCCCTTCCAGTTCGTGGTCCAGGGCCTTGCCGATATCGTGGATGAGCCCGGCCCGTTTGGCCAGGTTTTCATCGACGCCCAGTTCAGCGGCCATGATGCCGGCCAGCTGAGAGACTTCGATGGAATGGCGCAGAACATTCTGGCCATAACTGGTACGATAGCGCAGGCGGCCGAGGATTTTGATGAGTTCAGGATGCAGACCGTGAACGCCCGTTTCATACGTCGCCTGTTCGCCAGCTTCGCGGATCTTCTGATTGACTTCTTTGCGGGCCTTTTCGACCATTTCTTCAATGCGTGCCGGATGGATACGGCCATCGGCAATCAGTTTTTCCAGAGCAACGCGGGCGATTTCACGGCGTATGGGATCAAAGCACGACAAGATGACCGCTTCCGGCGTATCGTCGATGATGAGATCGACGCCGGTCAGCGTTTCAATAGCCCGGATATTGCGTCCTTCACGGCCGATGATGCGGCCTTTCATTTCATCGTTCGGCAGGGAAACGACAGATACTGTCGTTTCGGCGACATGGTCAGCAGCACAGCGCTGGATGGCCATGGAAATGATTTCCCGGGCCTTGCCTTCGGCTTCTTCCTTGGCCTGGTCTTCCAGGTTCTTGATCATCTGCGCCGTTTCGTGCTTCACTTCGGTCTGGACGTTGTTCAGGAGCAATTCCTTGGCATCTTCATATGTCAAGCCGGAAATCCGTTCCAGTTCAGCCATCTTCTGTTCATGAAGGGCTTCGATTTTTTCCTGCATCCGCGTCACTTCATCTTCCTTACGCTGCAGGGCATCTTCCTTCTTTTCCATGGAATCGGATTTCTTGTCCAAATGTTCTTCTTTCTGCAACAGGCGCCGTTCAAAACGCTGCAATTCATTGCGGCGTTCCTTGTGTTCCCGTTCCGCGTCGTTGCGCATCTTGTGGACTTCTTCCTTCCCTTCCAGGACGAGTTCCTTCTTACGGGCTTCTGCGTTCTGCTGGGCCGTGGCAATGATGCGCTGTGCTTCGACTTCGGCCTGGCCGATCTTGCCTTCGGCGATCTTCTTACGGTAAATATAGCCCGTGCCGCCGCCGATGAGACCGCAGGCGACTGCTGCAGCAATAATCGTTAGCATAGTAATGGATTCACCTCCCCTTTCACAAAAAAAAGCCGAACTCGCAGTCCGGCTTTTTTTATGAGTATGTAAAATTTACTTCATGTTCAAAAAACCTACAATTATGCAAAATATAGACCAGTGTATCAAACCGGCTCTCTTAATTGTAAATTTTTTTTATATCAATGTCAAGATAGACTTAGTCAAGATTAACGTATCAATGGACCGTAAAATCTTCCAGGACGTCCCGTATGACTGAGGGCGAAAAGCCGCGGTACTGTAAAAAACGGGCCGCCTTGCGGGCTTCATCGGCGCGATAAGAGAACTTGCGCTTCACCAGATCCCCGGCCAGAGCGTATTCGTCGGGCCGCTCGACGTCTTCCGGTACGGGCAGGCAGCGGCGGCGCAGGCGGTTGACGATATACAAGTGGCCGTACTGCCCTTTGCGGGCATAATAGCGGTACACGTCACGGGCCAGGCGCTGATCGTCGAGGAAGTGTTCCCCTTCCAGGGCGGCCACGACGTCCTCGAGGACGTCGTCGTCAACACCGCGGCGGCGCAGCTTGGCCTTCAGCTCCCCTTCGCTGAGAAAGCGGACATTGAGGAGCTGCAAGGCTTTTTCGTAAGCTTCGCGATAGTCCATTTAGGCTTCGTCGCTGTTTTCAGCAGTTGTATCCGCCGCATCCAGGGACGCCGTATCTTCTTCCATGGCTTCGTCGAATTTTTCCGGTTCTGCTGCCAGGGTATCGCGGATGATCTTTTCCACTTCGTCCGTGATTTCCGGATGTTCCTTCATGAAAATCTTGACGTTTTCCTTCCCCTGCCCCAGGCGTTCGCCCTTATAGGAATACCAGGTGCCGCTCTTTTCGATGATATCCATGGACGTACCCAGGTCGAGGACCGTGCCTTCGCGGGAAATGCCCGTGCCGTACATGATGTCGAATTCGCAGTGCTTGAAAGGTGGAGCCACTTTATTCTTGACGACTTTGACCCGCGCCCGGTTGCCGATGACATCGCCGCCGGACTTGATGGCTTCGCCCTTGCGGATTTCCATGCGGATCGAAGCGTAGAATTTCAGGGCCCGGCCGCCAGTCGTCGTTTCCGGGTTGCCGAACATGACGCCGACTTTTTCACGGAGCTGGTTGATGAAGATGACGATGGCTTTGGACTTGGAAATGATGCCCGTCAGTTTGCGCAGGGCCTGGCTCATGAGGCGGGCCTGGAGGCCGACGTGGGAATCGCCCATTTCCCCTTCGATTTCCGCTTTCGGGACCAGGGCGGCTACGGAGTCGACGACGATGATGTCGACGGCGCCGCTGCGGACGAGTTCTTCCGTGATTTCCAAGGCCTGTTCGCCATTATCGGGCTGGGAAATGAGCAGTTCATTCGTGTCGACGCCGAGGTGGCGGGCATAGACCGGATCCAGGGCGTGTTCGGCATCGATGAAAGCGGCAATGCCGCCGCTCTTCTGGGCCGAGGCGATGGCATGCAGGGCCAGGGTCGTCTTGCCTGACGATTCAGGACCGTAGATTTCGATGACGCGGCCGCGGGGATAACCGCCGACGCCGACGGCCAGGTCGACGGCCAGGGAACCCGATGAGATGACTTCCAGGTTCATCTTGTCGGCGACGTCGCCGAGGCGCATGATGGCGCCTTTGCCGAAATCCTTTTCAATCTTGCGCATTGCATTTTCAAGTGCTGTCTGTTTTGCGTCCAAATTGTCTCCTCCTAACTATGCTTTCTTTGTATGTGTCACTATATAGTGGACTAAGTAATAGACGGCCCGCAGGGCAGCCCGCTGTTTGACTTCGACCCGGCCGCCGTGATAGACGTTGCGGTGGGTCACGGTCCCCCAGGGACCGCTGATACCCGTATAGACCAGGCCGACGGGCTGGTCCGGCGTACCGCCGCCGGGGCCGGCAATGCCCGTCGTACTGACGGCCAGGTCCGTCCCGTACAGGCGGCGGCTGCCTTCGGCCATTTCAGCAGCCGTCTGTGCGCTGACGGCCGTATAGCGTTCCAGCGTATCGTGAGAAACGCCGAGTATCTTTTCTTTCATTTCATTGCAGTACGTCCCGGCCGAGCCACGGAAGTAATCGGAAGCGCCCGGCACATCGGTGATGAGCGAGCCCACCAGGCCGCCGGTACACGATTCGGCAGCGCTGACGGAATAGCCGCCGTCGCGGACGATCTGGCCCAGGACATGGGCCATGGTATCGTCGTCGAAGCTGACAATCTGGCCAGCCAGCCGGCGGCGGACTTCCCCTTCCAGAGGAGCCAGCAGGGCCCGCGCCTGATCTTCCCGGTCAGCCCGGGCCGTCAGGCGGACTTCGACGAAGCCTGGCCGGGCATACATGGCCAGGGTCGGATTCGATTGCTCCTTGACCAGGTCCATGAGTTTCTCTTCGATGAAGGCTTCGCCCATGTCATAGATTTTGATATAGCGCGAAGCGATGCAGCCCTGGCTGCCAAAAGTCTGGAGCAGCCACGGTTTCAGGCGGTTTTCATACATCCAGCGCATTTCCGTCGGCGGTCCCGGCAGGTGGACCAGGGTCTTGCCGCCTTGCTGCATGGCCACACCCGGTGCCGTACCGGCGCCGTTATCGAAGAGGACGGCGCCCTGCGGGACCATGGCCTGGCGCTTCTGGTTTTCCGTCATGGCCGTGCTGCCGTGATGGACGAGGACCCATTGGCGGACCGATTCGGCAATGGTTTCATCATAAACGAGAGGCATTCCCATGAGGCGGGCGCCGATGATCTTGGTCATATCGCCCTGGGTCGGCCCGAGGCCGCCTGTGGTGATGACCATGTCGACGCGGGACAGGGCCGTCTTCAGGACTTCTTCCATGCGCTGCGGGTTGTCGCCGACCGTCGTATGATAGATGACAGAATAGCCGATTTCATTGAGTTTCCTCGACAAGTAAGCTGAGTTATAATTGGTAATTTCACCTAACAGTAATTCGGAACCTGTCGTAACCAGTTCCACGAACATAAGCGATCACCTCGGTTAATCCATCCGTTCCGCTACGAGGTCATAGGCAAAGCCCTGGGCGATGCGGACGGGAATCATATCACCAGGCTGTACATCCTGAGCGTCTTCCAGATAGGTCAGGCCATCGACGTCGGGAGCCTGGATTTCAATGCGCCCGACAGCCTGGCGGATACCCTTTTCTTCTTCTACTCTTTCGACGAGCATCGTATGGACAGAGCCTTCCAGTTCCTGATTGCGGATTTCCGATACCTTGGCCTGGATGGCCATGAGCTGATGATACCGTTCTTCCTTAACTTCTTCCGGAATCTGGCCGTCCATGAGGGCTGCCGGCGTGCCGTCTTCGCGGGAATAGGTGAAGACGCCGACATCGTCGAATTCCGTTTCCTTGACGAAATCACAGAGTTCCTGGAATTCTTCTTCCGTTTCGCCAGGGAAGCCGACGATGAACGTCGAGCGCAGGGTCAGCTTGCGGCCGTGGCTGCAGAGCTTCTTCATGAGGCTGCGCACATCGGCTTCGGAATCGCGGCGGTTCATGCGCTGCAAGACGGACTGGGAAATGTGCTGGAGCGGCAAGTCGACGTAGGGACAGATTTTTTCTTCCTTGACGATGAGGTCCATCAATTCATCCGTAAAGTAGTGGGGATAGAGATAGAACAGGCGGATCCAGCGGATGCCGTCGATTTTCACCAGCTGGCGCAGCAGTTCCGGCAACAGGGAATGACCGGCCAGGTCGACGCCATAGCTCGTCGTGTCCTGGGCGATGAGGTTGACTTCCTTGACGCCGTCGGCTGCCAACTGCTGTACTTCGGCGACGACGGAATCGACGGGCCGGCTGTACAACTTGCCCCGTACATGGGGAATGATGCAGAACGAGCAGCCGTTGTTGCAGCCTTCGCCGATTTTCACATAGGCACTGTACTTCGGCGTCGTCCGCAGGCGGCTCGTATTCTGGTTGTAGAGATGGCTGACGTCGTCCATGAAGCAGGCTTTGCGCCCTTTCTTGACCGTATCGATGGCTTCCCAGATGCGGTCCCACGAACCGGTTCCCAAGAGGGCGTCGATTTCCGGCATTTCCTTCATCAAATCTTCTTTATACTGCTGGCTCAGGCAGCCCGTGACGATGAGTATCTTGCATTTCCCCTCCGTCTTGTAGCGGGCAGCCTGCAATATCGTATCAATGGATTCCTGCTTGGCTTTTTCAATGAACGTACACGTATTGACGATAATGATATCCGCCTGGGGCAGGTCCTCTGTGATCTCCATATGGCGGTCGCGGAGGATGCCCAGCATGACTTCCGTATCAATAAGGTTTTTGGAGCAGCCTAAGCTGACAAATCCGATTTTTTCCATGTATCTTTACTTTTCCTTTCCGAAGCGAATTGATTTGATCCACCAGGCCTGCAAATCGCGGCGGCCCTGATCAGAATACTGTTTTTTTACGGGGAATAAGACGAGCTCCCGGCCTTTGGCATCGACTTCCGGGTTGGCCGGCGGCAGGGCTTCGCTCAAAAAAATGTGTCTCTGCCGCAAGACGTCAATAGCATCGGGCGAATAGAGCCAGTCGATGAAGGCGTTGGTCAATTCTCCATCTTCACACCAGTTGGTGACAGCCGCACCGATCAGCCAGTACGACGTGCCGTCCTGAGGATAGAGGATGAAGATTGGCGCCCCGTCATTGTAATACTGCCGGGCGACGGACGCGTCGGCGACGCCCATATCGGCTTCGCCGCTGGCTACGCGGCGGACATTGACCGACATGGACTTAGAATAGGCCGCTACATGGCTCTGGAGCGAGCTGAGATAGCGTTCACTGTCTTCCATGCCTCTCATTTCCACAAAAGAACAGAGGAACTCGCCGGCCATATCCATGGATGCCAGGTCCGGGAAAGCCAGGACCATACCCGGGTCGGTCAACAGGTCATCCCAGGACTGTATCTGCATGCCCCGCCGTTCGTAATAGGCCTGGCTGAGGACGAAGACCATAGGGTTATACCAGAGGCCATTCCAGAGCTGTTCCGGGTCCTTCATGGACGGCGGCACTTTATCCGTGACCGGTGAGGCGTAGGGCTGCAAGATGCCATTTTTCTTCTGAGCCTGCAAGTCGTCTTCCGAGGCGATGAGGATATCGGGCTTGACGCCGCCGTCGTCCTTCAGGGACTGGCGGATCTCGCTGTCGCTCTTGGAATAGATCTGGACGCGCAGATGTTTCTGTTCGTAAAAGCGCTGGGCCAGGCCGTCGTTGACATCCTGAGGCAAGTCGGAAAAGACGACGAGATGGCGTTCGGCTTCATACGCCCGCTGTGCTTCTTCCTGCTGGCGCTGTACCAGGATGGGCCCGCACAGGCTCAGGAGCAGGATGACGAAGAGGCTGAGCACGATAAAGGGCACGAATTTCTTCATTAGCTTCACCTGAATTTTCTAGTCTTAGCCGGTCCCCTCCCCTGCCTGCGGGGCGGAGCGGCATGCCGGCCGGCCTTATCGGGCCGTCTCCCTGCCTGATGGCGCCGCGGCGCGATGAGGCATTTGGGACCGTATCCGATGAGGTCCCGTCGGCCGGCCAGGCACAGGGCCTTATAGACAATATCATAATTGGCCGGGTTCTTATACTGCATCAGGGCCCGCTGCATCTGTTTCTCTTCCGGCCGGCGGGCGACGTAGACTTTTTCACCCGTCAAAGGATTGAGGCCTGTATAGTACATGGCCGTCGACAGGCTGCCCGGCGTCGGGATGAAGTCCTGTACCTGTTCCGGCTGCATATGCATATCCCGCAGGAATTCGGCCAGGGCGACGGCATCTTTCAGGGTACAGCCGGGATGGCTGGACATGAAATACGGGACGAGGTACTGTTTCTTCCCCAGTTCCCGGTTGGCTTCATCGAACCAGTCCTTGAACTTCAGGAAGGCATGGACGTCGGCCTTGCCCATGAGGTCCGTCACGTGCTTGACGACGTGTTCCGGCGCCACTTTCAGCTGGCCGCTGACGTGGTACTGACAGAGTTCCTTGACGAAAGCCTTGTTGTGGTCGGCCAGGACGTAATCATAGCGCAGGCCTGAGCGGACGAAGACCTTCTTGACGCCTTTGACGCTACGTATTTCCCGCAGTAGCTTCAGGTAATCGTCGTGGGACGTATTGAGGTTCGGGCACGTTTCGCTGCCGATGCAGTGGCGGTTGCGGCAGGCCCCGTCGGTGAGCTGCTTGGCACAGGCGACGTGGCGGAAGTTCGCCGTCGGGCCGCCGACATCGTGGATGTAGCCTTTGAAACCGGGCAGATGGGTCATGCGCTCCGTTTCCCTGACCAGCGATTCATGGCTGCGGTGCTGGATGATGCGGCCCTGATGGCTGGCAATGGCGCAGAAATGGCAGCGGCCGAAACAGCCGCGCTGGCTGGTCAGGCTGAACTGGACCTCATGAAGGGCCGGAACGCCGCCGGCTGCGTCGTAATCAGGATGCCAACGCCGCTGGAAGGGCAGTTCGTAGATAGCATCCATCTCGGCTGTCGTCAGCGGCAGGGCCGGCGGCGTCTGGACGACGAAGCGGTTCTCTGACGGCTGGATGATAGTCTTGCCGTAAAAAGGATCCTGTTCTTCGTACTGCATCTTGAAAGCCTTGGCAAAGGTCAATTTATCCTTCTTGACGTCTTCATAGGACGGACAAACGACGGTCTTATCTGAAATGGGCGGCCGGCTGGTGACGTAGCAGATGCCGCGGATATCGTACATTTCGGCGACAGTCTTGCCTTCGGCCAGGGCATCGGCGATTTCGACGACGGAATGTTCCCCCATGCCGTAGCTGAGGATGTCGGCCTTGCTGTCCAGGAGGATGGAATGGCGCACTTTATTGGACCAGTAATCATAGTGGGCAAAGCGGCGCAGGCTGGCTTCGATGCCGCCGATGATGATGGGCACATCCTTATAGGCTTCCCGCATGCGGTTGGCATAGACGATGGTCGCCCGTTCCGGCCGGTGGCCGGCTTCGCCGCCTGGCGAATAGCTGTCGCGGCTGCGAAATTTCTTGGCTGCCGTCTTTTCATTGAGCATGGAATCGAGATTGCCGGCTGTAATCAAAGCGGCCAGCCGCGGCCGTCCCAATTTCTTGAACGGTTCGGCACTATGCCAGTCGGGCTGGGAAATGATACCGACACGATAGCCCCGGCTTTCCAATACGCGGCCGATGAGGGCTGCGGCAAAACCGGGGTGATCGACATAGGCGTCGCCATTGATGTAGACAAAATCGAGCTGATCCCAGCCGCGGCGTTCCATGTCCTCCCGGCTGGTTACTAAGAATTTCTCGCGCATATGGCTCCTTATTTAAATTAAAATCCAAATGATGAGCAACAGGAAAATGATGATGCCGGCAATGATAGTGATTTCCGGCCATTTTCCCTGACGCTGCTTCTTCTTTTTATTGCTGTCCTTGCGGACTTTCTTCTTTTTGACGGGCATGATGGTCCGCACTTCCGGCTGCGGCGTCCGTTCTTCGACGTTTTCCTTGTATTCCCGGGCCAGGGCGATGCCGTCCAGTTCCAGGAAATTGCCGTAATTGCGAAGAAAGCCCTTGACGAAGACGGCGCCGGGAATGGCATCGTATTCGTCCTTTTCCAGGGCTTCCAGGTATTCCCGCTTTATATTGAGGGCATCGGACACGTCTTGCAGTGTCAGCCCTTGTTGTTCTCTTGCCAGTCGCAGCACTTCTCCGATCGACGATTCGTTCACTGTTGTTCCTCTCCCCATTCTCTATAATCGTACCTTTTATTATATAACAGATACGGCCAGGGGTACAGGGGTTCAGCTCAAATACTTCTGCTGGACTTCGTCGGCCGTCATGAGGATTTCCCTGGGCTTGCTGCCGTTATTGGGGCCGACGATGTGCATGGTTTCCATCATGTCGATCATGCGGGCTGCCCGCGTATAGCCGACGCGGAAGCGGCGCTGGAGCATGGACGTCGAAGCCTGGCCCGTTTCCAGGACCATGTCGATGGCCTGGCGCATGAGGTCGTCTTCAAAGAAATCGACGCTGTCTTCGGGATTTTCCGACTGGGCCTTCTGGACGGCTTCATCATAATTGGGACCGCCCTGGGCCTTGATGAATTCGACCATTTCGTCGATTTCCGAATCGGAAATGAAAGCGCCCTGGACGCGGAGAGGCTTGGAAGCACCGAGAGGATAGAAGAGCATGTCGCCCTTGCCAATCAGTTTTTCTGCACCGGCCATGTCGAGGATAGTCCGTGAATCGACCTGGCTGGAAACGGCGAAGGCAATGCGGCTCGGGACATTGGCCTTGATGAGACCCGTCAGGACGTCGACAGACGGCCGCTGCGTCGCCAGGACGAGGTGCATGCCGCAGGCACGGGCTTTCTGCCCCAGGCGGATGATGGACTTTTCCACGTCGTCTGAGGCCATCATCATGAGGTCGGCCAATTCGTCGATGATGATGACAATGAAAGGCATCGTGTCTTCCGGATGGAGTTCATTATAGCGGGAAATATCCCGCGTATGGGTGATGGCGAAGCGCTTATAGCGGTCGTCCATTTCCCGGACAGCCCAGCGCAGGACGCTGGCGGCCTTCTTCGGGTCCGTGACGACTGGCGTCAGCAAGTGCGGGATGCCGTTGTAATTGGATAATTCGACGACCTTCGGGTCGATGAGGATGAGCTTGACGTCTTCCGGCCGCTGCTTGAAGAGGATACTGGCAATGAAGGTGTTGATGCAGACACTCTTGCCGGACCCGGTCGAACCGGCTACCAGGAGATGAGGCATCTTGGTCAGGTCGGCGACGATGGGGTTGCCGGCAATGTCTTTGCCCAGGCAGACCGGGACGCCGCCGGCGGCCTTGCGGAACGTATCCGTGTCGATGACATCGCGCAGATTGACACCGGTCAGCTTTTTATTCGGCACTTCGATGCCGACGGCCGCTTTGCCGGGAATCGGCGCTTCGATGCGGATATCCGTGGCGGCCAGTTTCAAGGCGATATCATCGGCTAAGTGGACGATTTTGCTGACTTTGACACCCGCTGCCGGCTCCAGCTCGTAACGGGTGATGGACGGCCCCTGGCTGGCATTGAGTATCTTGGCATCGATGTTGAAGCTCTGCAGCGTTTCCTGGAGGATGCGGGCATTTTCCCGGACTTCATCGCTCAGGCCGACGATATGCTGCGGCCCTGGTTTGAGCATGCTCACCGGCGGCAGGCGGTACGTCTTTTCGCCAGCCGCTTTGGGAACGGCACTGCTCCCTTCTTCGCTGGTTTCGACAGCGACGCTGCTCTTTTCGACTTCAATGGGCTTGAGGTTGTCCATATCATGGCCGAGGACATCCGTTTCTCCAGCCAGCGAAGCCGCCGGCGCTGCCGGGCCGGGCTGTACGTCATGGGCCGTCGGCACTGTATCGCCGACGACGGTTTCATGTATCTGACTGTAAGGCCGGGCGTCTTCCGGCATTTCCTCCGGCGTTTCCGGAACTTCTTCATACGAATCGTCGCTGGCCCAATCGTAAGGCACGTCTTCTTCGATAGGGCTGGCATCGAAGCGGACTTCTTCGACGCCGTTGCCCAAGTCGCGGGCATCGGCAATGGTTGAGGCCGGTCGTTCCATATCAGCGGGATAATCATCGGGATTCCCACAAGTGGGACGCCCAGCCTCTGCTGTCCGTTCCAGCAACGGTCTTGCGCCTTCCGTTGGTCGGCACCCGACGGGCTGGAAAGGCTCCGAGACGGTTCCTACAATGGCTGAAGAAGCCTTGGCTTCTTCAGCCTGCAAATCGAAGATGCGGCGGCGTTCATGCCACTGTTTCAGGGACTGGGATGCGTCCTGAAGGCCTTCGACGGCCTTACCCGACACTTTGGCCGCTTCCTGGCCGGCCTTGTCGGCTACGACAGCCACAGGCTTAGAAATAGACCAATTCTTCCAGACCAGGAAGGTGACGATGCAGGCACCGGTAATAGCCATGACAGCTCCAAAAAATCCAAGAAACCGCCGCAGGACCGAGGCCATGACGGCCCCGACGATTCCCCCGCCGACAGATAAGCTGTGCGGCAGGAATTCCGTCCCTTCCGGGATGACCAGCAAATGGACCAGCCCCAGGAGGAGGATATAGATCCACGTCCCGACGGCCCACGATTTCGACACTGGGCAGGCCTTGCGGATGACGATGTATTTCAGGCCCAGGACGATGAGGGACAGGCTGACGACGATCCGGCCCAGGCCGAAGATATACGATAAGATATCGTCGACGCTGCGGCCGATGCGGCCTGTATCGACGCCGATGAAGCCGGCCGTCGCAAAGACGCCTGCGAGGATACAACAAATACCTATGATTTCATATTTCAAAAGTGGCGACGCCCCTGCCTTCCTGGCAGTCTTCGCCTTCTGACGCGTGCCAGTCGTCCGCTTGGTGCGGCTGGTTTTACGGGTCTTTCCTTTTGTCAAAACAGTTCACCTTCTACTAATAGATTACTTGCCGCCACGGCGCTTATGCCAGGCAGCTGCCATGCTCCCTTCCTGTCCATAGGGCCGTTCCCGGTAATAGGACGCCCCTTTCAAAGCATCGGGCAGATACTGCTGGGCCACCCAGCCCCCATCGAAATTGTGAGGGTACTGGTAGGTCAGGCCATGGCCCAGGGCGGCAGCGCCGCTGTAATGGCTGTCGCGCAGATAATCGGGCACATCGCCGCAGTCCTTATGGCGGACGTCGGCCAGAGCCGCATCGATAGCCATGTAGGCGCTGTTGCTCTTCGGCGCACAGGCCACGTAGATGACGGCTTCGGACAGGATGATGCGCCCTTCCGGCCAGCCGACGAACTGGACGGCCTGGGCAGCGGCATTGGCGATGACCAGGGCCTGGGGATCGGCCAGTCCTACGTCTTCAGCCGCACAGATGACCAGGCGGCGGGCGATGAAGGACGGCTGTTCTCCGGCGTCGATCATACGAGCCATATAGTGCAGGGCCGCATCGGGGTCGGACCCACGCATACTCTTGATGAAGGCCGATACCGTATCGTAATGGGCATCGCCTTTCTTGTCATACGTATAGACCTTATGACCGGCTACTTTTTCGATAGCGTCGTGTGTGATATGGCCGCCAGCCGGGACGACCATGCAGACCTGTTCCAGCAGGTTGAGGCCGACGCGGGCATCGCGGTCGGCCAGCCGCGCCAGGGTTCCCAGCATCTCATCGCTGGCCGTGATGCCCAGCGAGCCCAGGCCTTTTTCTTTATCCGTCAGAGCCCGCCGCAGGACGGCCATGACGGCCTGTTCCGGCAGGAGCTTCAGCTGGATGACGCGCAGGCGCGACAATAAGGGGCGGTTGACTTCAAAATAAGGATTTTCCGTCGTCGCCCCGATGAGGATGACCGTCCCGTCTTCGACATACGGCAACAGGACGTCTTGCTGGCTTTTATTGAAGCGGTGGATTTCGTCGATGAAGAGGATCGTCCGCTTTTGATATAAATGGATGGCATCCTGCGCCGCCGCGATGACTTTGCGCAGTTCCGCCGTCCCGGCCGTGACGGCGTTGAGGGTTACGAAACGGCTGTCCGTCTCATTGGCAATGACATGGGCCAGCGTCGTCTTGCCGACGCCAGAGGGACCGTAAAACAAAAGGGACGGGATCGTGTCCTTCTCGATGAGGGTCCGCAGAAAACTGCCCGGGCCGATGAGGTCGTCCTGTCCATAGATGTCATCCAAAGATTCCGGCCGCATGCGGACGGCCAGCGGCGCATAGTCCCGGCCGCTCCGTTCATCAGCCATAGAAAATAAATCGTCTCCGCTCATTTGTTTGCTCTCCAGACTAAATAGAACGCCGCCAAGTCTCCTCAGCGGCGGACGAAATAACTAAATTCTCGAATAAGAAAAGAGCCCCACCATGCCGTTTATAAACCGAGTTTTGAGCCTGCCTAAGCAGGTGGGTGTTCTCCTATAAGGGTCGACAGTCCAGTGAAGGCATTGCCTAACGATATAGAGCCCGAACTCCCAATGTAAAAAGTGTTGGTTCAAAACATCGAGACCATTTACGTACACAGTAGGGTTTCTTCTTGCATCTAGTATAATAAAATATAGAAGAAAAATCAAGCCTTGACAAATGAAAAAGGCGCTGTCGCATGAAGACAG
>ERZ1673741.393-NODE-393-length-50699-cov-11.983078_pt1 | contig 50699 bp, 38 predicted proteins | sample MGYA00580209_ERZ1673741 | MGnify/ENA primary metagenome ERZ1673741 (study PRJEB41218, sample SAMN15661754) | gut metagenome | host: Homo sapiens | place: Canada: London | collected 2015-08-20/2019-03-30 | study: EMG produced TPA metagenomics assembly of... | reverse complement strand
TGGCGGTCATTAGAAAATGACAAGAAGCTTTTTCTAATGACCGATTTGGGATAAAGGAATTGAAGAATGATTTCTCCATTGATGATTTTGTCACAAATAACTTTTGGGCAACAGAGGCATGTGGAAATTTCATTGTCATGGCATATAACTTCATGTCACTGTTTAGGCATGCGCTGATTAATTCCAACAAGAAGAAGTTCCTGAAGACTATTCGGTATGAGCTGATATCAATACCGGCCTATCTGGGGAGAACAAAGGACAAGCACATTCTATATTTGGCCCGATCATTAAAAACACGACAAGCATTCTTGTCTATATGGGAAAAATTAAAGGATTTCTCTTTGCCGTACGACACAGAGAAATCCTAATGACCGATTTGGGTTTAATCCGTTTTAATTATGTGGGATTGGCCAATAATTATATTAACTAACGCTCTAACAAGACTTCGAGCCGATAAATTTCTATCTGGTCTTTGCAACTATATTAGTGAGGTCTGAAACGGATTATAGTTTTTGCGTTGCTACTACACAGAAAAGGAGGGTGTGTCGAAACCCTTATATAATTATGGTGTCTATGTTGATTTATGTGGGTGTTTTAGCTTCACATTTTTATTTCACACAGATTTAAAAGATGTCGGCTTCGCCGATTATACATACGGTAATGCTGTGCCACCGCGTAGACGCTTGCGGCGTAGCTATCTTCCAAATCATTTAAATCCGTGTGGAGAAAAACCTAATTATGTTAAGGAAAAAGCCAGGGGGTACTACTTCAAGTCAACCGACTTAATGCTCCTCACGTTTCCGGTCATGGGGTCAAAGACGACCTGTGCCGACTGCTTCTTGCCGAAGAGGTCGCCGCTGAGCGACTGCACGAAACCGAATTGCGCCATGGTGGTCTCGTAGGTGGCCACTGTGGCATTGCCCGTGGTGAGCGTGGCCTTGACCTTTGAAGGCAAGCAAGATCGCAGGCCTATGTCGGCCTTGTCCTCCTTTTTCTTCTCGGCAGGGTCCGCCATTGGGTCCGTGGCCGTGTGCTCGTCGACGATGGTCAACTCGTAAGGCTCACCGCTGAGGTCATCGGCATCGACGAGGCCGAAATGGGAAGAGAAGCGGAAGAGCACCGTGCGCCCCTCACGCTCAGGCACGAAATTCACTTGCGTCCACGTGGTGTCAGTCTGCGTGTAGCCCTCGAAGAGCTGGCGGAGCGCGCTCTCCTGCCTGTTCATGTTGTCATACATCAGCTTGAGCTGCGCGCCGTCCTTTGGCAGGTTGTCGGCATCGCCGCGACTGAGGGAGTTGCGGCTGTCGCGAATGTCGTATATCTCCTTTGCGGACAGCTCCGCCATCTTCGCCGTGGAGCCTGCCGAAAGAATGTCCTCGGTCATGAAGTCGGATGGGTTGAGATGCTTGGGCTTTGGCGCGGGCGTGAAGACGCGCGCCGGCTGAGTGGGCTGCGTGGCGTCGGTGTTTATGGCAAGGAGCTGGCCGCCATGCGTCAATGCCACATGGTCTATGGAGCGTCGCTTGTCCATGACGAGCGTGAACTGGCGCGACGTGTCAGGGATGGCGGTCTTGTCGATGTCAATACCTATTATGCGGTAAGTCGTCGTGGGCTTCTGCGCCACTTTCTCCTTCATGAATCGCTCGGAGTACTGGCAGAAGTCGCCTGGTGTGTATTGCTTTTTCTCAACCTTTATGGTGAACCGCAAACCGTTCTTGGGGAGCATGTAGCTGGTTCCCTCTACGCTCTGTGCCGACGCTGAGAGCGCGACGAAAGACATGGCGGCCATCAAGCCGCAAAGAGTGTGATTCTTCATTGTTTTATAAGATATAAGCTTCATTCCAACCGCTTGAAAGCCTTTGGCAGATAATTTATGATGTCGCTCGCGATGAGACTTTCCTTGCCAAGCTCCTTGGCGGCGAGGTCTCCGGCAAGGCCGTGAAGATACATTCCGATGGCGCACGCGTCACGCTGATCGTAGCCCCTTGCGAGAAGTGCCGTGATGATGCCCGTGAGCACGTCGCCACTTCCTGCCGTGGCCATGCCGCTGTTGCCCGTGGGGTTGAACAAGACGGTTCCGTCGGGCAGGCACAAGGCCGAATAATGCCCCTTCAAGATGATGTATCCATGAATGCGCGCCGCCATCTGCCGGGCACGCATGAGCCGGTCGTAAGCGCTCGCGCTCGTGCTTCCCATGAGGCGGTCAAACTCCTTGGGATGCGGCGTGAGGATGATGTCCTTGGGCAGCTGCTGTATCCACGCCTGGTGGCTCGCCAGGATGTTGATGGCGTCGGCGTCGGCCACGACAGGGCACTTGGCGCGGCTTATCTGGCCGATGAGCGCCACGGCGGTGCTTTCCGACAGGCCAAGTCCGGGTCCGATGCCGAGAGAGTCGAAATCGTCACAAGCCACGCTCTCGGAGAACTCGTAGTCGTCCTTGTCGAGTTGCAGCACGGCTTCCGGCACGCTGATTTGCATTATGTCATAGTTGCGCGCAGGAGTGTGCACGGTGACCTTGCCCACTCCCGACCTGAGGCATGCCTTGGTGGCGAGCACGGCGGCGCCCGACATCCCGAAGCTTCCCGCCACTATCAGCGAGTGGCCCATGGTGCCCTTGTTGGCGAAGTCGGAGCGGCGGCGCAAGAGCGGCGCCACGTCGTTCTCCTCCAGTATGCGGCACTTGGCCTCGGTCTGCATGATATACTCAGGGCTGAGCCTTATGTCGATGACCTTCAGCCGGCCAATGAATTGCTGGCAGTCGGCAAAGAGCATCGACAGCTTCTTTTGCTGGATGGTAAGCGTGAGGTTGGCACGGATGATGTTGGCATTGACATTATAGGTATTGTCCTCGCACATCAAGCCCGACGGCAGGTCGATACTTACCACCTGGCACGGGCTTTGGTTGACATACTTGACCAGCGAGGCGAAGCCACCCATGAGGGTCTTGTTGAGTCCAGACCCAAAGAGGCCGTCCACGACCACCGTGTCGGCATTGAGCTTAGGAGGGTCGAAGTTGACCGATATTTCCGTGAACTGCACCTTTCGCTGTTCCACGAGCCGGTCACGGTTAGCGGCGCAGTCGTCAGACAGCTTGTCGTGAATGTTAAACAAATAGACCGACACCTTATAGCCGGCATCGGCGAGCAGGCGCGCCACGGCAAGGGCGTCGCCACCGTTGTTGCCAGGACCGGCGAAGACCACCATTGGCGTGCTGTCGGCCCACTCCTCCATTATGGCGGCGGCGAGGGCCTTCGCGGCACGCTCCATGAGGTCGATGCCCTTCACGGGCTCGTGCTCTATCGTGTACTTGTCAAGCTCATGAATCTGAGCAGCAGTAAATATCTTCATACCAGTGCAAAAGTACAAAAAGAATGATGATTAAAGGAAAAAGTATCACCTATTTTTCGTAATTTTGCAGTATTATTCAAAATTCAACGAATCAAACATCGCATTATGAGCATCATTAAAGTTAAGGACAAGACGTTCAAGACGTTTATCCCTGAGGATGAGATTCAACGGCGCGTGAAGGCCGTTGCGGAGAAAATCAATAAGGACCTCGACGGCCAGAACCCTCTGTTCCTGGCCGTTCTCAACGGCTCGTTCATGTTCGCCGCCGACCTGATGCGATATATCACCATACCATGCGAGATATCATTCGTGAAGCTCGCCTCCTACCAAGGCACGACGTCGACGGGAAGGGTCAAGGAAATAATCGGCATCAACGAAGAGTTGCAAGGCCGCACCGTGGTCATCGTGGAAGACATCGTGGACACGGGCAAGACCATGAAGCGCATGCTCGAGAGCCTCGGCACGCGCAATCCGGACTCGCTCCACATCTGCACGCTGCTCGTGAAGCCCAACAAGCTTGAGGAGAACCTCAACATCGAGTACGCCGCGATGGAGATACCCAACGACTTCATCGTGGGTTACGGTCTTGACTACGACCAGCAAGGACGCAACCTGCGCGACATATACACCGTCGTGGAAGATTGACACGGAGGCACAGCATGACCGGGCAGACCGCCTGGCCCGCACATAAATATATAGGACATAACATTTTAACAATAACATAAAAATAATGAAGAACATTGTTATTTTCGGTGCCCCAGGTTCAGGCAAGGGCACACAGAGCGAGAAGATGATTGAGAAATACGGCCTCGGCCACATCTCCACCGGAGACGTGCTGCGCGACCAGATCAAGCGTGGCACGGAGCTGGGCAAGACCGCCAAGGGATATATCGACAACGGCCAGCTCATTCCCGACGACCTGATGGTGAGCATCCTCGCCGACGTCTACGACAGCTTCGGCAAGGAGCACAAGGGCGTGATCTTCGATGGCTTCCCACGCACCATCCCACAAGCGCAAGCGCTGAAGGACATGCTCGCGAAGCGCGGACACAAGGTGGCTGCCATGATAGAGCTTGACGTGCCCGAGGACGAGCTGATGAAGCGACTCATCAAGCGCGGACAGGAGAGCGGACGCTCCGACGACAACGAGGAGACCATCAAGAAGCGTCTCACCGTGTATCACAACCAGACTTCTCCGCTCATCGAGTGGTATGAGAAAGAGGGCATCCATCACCACATCAATGGCCTTGGTGAGCTCGACAGGATTTTCGGCGACATCTGCGCCGTCATTGACGATTTAGCATAATCATGGAGTCGAACTTTGTAGACTACGTGCGCATCGTCTGCCGCTCAGGAAAGGGCGGCAGGGGATCGGCGCACCTCAGACACGTGAAATACCAACCCAACGGCGGACCCGACGGGGGCGACGGTGGGCATGGCGGAAGCGTCATACTGCGCGGCAACCACAACTACTGGACCCTGCTGCACTTGAAATACCAAAAGCACGTCTTCGCCGAGCATGGTGGCAACGGCGGATCCGACAAGTGCCACGGCACCGACGGCAAGGACGAGTATATCGACGTGCCATGCGGAACCGTGGTCTACAATGCTGAGACGGGAAAGTATGTGTGCGACATCACTCACGACGGGCAAGAGGTAGTGCTGCTGAAAGGTGGACGCGGAGGACTGGGCAACTTCCAGTTTCGCACCGCCACACGCCAAGCGCCACGCTTCGCGCAACCGGGTGAGCCGGCACAGGAGATGACCGTCATCATGGAGCTCAAGCTCCTCGCCGACGTGGGCCTCGTGGGATTCCCCAACGCCGGGAAGTCGACGCTGCTCTCGGCCTTGTCGAGCGCGAAGCCTAAGATAGCCAACTACCCATTCACCACCCTGGAGCCTTCGCTCGGCATAGTGAGCTATCGCGACGGCAAGTCGTTTGTCATGGCCGACATACCAGGCATCATAGAAGGGGCAAGCGAGGGAAAGGGACTCGGATTGAGGTTCCTGCGACACATTGAGCGCAACTCGCTGCTGCTCTTCATGGTGCCGGGAGAGAGCGACGACATAAAACACGACTACGAGGTGCTGCTCGGTGAGCTGAGCAAGTTCAACCCCGACATGCTGGAGAAACACCGCGTGCTCGCCATAACCAAGAGCGACCTGCTCGACGACGAACTGATAGAGATGCTGAAGGAGGAGCTGCCCGACGACTTGCCTACGGTATTCATATCGGCCGTGACGGGACAAGGTCTCGATGAGTTGAAGGACACGTTGTGGAAAGAGCTGAACAGCGAGAGCAACAAGCTCGCCGAGATAACGGCGGAAGACACGCTCGTGCATCGCGACAAGGAGATGAGTGCCTTCAAGCAGGAGATGCTCGACGAGGATGCAGACGAAGACGACATCGAAGTGGTTGACGCGGAAGACCTTGACGACGATGACCTTTTGGATTGATGATTTTTCAAGATGATAGAACCTGTTCTACATTTATATGATATTGGCGAAGCCTTGGGGTTGAAGACGACCGAAGGCTTCGCCAAATTTGATAATGGCGCAGTGGTCGCATTCTCAACGACACGGCATGGCGGGGCAAGCCAAGGACGATATGGCGAATTGAACATAAATCCTTATTGCGGCGACGACAGCGCGGCAATAAGCTACAACCGCGCCGCGCTATGCGCCAAGTTGGGCATAGACGACGTCCACCTCGTGTTGCCACACCAAGTGCACGGCACCAAATGCCTCAACGTGGACGCCGCCCTGCTCTGCTCCACCCCAAGCCGGCGACAGCAACGACTTGAAGGCTACGACGCCCTCATGACAAACCTCAAAGGCGTGTGCATAGGCGTTTCTACCGCCGACTGCATACCCGTGCTCATCCATGACCCACAGAGACACGCCGTGGCGGCCATCCACGCCGGATGGCGAGGCACCGTGGCAAGGATAGTGGAGAAGACCCTTCGCGCCATGAAAGCCAATTACGGCACGGAGGCAAGCGAGGCCGTGGCCATTATAGGGCCAGGAATATCACTGCGCAACTTTGAGGTGGGGCAAGAGGTCTACGACGCGTTTGCGGCCGCTGGCTTCGAGATGCAAGACATAGCGCAAAGATTTCCTTGCAAGGCAGACCCCGGGAAAGAGAAGTGGCACATCGACCTGCCGCTCTGCAACAAGCTGCAATTAACACGCTCCGGCGTAAGGGAGCAAAACATAGTGTGCTCCGGCATCTGCACCTACGACAACGCCGACGACTTCTTCTCCGCACGACGCCTGGGCATCGACTCCGGGCGCATATACACGGGCATAATGATAAAGCATTAAGAAAATGAGCAACATAAAAGATACTATAATATTCCTCTTTCTATCGGCACTGCTCTCATGCACAAGCCTCAACGCCACGGCACAACACGGTTTCACGGCCATGGAACAGTCGTCGATAAGCGTGCCCACGCCTGGCCTGTTCACGCACAGCAACGCTTTCAACATCGACTTCAGCATTCTGAAGCCCGAAGAGTATTCCTTCCCCCTGCCCGTGGGAAAGGCTGAAGTGAAAGGCGGACAGGCATTGGAAATAACGACGACGAAAGGCGATGCCGTGAAAGCCATGTTCAACGGACGCGTGCGCCTGTCGCGACGCACCTCACAATACGGCAACACCATAGTAGTTCGCCACGACAACGGCCTTGAGACCGTATACGCCTACAACGCCCAGAACCTCGTGCAAGTGGGCACACGTGTCAAGGCCGGGCAAACCATAGCCATAGCCGGAGGCGACAACGGCAGGGTGTATTGCCTCTTCGCCATCATGGTGAACGGTGGATGGATAAACCCGGAGACCGTGATAAACCCTAAGAGCCACAAGCTGCGCAAGCAGGTGCTGCAATGCAAGAAGACCGGCAAGAACGTTTCGGTGACGGTGCTCAACCAAGAGAAAGACGAAAACACTTCGCTTGACCCGGACATCAGCAACGACGACTACGAGAATGGCTCCTCATTAAAAATCGACTTGAAGAAGATAGAACAGCAACACTGGGCGTATCCCCTTCCCGACGCCAAAGTAATAAGCCCATACGGTGGCCGGGGCGGCAGAGGACATTCCGGCGTGGACATCAAGACCAAGGCCAACGATGAGATACTGGCCGCGTTTGATGGCGTAGTGGAACGGTCGGGACCTTATTACGGCTATGGCAACTACATCGTCATTCGCCACGCCTACGGATTCTCCACTTGTTACAGCCACCAATCAAAGAACTTCGTAAAAGCCGGGCAGAAAGTCAAGGCAGGCGAGGTTATCGGCCTCACCGGACAAACAGGACGCGCCACCACTCCGCACCTGCATTTCGAGATACGATTCTGTGGAAAGCCCATAGACCCAGCCATTTTCTTCGACCACGCCAACCATACCCTCAAGGCGCAAACGCTCACCGTGAAGAAAGGCCAGAAAACGCTGTCGCAGCAGAGAAACAAATAAGCGCACAGGAATCTATCTTCTTGAGAAACTTCTATAAAGAAAAATACACTATGAAGGCAAAACACAGGAGAAGAATAATTGAATGGGGAATACTTACCATAATATCGTTCCTATTCTATGACGTAATTTGGATACCAACATCAGAAGAGTTTACATTTGCTCAAATAAATGATGTTGCCAACTATCTACTGGCAGACTTCACATATTGCGCATGCCTTTCATTCTGCATTGTATGGACAAGTTTCCATATAGCACAATTAAAATACTTTTCACGAATTTGTTATAAACGGCAGCTTCTACTTAGCTTAACCATCCTCTTTAGCAATGTGCTAATATCCGTAATCTTAGAAAACACATATGAATTGTTGGTCTCCGCACCTTATGATTCTTTTGAGGAAGGATTACTCATCGTATGCTTAATCTCCACACTGTCTACTTTAGCACAATGCGCCCAATACTACAGCAGGATGGTGACAATGCAAGGCGAGCAAATCGTAACTACACAAAAGAAAATGCTCAAGATGCAACTTGACCCACATTTTATTTTTAACAGCCTAAACATCTTGGTCGGGATAGTTCATACAAGTCCTGATGCCGCAGAGAAATTCATCATACGCTTATCACATATATATAGGTACATAATAAAAAGCATAGAGCAGGACATGGCAAGCATAAGCGACTCTATAAATTTCGCCATTGATTATGCTGCTCTTCTTAACATTAGGTTCCCAAACAAAATAGATTTTCAGGTAGACCCTTCACTTGAACAAAACAAGTGTGAATACATCCCAGTAATGTCACTACAATTACTTATCGAAAATGCGGTTAAGCATAATATACCCGATGACTATCGTAAGCTGCAAATCAAAATTTCCCGCAGGGATAACAACCTCATCGTGCGTAATTCCATTAACGAAACAGAAATCTATAGCTCCAAAGATTCTTTGGGATTGGGATTAAAAAACCTTTACGAACGCTATCGCATACTTGGGTTGCAATGCCCACAAATAAGGAATACCGAAAGTTTTTTTGAAGTAGAATTGCCCATAATTCAAAAGAAATGAAACACATACTAATCATAGAAGACGAGCCTATCAATGCAGACAGACTCAAGAGGATGCTACTTGATTTAGACGACACTCTTATTATCGATGGGCCGTTGTCAAGCGTGCAACAAGTATTAGACCAACTAAAGATGCAAAACGACTATGACCTTATCTTTTCTGACATTCGTTTAGGTAATCAAACTGTTTTCGAAGCTTTTCATGAGATCATGCAAAACTCGTTTGTCATCTTCACCACAGCTTATGACGAATACGCAATGGAAGCAATACATTCCAATGGCATTGACTACCTGCTGAAACCATTTGACATCAAAGATTTACAAAACGCCATACATAAAATATACTTGTCTCCCCAAAACAGCGTTAGCATAAAGGAAGGGCTTTTCAACATAACTCAAGAATTTAATTGCTTTCAGGAAAGATTCTTGGTCAGTAAAGGAGAAGAACTCATTTCATTGTGCTCTGATGAAATCAGTTGCTTTAAAAGAGATAATGACAAAACCAAAATAATAACAGCAAATGGCGGACAATATGAGAAACATGTATCACTCTTAGAGTTGGAAAAGAAACTTAGCCCACAAAAGTTTTTCCGCGTCAACCGCAAATACATTGCCAATATAAACCACATAAAAAAGATTTCACTATTCTTCAAGTCGAAATTAATACTTCGAATTGATGGTTGCAATGATGATTATATCATTGTCAGCCAAGAACGTTCTGCTCTTTTAAAGGAGCTTTTAAACAAGTAAACATTGCGTCATTATGAACAGAATGTATCTTTTGTGCATAACATTTATTTTGGGCATCGCTTTTTTTGCAAACGCACAAAGCAAGCCTTCCGAACTGAAAAGAAAGATCGCACTAAACGGAGAACTGTTATCGTGTGACACATGGCAAGTAGATGCTTCATTTCATTACTTTGTTTGCCCATATATTGGTTTAGGAGGTTCCATAGGTATGTGGAAACAATATATGGCAGATGGCATTCCATCTGGACGAGGATGGACAGTGGATGAAGATCATGAAAACGTGGAAAACTTTTTCATTCATCCGTCCATAAGTCTTGTTTCACCTTGTATTGCAAAAATTGGAGAAGGGCATTTCAATTTGTTCGTTGAGCCTGGCATAATGATGAACATACCATACTGCAACGTTTTTGTTACACTTTTAGACGACAGAGGTTCAACTATTGGCTATAAAAAAGTCAGCACTAATAAAGGACGATGGTATGCTTTTGACTATAAAATAGGTTTAAGTCTTACCTACGACCAATTCGGATGTTCGATTGGGTATATACATTCAGACCTTGACATTTTTGGCATGCGCCGCAATATGATTTTTGATGGCAAACTATTTAACGCATACTATCCAGAAAGAAAAAATCCACATGGATGCTTTGTCTCATTCTTCTATCTTTTCTAAACTTCCTACCATTCGGATAAGAGCAGACCAAGAACATTTCATGGCGTGATTTTCCGTGTTCATGACCATTTTCATCCGTTTCAAGGATAATGACATTACAGTAACTACGAAATTATCATATTTTTGCTTCATCAATTTTAAAGTACATTCAAAAAGTAACAAAATGAAGCACTTTTTTCTTATTTTATTTGGAGCATTGCTATTATGCTCTTGTCAAGACCGCGGCATTGAAAGCGAGCTAACGCCAAGTCCTTGCCAAAAACAAGAAGATAACAACAATGCTTTCCTTGTTTTCTCCTCAAGAGAGGAACTCGCTGAGGCTATTTCCAACTTAAGAAGTGGGAAACACTACGACGCGACAAGAGCCTCGAACATGTCAACTGTCAATAATGACAAAGTCAACAACGGCGGGAGTGGGACCATGCAATTTCTTTCTTTGCCTAATGCCAACAAACAAAAATACATGGCAAGACTCACACAAGCACAGATAGACTCCATAAATACGGACGAAGACAGCCTTGAATTCTGTATGTCGGACTCTATAATTGCAGATGACAACTTTGCCCAACTTCTTAATGTCACACGTGAGATAGAAGTAGATGACACAGTATATAAATATTATGGGAACGGTGTTGCCTTCTCGGAGCATTCTAAGGCCAAACAACTAAATGACATTGATGCAGAAGTAGCAAAAATAACTGTTGACGACAACAACATAGGGAAAACACTTTCAATTAACAAAGACGTACGATTCATTCCTTACAACTATACCGCGACGGAAGAGACTGACGACAATACAGGCACGAGAGCATACACGAACAATGAAGCACTTCAACTAAAAATTGGAGTCACCATTACCGCAAACAATATTAGAGATGTCGATTACAATAGCAAAGGAGACGGTGGATGGTTGCATCGTGCATGGAGTCGGCTATGGGGGAGAAACGTATTAGCCATAAACCAATTCAATGGACACAGAAGACTACGCTTGGGACTATATGATCAAAATTATTATGTTTATGCCAACATTGGCACAACGATGAAGATGCAAAAGAAAAGATGCGGTATATGGTGGAATTGCAAAGCTGATGAAATCCGTGTCGGATGGTCAGCAATAGAATTAAAATACACTTTCCCTTCACCTGTCATACAGTATCTAAATCCAAATGTGAATCCAAAACAAGCAGTCGAAACAGACTATCCATCTTGGCTGAAACATAATTTCCCTTTTAAAAACGAAAATAGCGTTCTGTTCCATGTTCCATTTACCTCATATAATGTCACTGTCAAAAATGTCAACTCACTTCTTAAGTCAGGCATCAAATCACTGTTGAATAACGGTGCCAAGAGCCTAAGGGATTACATAAACTCCACACCAGAAAGTCAAAGGGGCTTGTATTCTGTTGACAATTCAGCCTTGTACGTCATAACAGGAGCCGATGAAGATGGTAAAAAGAATATCAGAACATTCACCAGGAATTTTTATGAGAAATGGTTCCCAGGTAACTATGCAGTAGGTATTTCTTATAATGGAAACTGGAATTTGAAAAACATATCTATTGACGGAGGAAAATCCACTAAGCTTTCAAGCTGCGTTGTCTATGGTGCCGTTAAGTATAATGGCAGATGGCTCGCGGCAAGGATTACAAAAAGCAAAGACCAAGTAAGATAAGCAATTGGTTCTTGTAACCAGGTTTGAATTCATTTAGAAAGTTATCATTATGGCACATTCAATGGAATCAGAATATAGGAAAGTTGTATTGGCAGTACTGATGGCTGTGTGTTGCCTTTCAACCACCAAGGGACAAGGCAAATTCCACTTTGATATTGATTATCATTACAACTTGGGATTGTGCGAAAAATTAATGGGCGTGCCCCTTAAACGCAGTCAATACAAGATGGGAGGAAACTCCATACAGTTCACCCCACGCTACGACATAACCCGACAGTGGTCTGCAGGAATAGGCATTGGGCTTAGCAGATACACCAACCTTGACTATAACACGATGCCTGTCTACGCTACGGTGAGGTACAAGGCCATGGAGAAAGTGCCAAACCTTTATATTTTCACCGATTTAGGATACGCGCTAAAGGTTGGCGACTTCACAAAAGGTTTCACTGGCAACATAGGAATAGGCTACACGCACATGTTCAAGAAGCACTTTGGCTTGAACTTCCAGATTGCGTATAACCTAAAGAGGTTCAACGACGTTCCCGTTTACATCTACGATGTTGACTCACACGAAACTCACCTTTTCAACGAAAACAGCACCCGACATTCATTGTCGTTTGGCGTTGGCATAACGCTGTAAGTTTGCAGAAGATTGCGACTGAAAAGGCAACGGCATCACAATGTAAAGCCGTTGCCTTCTTTTTTATAACCAAAAAAACTTAAATCATGAGGCCGTAGACCTTGTTTCTATATTATTATTACTACCTTTACAGCACACTCTATAAATCGATATGGACAAATTAGTAGAAGTCCGGAATGTCACCAAGCGGTTTGAGAGCCACGTGGCTCTCAACGACGTGTCGTTGTCTGTCAGACGCGGCAGGATATTCGGACTGCTTGGCCCGAACGGTGCCGGAAAGACAACACTGATAAGGATTCTCAACCGCATAACGGCTCCAGACTGCGGCGAGGTAATATTCGACGGTCGCCCCATGGAACCGACCGACGTCACTCGCATAGGCTATCTTCCCGAGGAACGCGGCCTCTATCGCAAGATGAAGGTTGGCGAGCAAGCCGTGTATCTCGCGCGCCTGAAGGGAATGGACAAACATGAAGCCGAGAGCAGGCTGCGAGACTGGTTCGACAAGTTCGGCATCATGCCGTGGTGGAACCGCAAGCTCGAAGAACTGTCGAAGGGCATGGCGCAGAAGGTGCAATTCATCATCACCGTGCTCCACAAGCCAGAGTTGCTCATCTTCGATGAGCCGTTTTCTGGCTTCGACCCGGTGAACGCCGAACAACTGAAGCGGGAAATCCTAAAACTGCGTGACCAAGGCCACACCATAATATTCTCCACGCACAACATGTCGAGCGTGGAGGAGATATGCGACGACATAGCCTTGATAAACCACTCTGAGGTGGTGATGCAAGGCGAGATGAGAAGCATAAAAGACAGCTTCCGCACTGGACTGTACGAGCTGAAAGCCACCACGCCCCTGCCCTACCGCGACGACCTGCCTTTCAAGATAACAGAGCATGACAATGGCCATGGCACGGAGCGTTACCTGCTCCAGGCCAACGAGAGTGTCAGCGGCAGCGAACTCGTGCGCGCGCTCAGCGAGATGGCAGACGTGACGTATTTCGCCGAGCACGTGCCGTCGATGAACGACATCTTCCTGAAAGTGATAGGCAAGGAAACCAAGTGGAACGAAGAGCAGATAGAAAGCAAGCAATGAACAAGATACTTATCATCATCCAGCGCGAGTTTCTAAAGCGCGTAAGAACAAAAGGCTTCATCATCCTCACCATCACCATGCCGTTTATCATGGCGGCTCTCGTCTTCGTGCCGCTATGGCTCTCGTCGATAGAGAACGACGAGCAACAAAAGGTGGCGGTGATAGACCCCACCGGCGTTTACGCCAAGGCCCTGAAGGCGTCTAAGTCGTTCGCCTTCTCCGCGCAGCCTGTCATAACCGAGGAGATGCGCTCGGAAGACTCGCCCTACGACGCGGTGGTGGCCATATCGGGCGACCTCGTGAAAAACAACGGCAAGGTGACCATATACAGCCACAAGGAAATCCCGGGCAACCTGCTCGACTACATACAGTCGAAACTCAACGAGACGGTGCAGAAGCAAAAGCTCGAGGCCACGGGAATAGCCGGTCTCGACAAGATAATAGACGACGTGCAACGCGACGTGAACATGAAAACCGTGAAATGGAGCAAGGAAGGCGACGAGCAAGCTTCCAGCACGTATGTGGCCATAATAGTGGGCGGCATATTCACGCTCCTCATCTACATCTTCGTAATAACCTACGGTGGCATGGTGATGCAGAGCGTGATAGAGGAAAAGACCAACCGCATAATGGAGCTCTTGGTGAGCAGCGTCAAGCCTTTCCAGCTCATGATGGGCAAGATTATCGGCGTGATGCTCGTGGGCATAGCCCAAATGGCGCTGTGGGGCGTTATACTAAGCATCATCATGACAGTGGCTTCCGTCGGCTTCGGCGTCAGTCAAGCCCAGTCGATAGCGGCAGGGCAACCCATGCCCTCGCCCACGATGAACATGAGCCAAGACACGCAAGAACTTCTCACTGCCATAGTCAACCTGCCATACGCTGAGATAGGCTTAATGTTCATCATCATGTTCGTAGGTGGCTACTTGCTCTATTCCAGCTTCTTCGCCGCCACAGGGGCAAGCATCAACGAGCAAGAAGACGCCAACCAGTTTGTGGTTCCCATAACGATGATTACCCTCTTCGGCCTCTACGCCGCCATGTACAGCATAGAGAACACCGACGGGCCCTTGGCGTTCTGGGCATCGCTGTTTCCGCTCACGTCGCCCATCGTGATGATGATACGCATTCCCTTTGGCGTACCATTATGGCAAGAGCTTCTGAGCATAGCCTTGCTCTACGCCTCGGCATTCCTCATGATATGGATTGGCGGCAAGATTTACCGCGTAGGCATACTCATGTATGGCAAGAAGCCAAGCATAAAAGAGATAATAAAGTGGATGCGCTATAAATAGAGTTTCACCGCCCTCACGAGCCGGCACAGTCCTCGCATGCCCAAGACGTTGAGCGACAACAGTTTCAAGCTGCCCAAGAATCGCATCATAGGCAGTTTGACATCCGACATGTCGCCCGTGTAGATATAGGTTTGCAACTGGATGTCAAGCACATGCCGGTAGTATTCGCAGAAGCCTTCTTGATGGGCATTCAACATCTTGCTTGACACTATTTGAAGATGCGCGTCAAGCAAATCGCGGTATTCCGCTCCGCCTGCCCGTTGTGTGATGCCCAAGGGGTTGACGGTGTAATGATACGCGCCCAACGACGTGGTCTCGACTTTTCGCGCTTCCCTTAAAAGGTTCCACAGCGTGGACACGTCCTCAAACTTCTTTCCTTTTGGAAAACGGACATGGCCAAACAGCTGACGCTTGTAAATCTTATTACAAGCATAGGTATGGGCATAGGCTTTGCCGCAAAGCCAATAAGCGGCCATGTCGGTGTAATCGTGGTCTGGGAAAACAATGCGCGAGACTGGGCCACGTCCGCCTTCACGCACAATGGAATATTCAAGAATGTCAACGTCGGCTCGCGCCATCCGCTCGAGCAACGATGGGTAAGTGTCTGGCTCAATATAATCGTCGGAATCCACAAACGTGACAAACTCGCCTCGCGCAAGTCTTAAACCCTCGTTGCGCGCCTCTGACAGTCCGGCGTTGGCCTGATGCACGACAATAGCCCGCGGCGACTTGTATTTATCGCAAATCACCGCGGAACCATCTGTCGAGCCATCGTCGACGATTATTATCTCCATGTCGTCAATGCCCTGGGCCAAAACGCTGTCGACACACCGCCGAAGCGTACCCACGACATTATAGACAGGAATGATAACCGAAAGCAGCATGTTGAAACGTCAGAACTCTATGACGAGCGACTCGCGTTGCGTCAGCGGCACGTTCTTGGAGATGTCCAAGGTCTTGCCCGTGACGACATCCTTTGCGGTCTTGTTGTCCTTGATTATCTCAGCATAGCGAGCCACGTCGAGCACGTTGTCGGAGCGTTTGCCATTGAGAATGGTCATCACCGTCTTGCCACCATACTGGCGGGCAATGACATAAACGCCATTATAAGGTATGAACTGGGTCTGCGAGCCCTTGCTTATCACCTCATTGCCCTGGCGCCAATGCAGCAACGCGCTCAGCCAGTTGAACATCTCGTTCTCGGTCTTGGTGCGTCCCTCGGCGGTGAAGCAGTCGTGTTGGTCTCCAGCGAATCCGCCGGGGAAGTCCTTGCGCACGTAGCCATCGGTAACCTCCTTCGTGCCGTTCATCAGCACCTCGGTGCCATAATAGAGCTGCGGTATGCGGTTGATGGTGAGCAGCAGAGCCAACGCCTGCTTTAGCATGGTAGAGTCTTTGGTGTTGCCAAGGAAGCGGTCGGTGTCGTGGTTCTCAATGAAAGCCAACACCGAAGACGGGTTGGGATAGAGATAATCGTAACAAAGCGAGTTGTAAATGCGGTTGAAACCGTTCCACCAGCCATCCGTCTCCTCACGCTTAGCCTGGTTTAGCTTGTCGAAGAAAGAGAAGTCCATCACCGTCTTCAAGTAGCTGTTCACCTTTGAGAGCTTGGAGTCTTTTTGCCAAGAGGCGGTGTACTGCGGCTCCGTCACCCACGTCTCTCCCACGGTGTTGAAGTTGGGGTATTCGGCGTCCAGGGTCTTCATCCACTGCGCCATGGCCTTGCGGTCGGCGTAAGGGTAAGTGTCCATGCGTATGCCGTCGATGTCGGCCGTCTCTATCCACCACTCACTGTTTTGTATGAGATACTTTATCACGTGAGGATTGCGCTGGTTGAGGTCAGGCATCGACTTGACGAACCATCCGTCGGTGGTCTCAGCCAAGTCCACCTTTGAAGCGTAAGGGTCGAGCACCGGCGTGAGCTTATAGCTGGTCTGCAGGCCATAGCCTGGATTGTTGAACCAATCCTTCGACGGCATGTCGCGGTTCCAGATATGATAGTCGGAGCAGTGGTTGAAGATCATGTCCATCACCACTTTCAAGCCTTTCTTGTGGCAATCCTTTATGAGATTGCAATATTCATCGTTAGAGCCAAAGCGCGCGTCCACCTTGTAGTAGTCGGTGGTGGCATAGCCATGATAAGACGAGCTGACGCCATCGGTGGGACAGTCGTTCTCAAGTATGGGCGTGAACCACAGTGCCGTCACCCCAAGCTGCTTGAAATAGTCGAGATGTTGGCGTATGCCCTCAAGGTCGCCCCCGTGACGGAGCGACGGCTTCGTGCGGTCGCACAGTTGGTCGCGCATGCCTTTCACCACGTCGTTTTTCGGGTTGCCGTTGGCAAAGCGGTCGGGCATGAGCAGATAGAGCACGTCGGCATTGGTGAAGCCCTTGTGAGCCTCGCCTGGCATCTGGCGCTCCTTTAGCTCATATTTTATCTTCTTGCCGTCGAGCCTCAACGTCATCTCGCCAGCCTTGGCGTCCTTGAGGTTGAGATACACGAAAAGGTAGTTGGGGGAGTCGAGGCGAACCACGGAATCGACCTTCACCCCGGGATAGTCGGTAGTGACGTTGCGCACGTCGCGTATGCCCTTGCCATATAGCATTATCTGGAGCGAAGGGTCTTTCATGCCCGCGAACCAATTGGCGGGATCAACACGCAATGCAGTGGCTGCGTTCATCATGGCCATGGTAAGGATGAATAAAAAAGTTATGAACAGTCTTTTCATTATTTCTCTTGATTTTATCTGTCATTGTTTGCGGCGCTGTCGTCAGCGATAATAACCGCTGACGACTCGCCACGATTATTTTTCCTTGATGGTGAAGACCACCACAGAGCCGATCAATACGCTCACGCCAGCCACGACCATCATACTGCTCTGGACCGAGCCCACGAGCGACAATATGACACCTCCGATAGCGGCCGCCACAATCTGCGGAACGCAGATGGTTCCATTGAACAAGCCCAGGTAGGCACCCATGTGGCCATAGCCTTGAAGCGCGTTGGTGACGAAGGTGAACGGCATGGCGAGCATGGCGGCCCAAGCGCAGCCGATGAGCAGGAATGGCACGAAGAGCACATACTGGTCGTGGATGAAGGCGCATGCCACGAAGCCGACGCCACCAAGCACGAGGCTAAGGGAATAAGCCATCTTGCGGTTCTTGAACTTAGGCAAGACGACGGCCCAAACCACTGAGCCAATGGCCTGCACGGCAAAGAGGATTCCCACCCAGTTGCCGGCGGCTTGATAGCCCTCGCTCGTCACGTCGGTAGTGCCCCAACAGTTGGCGGCCACTGTGCCGTTGGTGTAAGTCCACATATACATGAAGGCGAACCAGCAGAAGAACTGCACGAGACCGACTTTCCAGAATGTGGACGGGGCGTTACGCAACAGCACGAACCAGTTGCCAGAGCCTTCCTCCTTTTCCTCTACCGACTTCAACGAGCCATTGTATTCGTTGTAGTCATGCGGATTCCACTCTTTCACCTTCCACACGGTGTAGATGACGCAAAGGATGAGGATGGCGGCACCCACGTAGAAGCTGTAAATCACCGAATCGGGTATCGTGCCCTTGGCGGCGGTGTTGGCGATGCCCAAGGCGGCGAAGACGAACGGGAAGACATAGCCCACCAACGAGCCGGCGTTGCACAGGAAGCTCTGGATGGAATAAGCCAGGCCTTTCTGCTTCTCGTTGACCATGTCGCCGACAAGCATCTTGAATGGTTGCATGGCCATGTTGATGCTTGTGTCGAGAAACATAAGGGCGATGAGACCGAAGACCATGGCCGTGCTCACAGTCATGCCGAATGATCCGGAGTTGGGCAACAGGCACATCACGAGCACCGCGATGGCGGCACCAACAAACAGGTAGGGGATGCGGCGGCCAAAGCGACACCACGTCTTGTCGGAGCAGGTGCCCACGATGGGTTGCACAAGGATGCCCATCAGCGGCGGCAATATCCAGAAATAGCTAAGGTTGTGCGGGTCGGCGCCGAGAGTGGCGAAGATGCGCGAGATGTTCGCGCTCTGGAGGGCGTAGGCAATCTGCACGCCAAAGAAGCCGAAACTGAGGTTCCACAGCCCCCCAAACGACATGTCGGGCTTCTCTTTCAACATTGTCGGGGTCTCATTATTACAATCCATACTCATCGTATTTGGTTTTTATCCGTTATTTAATCTGAATCGTCATCGTGTTGTGCCCCTGATGACCAGGCGCGTCCTCACTATTCGCTTCTCTATCTTCTCCATGGGCAGTTCGCCTTCCACCTTGCTTATGAGGATGTTGGCAGCCTCCTCTCCTACCCTTTGGCCTCGCTGCTCCACCGTTGTCAGCATTGGGTCGCTGGCCACGGCGCGCTGCCCGTTGGTGAACCCGCAGATGCTGATGTCTTCCGGCACCCTGTAGCCCATGCGCTTGGCGGTATAGAGTATGCCGATGGCGGTATCGTCGTTGACGGCAAAGAAAGCGTCTGGTATCTCCTCTTGCGACAGCAGCTCCGGCGTTATGGCCTCGGCGTCGGAGCGATTGTCACAGATACGGAAAAACCTGTCGTCGGGTTCCAAGCCGTTGTGCAACAAGGCATCGCGATAGCCATTATAGCGGTTCTTGCTTATCTCCATGGTCATTGGCGACCCATAGAACGCGACGCGGCGGCAACCACGCTCTATCATGTAGTTGACGGCGTTGAACGCGCCTTGGTAGTCGTCGACGACAACGCGGTCGCAATTGATTCCCGTGCAAATGCGGTCGTAGAACACGAGCGGCATGTGGCAGTCCAAGATACGCTTGAAATGATCGTAGCGCACGGTGTTCTTGGCCTCTGAGACGATGACACCACACACGCGATTCTCAAGAAACCGCTTGCAGATGAGGGCCTCCGTCTCGTACTCGTCAAGGCTCTCGCTTACCATCAAGGTATAACCGTGGGACATGGCCTCCTGGTTGATGCCACTCAAGACGGACGAGAAATAGAAATGCTCAAACTGGGGCACTATGACGCCAATCGCCTTTGACGACCTCGCCACATTGCTGCGCAAGCATTCGGCAAGCACGTTGGGATAATAATCGTGCGCCTTTGCGTAAGACTTGATACGGTCGCGCTGTTCAGCGCTTATCCGAGGACTGTCTTTCAACGCCCGTGAGACTGTGGCCACGGAGACGTTCAAGGCCTCCGCGATGTCTCTCATTGTTATAGTAGGATGTGCCATTTAATATCGCAGCTTTTAGGAATTCTTTCTTTTGATTGTTCACTGCAAATTTAGGTCTTTTCCTATGCAACAAAAAGAAAAAACTATCAATAACATTGATATAAATTATGCAAACGTTTGCGCGCCATGCTAAAAACTCTTGTCCACGGTCAGCCACTCATCATCCGTGGTGAGCATGAACTTGGACGACGTGTCGCCCGTTACGGGATTGTCGCTGAAAAGCGCGCCCGTAAACTGTGTTATCTGGTTGCGGCTGACCGGCACGTTTTCAAACGTGTGGCTGTAAACCGCCTCGCCAGTTGGGCCAAGTCCCGTGACTTCTATCTTCAGCTCCTTGCTGTCGCTCTTGGGGAATGTGTATATCTCAAACTTGGCCGTCTTGCCTTTCATGTCGTCGGTGATGGCTATCTTTACGGTTTGGTGTGAGTTGACGCAGCCGTTGCCTGTCAATCCGTCGAGTGTTGAGCTGCCGCCCGTGTAATAGAATTGCAAGGTTGAGACGTTGTCTGGAACCTTGTCGGTCGTGACAAACCTCACCATTGCCACGACACGGTGCATGCTGACGTCCACGTCGAGGCCATTGCCCTCGCCGACCGTGATGTCATCGCTCCACGAGAACGTGTCAGACAAGTCGCCACTGAACGTTATCTTCTCGGCATTGGTCATCGTTGGTGTCTTGGCTTGATTATGGGCGACGATAACCGCCTTATACGCCCCTGGCGCAAGGGCCACGGAGAGCGTGCCGAAATCCTTGTCGCCTGCCTTTTGCGTAGTCTTCACCGTGCGAACTCCGCCTTGAAACACCGCGAGGTCTATCTGCTTGCACAATTCGGAAACTGACTGGGAACGCGACTGCGCAGTGGAGAAAGGCAGGGCCTCAAACTGACTGACCTTGAACCTCACCATCGACTTTTCACCTGACGGCAGTTCCGGGTCTTCGCTTGCCAAGCGTTGGCATGAGACCATGGCAAGGGCGACAAGTGTCGCGAGAACGACACGCAGGTGATTATGGTTCAAAAGTTTCATAAGCAAAGATTTAGATTTATAAAGTTCAGTATTGCCGACAAAAATACGGTTTTTATCTTGCAGTCACAAATATTTCATCGGAATAATGCTGTTTAGTCGTAAACTTTGCGGGTTGGGGCTATTTTCAACAAGAACAAGGCGTGGCATCAATCGGCAATGACGATAAAAACGCGAGAGTTCACAAACTTGTGGACCACAACCTTGTGAACTCATGCGCTTCTTGTTGACTTTACGCTCAATTCAAAGCATTATGGCAATGCATATAGAAAAAGCTTTTGATTACAACCCTCTTTCGGCCCAGTCGCCACGGTCGAGCTGTCGGTAGCCTATGGCCTCGGCTATGTGTCTCGGCTCCACCTTCTCCGAGCCGTCGAGGTCGGCAATGGTGCGTGCCACCTTCAGTATGCGGCTGTAGGCTCGCGCCGAGAGGCTCAGCCGCTCCATGGCGGTGCGAAGCAATTCGAGGCCAGCGGCATCTGGCTCGGCATACTCGTGTATCATCTTCTCTGTCATCTGGGCGTTGCAGTGGACTCCGGCGACACCTTCGTATCGCCGCGTCTGTATGGCTCGCGCCGCGATGACGCGCTCGCGAATGTTGGCCGACGGCTCGCCTGGCTGCGCCTTGCTGAGTTCCTTGAAGGGAATGGCGGAAATCTCGCACTGGATGTCGATGCGATCCATCAACGGCCCGGAAATCTTGTTGAGATAGCGCTGTATCTGCCCCGGCGTGCAAACACAATGGTGGGTCGGGTCTCCGTAATAACCACAAGGGCAAGGGTTCATGGATGCCACGAACATGAACGAGGCGGGATAGGTGACTGAGTATTTGGCGCGGCTTATGGTAATCTGCCTGTCCTCAAGCGGCTGTCGCAACACTTCCAAGGTGTGCTTGTTAAATTCCGGCAGCTCATCGCAAAACAGCACTCCATTATGTGAAAGGCTTATCTCGCCCGGCATTGGGTTCATGCCCCCTCCCACAAGGGCCACTTCCGAAATGGTGTGATGCGGCGCGCGGAAAGGCCGCTGGGATATGAGCGCGGAGCCTTGCTTCAGCGTGCCGGCAACCGAGTGGATTTGCGTGGTCTCGAGGCTCTCGCGCAACGTGAGAGGCGGCAGGATGGACGGGAGGCGCTTGGCCATCATGCTCTTGCCGGAGCCCGGCGGGCCTATCATTATGACATTGTGGCCACCGGCGGCCGCCACTTCCAAGGCGCGCTTCACCGTTTCCTGGCCACGGACATCGGAGAAGTCGAGGTCGAAATCGTATTGCTGCTTGTAGAACTCATCGCGCGTGTCAACCACGCAAGGCTGATACTCTCGCTGGCGCGACAACAAGGCTATGACATCTGCCAGTGAGTCCATGCCGTAGACGTCGATGTTGTTGACGATGGCGGCCTCACGCTCGTTGTGCTTAGGCACTATCAACCCTTTGAAATGCTCGGCGCGCGCCTTGATGGCTATCGGCAAGACGCCCTTCGCGGGCTGCAGCTTGCCGTCGAGACCAAGCTCGCCAATCATCATGTACTCTCCCAGCGAGTCGGCGGGAATCTGCCCATCGGCGGCAAGGATGGCTATGGCAAGCGGCAGGTCGAAGCCGCTGCCTTCCTTCTTGAGGTCGGCAGGTGCCATGTTCACGGTGATGTCGGCCCTGGGAAACTTCATGCCGTTATATTGCATGGCGGCGGCGATGCGGTCGCGCCCCTCCCTGACGGCGACATCGCCAAGGCCCGTGAGATGATACATCACTCCCTTTATCAAGCTGACCTCTACGGTCACGGTGGTGACCTGGAGGCCATTGACGGCGGCGGAATAGGTTTTTACAAGCATAGGCAGATAAATAAAGGTAATAAGGTGCGGGGGGCTGGTTACTTCCCTAATTGAAGGTCCAAGTTGGATGAGGAGAGGTTAACGCCTTTTATTATTCCATCCTTGACGAGCAAGAGGTCGCATGCCGACTGTAGCCCCAGCTGCTTTAGCACCGGCGTGTCGAACATGTCGCCCGTGCAGACCACCGGGAACGTCACCTCATTGCTCTTGATGTAGCTTCGGCAATCGAATTTGCTTGGGTCCACGTTGATGGCGAGAACCTTGAGCTTCGTGGTCTGGCAGAGCTCCTGGAGATGCCGCATCATGTCGCTGCTGTCATAGCTCCACGTGGCCCACACGAGAATGACAGCCGTGCCCACCGACAAGTCGGACGACGATACCGCGCTACCGTTGATGTCGTATGTGGTGAAAGCTGGCAACCTGTTGCCCACGCTGGTGGCCTTGAGCTTCTCCACGCTCTGCGCCAACAGTTTCAGGCTGGCATTGTCGGGCAGTTTCTTCTGCAACGCCTTGATGGCCTTGCTTGCGGCGGCATAGTCGGGAGTGGACGTAGCGATAAAGTATTTCCGCAACAGCCAGATGGCCACGGGAGAATCGGCATGGTCGTTGATGAACACCTCGACATAACGCTTAATCTCCGGAGGCGAGGCCGTGGCAATATGCTCACGGAAAGATGTCATCAACTCGTTGTCCTTCGTGCCTTTTATCTTCAACATCTTCAAGTGGGAGGCGTCGCCGTCCACCTTGACCTTCTTGCCAGGCTCGGCGAACACCGGCGTCTCAGAGAAATTGGGGAAGACGATGGTCAGCGTCGATGGCGAGGAGCACGGTATCTCATAGGAGAAGCGTCCACCTTGAACCTTTATGGTGTCTATGCCATCGACACATTGGTCATTGCTGTAGACATAAAACTCGCCCTGGTTCATCTGCAAGAGGCGCCCTTCAATCTTGAAGTGCTTGCTGTCCTCACCACACGAGACGAGGACGAGAAGGGCGAAAAGGAGAAATAAGTTGCGTGGCATTACTATCAAAAAAAGAAAAAGCCATAGAGCCAAATCGCTGGCTCCATGGCTCATTATTGAAATCTGATGTGATTTTCCCGAATTACTTCAAGTTGGCAAGCTCAAGATCCTTTGAGGCGTAAGCCGCAAGCGTCTTGTCGAGCTTCTTTGCCTTGTTGAGGGCTGCCTTGGCTGCAGAAGTGTTGCCCATTCGGTTGTTGACGATAGCCTTCAGATACTCTGTCATGCCGTCGGCGTTCTTCACGTTGTTGAGCGTTGAGAGAGCTGTGGCGTAGTCCTTTGTGAGGAGCTGTGCGAGAGCGGCGCTGTTGGTAGCTGAGTTGCCAAAGTTCTTCACGGCCTGTGCGTAGTCGCCCTTGGCGATGTTAAGGTTGCCGAGCACCTCGCTCAGTCCGTTGGCGTCGTTGGCCTTAGCGATATAGCTCTCAGCCTCGCTTGTGTTGCCGTTCTTCAAGGCGATGAGGGCGAGGTTGGCGTAAGCCTCAGGAGCGTTGCCCTTGGTCTGTGCCTCGGCGATATACTGCTTGGCGGCGTTCATGTCGCCACGGTTGAAAGCAAGGGCGGCGAGGTTGTTGAGTGAACGATAGTCGGTGTTGTTCAGCTCAGAAGCCTTCTGGTAAATCTCAGCCTTCTTGGAGGCGTCGTTTGTCAGGCTTGCGGCATAGAGAAGCTCGTCCTCGCTCAGCTTTGAAGGATCGGCGGCATACTGCTCGTTGATCTCGTCGTCGCTGCGGCCCACGGTCTGATAGTTGATGATGAGGCGGCTGCGGCGAAGCTCTGGCAGGATGCCAGTGGCGAGCTCACGGAAGCCCTCGCTCATGTTCTTGATCTGTCTCTCACGCTCGGCTGGGTCCTTGTACATCTCAAGCACTCGAAGGATGACGTCCTTATCCTGCAAGTTGCTGGCTGCCACAAGCTCCTTGAAGCCTTCCCAGTCTTGTGCGGTGTAGTGCGCGTCAACGTCGGTGCCACCGAGCTTGGCGGCCTTGAGCTGCTTGTTGACATATTTTGTTGAGACCTTCTCACGGTTCTTTGACAGCTTGTCGTTGAAAGCGAAGCCACCATCAGGAGAAGCGTAAGCTGCAACCTCCACGTTCTTCATGTTCAAGCCCTTGCGGTCCGCGTTGATAGACTTGAGCATCTTGACAAACTCCTTCACGGAATTGTTCTTCAGCTCGCTCTTGCGGAGGTTGGCCTGGTTGATGAGGAACTTCACGTTGGCCTGGACCTTCTGGTCCTTGATGCGCTGGAAGCTGTCTGGTGCTATGCAAGCGCCAGCGTTGTCCATGGTCTTCTTGTAAAGCTCAGCCGTGGCGATAACGCCATTGGCGACCTTCACTGCAGGCACGTTGTAGACCTTGTTGCCCTTGCGAGCGTCGAAAGTGAGATACATCTCGCTCTGCGCCATGTCGGCATTGTAAGGGAAGGCTGTCTTCATGGTGTACTTGCCACCCATCTTATAAGAGATGGTCTGGTTGTTGCCCTGCACCTTCTCGCCCTGGAACGTGGCACCGTTGCCCTTGGTAACGAGACCGTTGCCATAGCGAAGCTCCGGAGTGACTGTCACAACAGCCTTCTTCTTCATGTATTTCACTGGGAACGTGCCGTCAATAGTAGCTGGCACCTTGCCACCGATAGCCTCAAGAGGATTAGGATCTACCGAGAAATTGTCGGCAGAGAGTGGTCCCATCGTAGAGCATGAGGCCAACAAAAGCATAGAACATGCTGATAAAGAAAAAATCAGATGGTTACGCATAATAAAAAAGTGTTATTAATAAGGTTTTGTGCCGTGAGCGGGACTCGAACCCGCACAGCCATTACTGGCCAAGGGATTTTAAGTCCCTCGTGTCTACCATTCCACCATCACGGCAGGACATGCTGCCCATATTTTTATGCAAAGGTAGCTTTTTTATATTAACAAACAAACCTTTGCTTTGATATTTTGCACAATTTAAGATTATCGTTATAAAAAACTGAAGTATTCGGCTGAAAAGATGCCGTGGAGCCATTCGGGGTGAGGATGCATTGACATATCCGATGCATTGGGCCGTCCCTACCCGCCACTGCAAAGCGCACCAATTTATTCGGATAATAATATTTTACAAATGGTCGTCTGAGAATCGTTTTTTTTCAACCAAGGTATCGCTTGCTTGGAAATGGCGCAATTATGAGTTGTTTTGGTAAAATGTTGACTATCAAACGATTGCAATTTTGACGGTTTTTCAACATCGCAAATTGGCTGAAATGGCGTTGCCGTTACAGTGCAATCGCATCGCCGTTACGGTGCAATCGCGATGCCGTTACGGTGTAATCGCGATGCCGTTACGGTGCAATCGCAACGCCATTACACCGTAATCGTAAAAATTTTGGGCAAAAATCCAGCCGGCGGTGTTGTCGAAGGGCAGAAGGCTACCCTTTTTCTGCTCTATTTGCCACTGTTTCCAAGTGTTAAATTTTGGCAATAATATTTTACGATTTTCCATCCTTTAACGTGGGTGCCAAGCACAACACGTCTTGGGGCTTCTGGGGTAACTGATAACGTTGGTGCTTGGCAGGGGCGGTCCCTGCACGTTCAACGTTGTGCAATAATTACCGCTAAACATTGGCGCTGGTCAAGAATAATGGTTAACTTTGCATCTGTATGAGCAATTCAGCAATTCAGTCATTACAGCAGCAGCGTCTGCTCCTTCAGTTGGAGTATCAAACGGAGAAGGAGGCGTTTCGCAAGCAGACCGAGGCCATAGGCCTGGGCAGGAAGGTGAAACGTGGCGACGCGTGGTACCCTGTCGGCGTGGGGCAAGCCCACTACAACTCGCTCAACCAGATGACCGTAGACGTGACACGCACACAGGACACCGACGTGGAGCACAACTTCGAGTACGGCAAGCCCGTGATGTTTTTCTCGTTCGCGGAATCGGGCGGCAAGAAGGGCGATACTGCCATACGCTATTTTTCCTTCACGGGCACGGTGTCGTTTGTTGACGGCGACCGCATGGTAGTGGTGGTGCCGGAAGGCCACGCGCTCGACCTGCAAGCCACCGACAAGCCCATCGGCGTGCAACTATCGTTCGACGAGACAAGCTACCGCGTGATGTTCGACGCGCTGGATCGCGTGGTCAACGCCAAGGGCAACAGGCTGGCACACATGCGCGACCTTTTCTATTCGAAAGCACCCGTGGAGAGGTTCTCGTTTGACCCCATGTCTTTCCCATGGCTGAACAAGGCACAAGAACACGCCGTCAACGAAGTGCTATGGGCAAAGGACGTGGCCATCGTGCATGGCCCTCCGGGGACAGGCAAGACGACGACGCTCGTGGAAGCCATCAACGAGACCTTGATGCGCGAGAGCCAAGTGCTGGTTTGCGCGCAAAGCAACATGGCAGTAGACTGGATTTGCGAGAGACTCGTTGACCGCGGGATAAACGTGTTGCGCATAGGCAACCCCACACGCGTCAACGACAAGATGCTCGGCTTCACATACGAGAGGCGATTTGAGGCGCATCCCGACTACCCGCAACTGTGGGCAATACGCAAGGCGATAAGGGAACTGAGAAGGAAGAAGAAAGGACGCGACGACAACTTCCACCAGAAGCTGGAACGACTGAAGTCGCGCGCCACCGAACTGGAGATTCGCATAAACGCCAGTCTCTTCGGCGAGGCCCGCGTGATAGCCTCAACCCTGGTGGGCTCGGCCAACCGCCTGCTCGACGGCATGAAATTCGGCACGCTCTTCATCGACGAGGCCGCGCAAGCCCTGGAAGCCGCATGCTGGATACCAATGCGAAGGGTGAGCCGCGTGGTGCTCGCCGGCGACCACTGCCAGTTGCCGCCCACGGTGAAAAGCATGGCGGCGCTGAAAGGCGGATTGGGGAAAACACTCATGGAACGGATTGTGGAGAACAAGCCGGAATGTGTGACCCTGCTCAACGTGCAGTATCGCATGAACGACGAGATAATGAGGTTCTCGTCAGACTGGTTCTATAACGGCAAGGTGACCACCGCGCAAGAGATAACGCGGCGCAAGAGCATCCTCAACTTCGACAGGCCCATACTCTGGCTCGACACGGGGCAGATAGACTTTGGGGCTGACGAGCCGGGCAGCAAGGAACAGTTCGTCGGCGAGAACTTCGGACGTATAAACAAAGGCGAGGCCACGCTGACCCTCGACAGCCTGCAAGCCTACTTCACGAAGATAGGCAAGCAGCGCATACTCGACGAGCAGATAGACGTGGGCGTGATATCACCGTATCGGGCGCAAGTGCAATACCTGAGACGACTGATCATGAAACGCGAGTTTTTCAAGCCCTATCGCAGGCTGATAACGGTGAACACCGTTGACGGCTTCCAAGGGCAGGAACGAGACATCATACTAATATCCATGGTGCGCGCCAACGAGAACGGGGAGATAGGTTTCTTGAGGGACCTAAGACGAATGAACGTCGCCATGACGCGAGCGAGGATGAAACTCATCATCCTCGGCGACGTGGCGACGTTGACACGGCATCCGTTTTACAAGAAGCTGTGGGAATACGTTGAGAAGCTCAACGGCTCTACTGTTGAGCCTTGAAAGCGTCGACGGCTTTCTTCACCGAGCCATACTTCAACAGCAGGGCGTTGGCCTCATCGTATGGCAACTGGGTATAGTCCATCACCATTCGCGTGCCGCGGTCAACGAGCTTCTTGTTGGTGAGCTGCATGTTGACCATGCGGTTGCCCTTGACACGGCCAAGCTGTATCATGACGGAGGTGGAAATCATGTTGAGAATCATCTTCTGGCCCGTGCCCGACTTCATGCGCGAGGAGCCGGTGACAAACTCAGGACCCACGACCATCTCGATGGGATACTCGCAAGCCTCGGCCATGGGCGTGCCGGGATTGGAGGTGACGCAGCCCGTGAGACAACCATGCGCACGCGCCTCTTTCAACGCGCCGATGACATAAGGCGTGGTGCCCGAGGCGGCAATGCCCACGACGGTATCGTCGGGGCCTATGCCATGCTGCTCCAGCTCTTGCCATCCATGCTGTGGGTCGTCCTCAGCCTTCTCCACGGCATTGCGCAAGGCAATGTCGCCACCGGCAATGAGTCCGTAGAACATCGTGGGAGGCACGCCGAACGTGGGAGGCAACTCCGAGGCATCGAGCACGCCAAGACGGCCACTCGTGCCCGCGCCCATGTAGAACACCCTGCCCCCTCGCTTCATGCGAGGCACGATGTGCTCGACAAGGGCCTCTATCTGAGGTATGGCCTTCTCTACGACAAGAGCCACCTTCTGGTCTTCATGGTTGATGTCGGTCAACAGCTCATGAACGCTTTTTTTCTCAAGGCTGTCGTACAGTGACGGCTGCTCGGTAATCTTCGTGAATTTTTCCATTTCCTATCCTTATTTCTCTACGTGATATTCTACCATGGCCTCCATCGGGGCCTGGATAATCCTGCCAAGGTGCATGCCTTCTTCCTCAAGGGCCTCCAAGAGAGGCTTCTTGTATATCTTGGCGATGCTGCCGTTGAAGCCTATCGGCAAGGTCTGCCAGCCATCATATTGCATGACGTTGCGGCGGAGGAACGAGCGGAAGCTCTCTTTCACCAGGTTGTATATCTTCGGCTCGTCGATATTCTCCTCAAGGAACGGTACAAACGAGGCGAGGAAGGTGTTTGGCTTCGGCTGACGATAGACGCGGTCTATTATCTCGGCAGAGGTGAGCTTGTATTTCTCGAAGAAACGCTTGGTGATGGCCTCCGGCATCTGGTTTTTCAGCACATCCCCCACGAGGAGCTTGCCGAGCACCGCTCCGCTGCCCTCGTCGCCAAGGATGAAGCCTAAGGGCGACACGTTCTTCACGAGGTTCTTGCCATCGTAAGAGCAGGAGTTGCTGCCCGTGCCGAGGATGCAGGCGATGCCTGGCTTGTGGCCACAGATGCCGCGCGCGGCGCCGAGCATGTCGCTCGCCACCTCGCACTCGCCGTTGATGGTGAGGTTGGCACGAAGGGCACGCTCCACGATGGGCTGCTTCTCCTTGGTGCAACCAGCGCCATAGAAGTGTACCTCGTCGAGCACGGTGCCAGGAAGCTCAGGTACGAGATGCGTCTTTATCTCCTCGGTGATGGCCTCTTCCGACATCTGGAAGGGGTTCATGCCACTTGTGCGAAGCCGTTTCACGAGCTTGCCGTTTTCCACTAAGCCCCAGTCTGTCTTGGTGGAGCCACTGTCTGCTAAAAGTATCATGATGAATAAAATGTTTTATAGTTTAATGTAAATCTTCTTCTTGTAAAGCCACAAGCCCACTATCCAGCAACACGCCACGAAGAAGCATGCCCAGACAAGCGAGGCCAAGGGCAACGGCAGGAAGGACGAGAGCACATCCTCAAAGCAAAAGTCCTGCAACGTCTTGCCTCCGAAGATTGGCAACATGCAGAAGGGAATGAGCAATATGTCGGAAAACACGTAGAGGGCCAGCGGGTTCACGCCAAAGACATGGAAAAACTCCGTCAGGCGGCCCTGCTTGTGCTTCTTGTCGATGACCCACGTCATGAGCGCGAGCAAGGTGCTGGCAATGCCGCAAGTGGTCATGGCGAATGTCGGGGTCCACAGCTTCTTGCTTATCGGGCAAGCGTAAGAGAGAAGCACGCCGGCGAGAATCAGCGTGGTGCCAATCACGAACAGGCGCTCTATCTTGTCGTTCAAGTCGTTGAGGTTCATTATCACCTTGCCCACGCAGAAGCCTATGAGCACATGGCCAAGGGCGGGCAACGTGGACAACAGACCCTCGGGGTCTGGAGTGTCCCACCTGTACACGTGGTCGGCGCCAAGCACGATGTTGTCGACGACGGCAAGGATGTTGCTGCCGTCGTGAGCATAGCCGTTGCACAGCTCGAGGAGGATGTAGTAGGCGACGAAGATAAACGCGATGAGCCACGGGATGAACTTGTGCCTCACGCTGATGGCCACGACGGCGGCCAGCCCATAGCAGATGCCCAGTCGGGGCAACACGCCAAGAAGACGGAGATGGGCGAACATATAGCCGAAGCCGTTCCAGTTTTCAGGATGCAAGGCACCGCGAATCATGGTCAGGACCAACGCTATGGCAAGGCCAATGCCCCAAAGCAAAAAGGCACGCTTGGCTATCTTGCGGGCGCACTCCTTAGACCAAGAGAAATTGAACTTGCGAAGCGAGAGGTATGTGGTGATGCCCATGATGAACATGAACGAGGGAAATACGAGGTCGGTGGGCGTCAGGCCCAACCAGTCAGCGTGATTGAGCGGCGCGAAGGAGTCTTCCTCCGGCCCGCCAGGGTTATTGACAAGAATCATGCCCGCGATGGTGAGGCCGCGAAGGATGTCGACTGACAGGACACGCTGGCTCTTTGCCGCCTTTGTTGTCGTATTGTCTGTATTCATTTGCTTATTTGTAAAGGTAGTATTTCTTGGCTGTCTTGCGGAAGTTGTCCACGTCCTTGTCCCAATATTCCTTAGCGTCCTGCCATTGGTGGCGACTCAAGAAGAGCATGCGAATCTGCTTAGAGCCGCACACCTTGTTTATCATGTCGGCGCGCTTGGTGTCTTCGCCCATAGGGTCGTGGTCGGGATAAAGCCTGTAAAGCTCTTGCAGGGCATACCACTGCACGTCGCAGAGGCGAGCCTTCTTGTAGTCGGTGAGGTAGATTTGCACGCCTTGAAGCTCCTTGCCCTTGCCAGGTCCATAATAAGGCGTATAGAATATCGGGCGGAACGTGTAGCCGGGCAGACGCAGCGCGTTCATGGCGTCGGCAAACTCTTGCGCCTTGACCCATTCGGCCCCGATAATCTTGAACGGGAGCGTATAGCCAACACCGATGGAGATGGTGGAGAGCTCGCCCACGATGCCCGTGACACTGTAGAATGGCGCGGAAGAGGTCTCAGGGATGTGAGGAGAGGAGAGCACCCACTCCAAGCCGGTCTGGTCGTAAGTCATGCGGCGCTTCCAGCCTTTCATCTTTACCACTTGCAGCTTGCACTTGCCGCCAATCATGTTCTCGCCATTAAGCAACAGCGCCACCTCGCCAGGCGTGAGGCCATAGACGTAGGGTATCTTGAACTGCGAGACAAAGCTGACGCAATCGTCCTCGACGAGGTTGCCCTCTATCTTCTCGCCACCCAACGGGTTGGGCCGGTCGAGCACAACCACCTCGATGCCGCGCTTGGCGGCCGCTTTCATGACATTGTAAAGCGTGGAGATATACGTAAACGAGCGGCAGCCAATGTCCTGGATGTCGTAAACGAGCACGTCGATGCCTTTCAGCATCTCATCCGTTGGTATGCGCGTCTTGCCATAGAGGGAATAGACGGGCAGCCCCGTACGCGGGTCGCTGTTGCCCGTCACCGTCTCGCCGGCGTGGGCACTGCCCCTGACGCCATGCTCAGGACCGAAGAGGGCCACAAGCTTCACGTTGGGCGCGTTGTGCAGTATGTCGATGTCGGACACGAGGTTGTTGTCAACGCCCGTGGGGTTGGTGACGAGGCCAACGCGCTTGCCTTCAAGAACCTTGAAGTTGGCGGCCTTCAACATCTCTATGCCTGTCTTCACTTTCTGGGCGTAGACCAGCGAGAACAGGCAGAGACAACTTATTAAGATAGCTATTCGTTTCATGTCAAATGGTTTTTATTTGCAACCATAATGTTCGTCAATCTGCTTCCTCACCACGAAGGTGATGCCTACAGTGGCAAGACAGCAAAGCATTACCATCCAGAAGAAGTTGACATAGCCTATCGCCTCCTGTATATATCCGGCCACAAAGCCCGGGAGCATCATGCTGAGAGCCATGAAAGCCGTGCAGATGGCGTAGTGGGATGTCTTGAACTCTCCCTCGGAGAAGTACATCATGTAGAGCATGTAGGCGGTGAAGCCGAATCCATAGCCAAACTGCTCTATGCACAGGGCGACGGTGATGATAGCGATGTTTGACGGCTGCGCCACGGCTAAATACACAAAGGTGACGCAAGGTAGGGTTATGGCGGCTGCCATGATCCACAACGAGCGTTTAAGTCCCATCTTCGACGCCACGATGCCGCCAAGGATGCCGCCGCCGAGAAGGGCGATGACGCCAAAGGTGCCATAGACAAGGCCAACCATGTCGGTGCTGAGACCCAGTCCGCCTATGTCGGTGCCATGCACGAGGAAAGGCTGGCACATCTTGATGAGGAAACCCTCAGGCAAGCGGAAGAGAAGCATGAACGCTATGGCCCAACCTACGTTTGGCTTCTTGACGAACGTGGAGAACGAGCCCAACAGCTCGCCCCACGTGCCGTTGCCAGTCGGGTCTTTCGAGGTGTCCACGCGTGGACGGTCGTCGTCGGCATGCGGCAGGCAGAACGTGTGGTAAAGGGTGATAAGGAAGAATATGGCGGCACTCAAGCCGAGGGTCACCTTCCATGAATAAGGTATGTTGCCCGTCTGCGTCTCTACCGTGCCCGCGATAAACACTAGCACGCCTTGTCCGAAGACCGAGGCTATGCGATAGAACGTGCTGCGGATGCCGATGAAGGCCGCCTGACTGCTGGGACTGTGGGCCAGCATGTAGTAGCCGTCGGCCGCTATGTCGTGCGTGGCAGAGGCGAAAGCGGCAATGATGAAGAGCACCAGCGTCAGCGTGAAGAGGCTGATGGGCGTCTGTCCGCTCGCTATCATCTCGGCCGACGGGAACGGCAACGTGAACGTGAGGGCCACCAGCAAGATGGTGAGCAACGCCTGCATGGTGAGAATCCACCAGCGCTTGGTCTTCACCACGTCGACCAATGGGCTCCAGATGCCTTTAAGGAACCAAGGGAAATAAAGCAGGGTCGTGAAGAATGCCATGTCGCCATTGGGCACGCCCATCTTCGTGAACATCATCACGGAGATGTTGTTCACTATGAAATAAGGCACGCCCTCGGCGAAATAGAGAGTTGGCACCCACAGCCAAGGAGTGATGTTCTTACTGTTCATTCTCGTGGTTCATTGCTATGCGCGCCATGAGTTCCCAAGTGCGTATACGATCCTTGTATGTGTTGTTACGGTTCTCTTTCTCGATGCTCAAGTCGCCATCCGAGTTGTCGTCCCAGCGACGGCAGCAATACACCGGGTCGTAGATGCGGCCGATGAGATAGTGACGGCTCACGGCAAGCATGAAGGCATAGTCCTCACCGTAGTTGACATTTGGCATGGTAAGGTCGCGCAACACTGGCGAGAACATGCCGCGTGGGGCACCCAAGCCATTGATGCGCAAGGCGTTGTTGCGGCCATTTTCCGGAGTCCACTCGGCATGGTCGATCTTGCCCGGAGGAAGGATGTTCTTGTTGATGTCAGTGAGAACGTAAGAGCCGATTATCGCGGCGGTCTTTTGTTTCATGAAGGCATCATAATAAGTCTGCAACGTGTTCTCGTCGAGATACACGTCGTCGGAGTCGAGCTGCACGATGAAACGGCCGCAACGCGGGTCGTGGGCGCAAAGGTTCCAGCTGCCGCCAACGCCAAGGTCGCGACGTGGGGTCACGATGTGGACAATACGCTCGTCGGCCTTAGCCATCTCCGCCACGGCCTCTGTCGTGCCGTCAGTGGAATGGCACTCTGGTCCATTCTCTATGACGAAGACATTGTATTTGAAGCTTGTCTTCTGTGCCAACGCGCTATTCACGGCGTCGCGAATGGTACGTATGCGGTTACGCACAGGTATCATGACGCTTATCTCGACAGGGAACTCGCCTGCCATGATGTCGACGGGAGCGAACTCAGGCTTGAGGTATCCGCCAATTTCCTTCAGATACTCTGTCACTGCCTTCTCCATCTCTATCTGTGAGGCGCGGTTGCGTGGGTCCACATAGTCGAAGAGCTTCTCGCCTGTCTTGCGTGTGTCGAGCTCCACCTCAGAGTACAGGTATTCGTTGACATGGCTTATCTCGTATTTCTCGGCGAGCTTGAGGCGAAGGTCATAGAAGCCCGCGGCCTTATAGTCGGCGCTCATCCTCGACACAGACTCTTTCAGGGCATCCGTGCGGAACAGGAGCACAGAACCGAAATTGAAATCGTCGCGGAGCGCGCCCAGCTGATAGTCGATAGTGGGTGCGTCGGCGCGTTTTCCGTCAGCGGAGATGTTGTAGTGGTCGGTGTAGGTCATGCCCGCCTTGGTAATGCCTGCCACCTGCGTGAGACGCTCCAGGGCGAGATAGCCCAACTGTATGAACTGACCCTTCAGGTAGAGCAGAGTGTAAGGTGCCTCGGACTTCGCGGCAATGTCCTTCAAGACCGCGGAGGCCTTGACGTTGCCATCGATGACAGTGACATTATTTACCAGCTCTTCAGCTTTGAGAGCATCTAAGTTTCTCTTGGTCTCCTCTTCATTTCCGCGTGGGATGAAGCAATCTATCAGTTTCTTCATTTTCTAAAGTTTATTAGCTTTGTTTCTTTATTATGTTTCTTGTTTGTCCTTGTTGATTGGTTTCCCGGTCTCGGCTCACGGCTTCACCTCTATCTCGCCCACCTTTCCGGCCTCGTTGGTGAACACCAGCTTGGTTGCGCTCAATGGCACTACGGTATTGATAAGCGTGTTGCCGAACTTGTGTTTCCACAGCAAGCGGCCTGTCTTGCCATCGAGCGCCATTATGAGGCCATCCTTGTTGGTGGAGAACACCACGCCGTCTTTCTCGACAAGCATCACCCTGGCGTGCTCGTAGCCGAAGCCGCAGTTGGTCGCCCAGAGTTCAAGAGGCTTGTCGCCTGTCGTGGCATAGCAAACGATGCTGTCGTTCATGGTCTTTAGATAAATGCGCTTGCCGTCTTTCGACAGTCCTATGCTCTCGCGCACCTTGCTTTGGTATGTCCGCCAAATCTGCTTGCCTGTTTTCAGGTCGATGGCCGTCGACGCGCGGTCTGGGTCGCAGATGAACACTCGCCCACGCGCCTCCACTGGCCAGACACCTGCCGGAGAGAAATGCATGTCGGTCTTCTTCGGGTGCCACGTCCACAGGCGCGCGCCTGTTTTCGCGTCAAGGCAATAGAGCGTTGTGGCCCAGTCGCCGAATATCACCTTTCCATGTGTCACGAGGGGCTTGGTCTCCACATATCCCTTAATGTCGGGGCTCTGCCATTTCACCTTTCCCTTGGTCACGTCTATTGCCCTGAAGAAGTGGTCGCCGGAGCCCACGTAAGCCGTGTTGCCCACTATGGTGACCGCGCTCACGCATGGCGCGCCTGTCTCCACCTGCCACAAGCGCTTGCCGCTCTTGGCGTCGATGCCATAAACAGAACCGTCGGCTGAACCGGCCACGAGCACACCCTTGCCTATGGCCGGGGTGCCTATGACGCGCGCGCCTGTCTGATAGCGCCATTGCTCATGGCCAAGGGCGTCGTAACATATCACGCGGCCAAGGTTGTCGGCAGCATAGACGTTGCCTCGCCACACCACCGGGGAAGAGTAGATGCCGGCGTGCTGGCTCACGACCCAGTTTTCCTTCACTTGTGGGAACGTTTCGTTGACAGCGTAAGAAGGACGTGGGAACCAGTGGGCTTGATTGTCGTCGTGCTTGGTAGTGAAAGGTATCGCCGTCCAACGATAGCGTGGCTTGCCCACGGGATGGGTGTAAACCACTACCGAGTCGGCACGCACGTCAAACTCATTGTATTGCCCGGCCGTGTTGCCTTTCTGCCTGAGGTTGGTGATGTTGGCAATGCCAGGCATGCCGTCGAAGTTGAAGTTGAGATTGCGATGATAATGACCGTTTACAAAGGTCACTATCGGGTAAGGGCGTATGGCGTCGGTGACCTCATACCAGTTGTCGACATCGGCAGGTTGCATGGGCATGTGGGTGACCATGAACACGGGATTGCCGGCCTTGCCGTTTTTCTCCAGGACCTCCCTCGCGTAAGCTATGTCTTCCGGTGCCACATGACCGAGGGCCATGCGCATCATGGGACCCGTGGGGAAGCCGATGAAGAGTATGCCCTTGTGCTCGAAATGGAAACGCTCGTAGCCGAAAATCTTCACGAAGTCCATGCATCCGCTCTCGCTCCAGTTCTGGTCGTGGTTGCCTTCGAGTATGTACCAAGGCTTGACGAGCTTGTCAAGCTCGCGCTTGGCTATGCGCAACGACGCGCCGTCGCCCGCGTCGGCGATGTCGCCCGTGACGAGCACGAAGTCGATAGTAGAATCGTTGTTTATCTGCGCAACAGATTGCCTCAAGTCTTCGGTTGGCTGCGGCGAGCCCGCGGCAATATGGATGTCGGTGACCACGGCAAAGCGGAAAGGCTCAAAGGCAAGGGCCGTGGTGACCGCGACAAGGCAACACGCCACTATCGTCGCGAGTCGTTTCATGTTCATGCCTTTGAGCTTATATGCCATTCTATGGATATGTTCCATCGTGCTTATTGTTTTTTGGTGAGATACTGCATGATGGCCTTCATCATGCTGTCGCGCACAGTCTCGCTCTTCACCGACTCAAACGGGAAGGCGAGCACGCACGTGCGCCAATTGTCAGCGGCGTTGCCTCCGAACACCACGCCTGCCGACATGCCATTCTCCGGGTAACGGAAGGCCGTGTATGCGCAAGGGTCAGCTGGGTCGATGGCATCGGGCGACTCCACTACGTAAGAGGTGCTGTTGGGCTTATTATAATATGTGAACGTGGTTGTGTCGGAAACAAGTGGCGACACTATGTAGGATATTTGCCCATCGGTGCAAGCGCGGTCTTCGCGCCACTGGTACTTGAGTATCTTCTCGGCGAACTCACGGTCTGCCTTCTGGCTCTTCGCGCGCGGATCCATAGTCGCAAGCGGGTTATGCCACAAGTCGGTCCCCACATAGGCTCCTGAGACGAACACCGGTCCGCCTGCCTTGCAGAAGGCGGTGAGCATCTGCTGCATGGGCTCGTCGAATGTCTTGAAGGCCAACGGATGCAGACCTGGACGGCCATACTTGGTTTGCTTTTCCTTACCAAGTATGAGGTCTATCGCGGAATAAGTATCAGCCAGTCGCTTGCCGTCAAGAGTGTCTTCATTACCTGTCGTGCCTATTGCCGCACGGCTCTTCGACACGAAACTGTAACCAGCCTTCAACAAGCTCTTTCCGTGAAGGGCTGGATAATCGAAGGTGTTTCCGGCAATGGTTATGCGCTCCTCACTGCCGTAACTGTCGCCGAAACCAGCCGCGTCGTCGTGGGTCCAAGGGATGTCGCGACGGAATTCCTTCATCGGGCCGACATAAGAGATAAGTTCCTTGTCGGGCACGCCATTATCGTTTGCGGCAAGGAATCCGGCGAGATTGTCGTCGCTGCTGGCAAAGTCATCCGGGGCGCTGAGACGGTCGAAGCCATTGATGACGAGCACGGGCTTCACGGTCGCCTTGCTCGACAATCCCAATGACATAATCTCCGACGGGAAGCTCTCGCCGCCATCGTTCAAGGCGGTAACCTTAAAGCTCACCACCTCGTCGGTGGGTATATTGGCGACATAGGTATTCTTCTTCACTACCGTGCCGTTGTCGAAGTCGCCATTGCCAACGCGCTTGTACACGACGAAGCGCTTTGCCACGGCTGTCGGCTCAAGGCTGTCGGTCACGGCTTCCCATGTGAGCACGGCCTGGTTCTTCTCGTTGAGCGTGGCACTGACCTTCTTCACCGGCAGCGGCTGCACAATGTAAGGATAGCCGTATTCGGTGCTGAGGAAACGGAGGATGCCTTTGTATATGGCGCGGCCAACCACGAAACGGAAGCGTGGGTCAAGGCCATAGCGCATGTCGGCGAAGTTCTCGTGCGACATCAGCTCAAGCAGCATGGCCGGGACGCGTGGCACCCAAGCCTCGAAGTAACGCTGGTTCCACATTCCGCGGCGTGTCCACTTGGGGTCGGCCTGAAGCCTGAGGTCGTGGGTCAACTGTGTTTGCACGAGGTCGCAGAGGTCGCGGTTGGCGTCTCTCGACGTGCCGTCGGCAAACACGCCACCATACTGTGAGGTCTGGTAGATGCCAAGGTTGCCGATGATGGAGTCGCCCCTCACGGTGCCGGCATCGCTATGGAAGGCAAACGACAAGGCGAGAGGTATGTTCAATCCTTTCACGTCGGGACAGGCTCTGGTGCCGCCCGCGAGATAATTGACCCAAAGGCCACGGTCGCGATAGTCGTCGGTATAGTCGTTGGTTCCGTGCGACGGCGAGTAGATGCTGTCGGGTATGCCTGCCCATTGCAGGTAATAGCGCGAACCTTCAAGGTAGCGTGGGTAGCCGCTCACCTGAGGCACAAAGTCGAGCTTTGGCTGGTAGGCGTTGCGGTCGGCCTGCGTGTCATTGGAATGTCCCTTGGTGTAGGCCGTGATCTTGTCGCCATCGGCGGCACGTGCGATGTTTCCCATTCCTCCGCCGAACTTCACGGCATCGGCGGTAAGCACCTTACCGGCGGTCTTGCTGAGGTTGCTCAGCTCCACGAAACCGCCTTCGCCCTTTGCGAAACTGAAGGTTCCGAGGTAAATCCACGTACCGCCGCCCATGGTCTGGTTCACGGAGAAGCGTGTCACGCCATCCTTGTGGTGAACGGTGTAAAGGGCGTCTTCCGTGCTGTTGGGCAATGTCTTGTAAGCCACGTACACGGCATAGCGTCCGTCCTCGGGTATCTTTGGCGTCCATTTGGCCGTGGCTTGTTCTCCTTTCTTCTTGCCCTTGGTCGTGAGCACTTCCCTGAACGTGCCTTCGGTGAATGGGTTTTGAAAATCGGTGTACTGCTTGCGGGCATAGGCGAAGCCCGTGCCATCGCCGGTGCCCCACGCCTGCGCGCCGTCGTGCTCTGAATATGGCGACACGGCGAGCTTGCCATCATTGTCCACCACTACCTCCTGAGGGTTGGTGTCTCTCTCGCGTGGCATCATGACATAAGCGCCGGCGTTCTCGAGCATCGGGACGAGATATGGCAGCACGAAACTTTGGGTGTACTTGTCCTCAACGCTCTCGAAGAGACGGGCGCGTTGCCACTCCCAACGGTTCAGGCCCTGCTCGAAATACTTGCCGTGGCTCTGCCACATGGCAATGTGCTTGCCCTGCAAGCCGTTCTTCACCGAATAAGGACGGTCGAGGTTGGTGACGATGGGCGTGAAAGGTGTGTATGCGTTCTTGCCCGTATATTCGGCTGGCACATTATAAAAAGCCTTTCGACGGTCTGCCTTCGTCTTAAAGTAATTGGGTATCAGCGAGTGGATGTCGTGGCCGTTGACATAAAGCGACAACTGCCTTTGGCGCAACTCGTCGGGCAGGCAACCGCTGACGGTCTTTAATATCTCGCTGACGTTGTCAGAGCGCATTGGCACGTCCTGCAAGGCGGTGTTGAGAAATATCTTCACGCTGTCGGTAGACACCGCCGAGGAATCGACCACGATGTTTCCTGTCCTTATGCCTTGCGTGAACTGGCGCAAAGAACTGGAAATGGCAGCCGTGGTAACAGGATTCAGCTTCTCAGCTTGTAAAGGTTGCGTGAATAACGCGCTCGCGCAACATAGGGAAAAAACTTTTAAGATTGTTCGCATAAAAAGGCTATTAATAATGCAAAAGTACAGAAATAGCAGCCGATAGTATCATATCGGCTGCTATTTAATGATTATTTAACTAAACTGTCAATCACGTGTCCTTTGACATCATTTCCAATTTGGATTCTGCTTGATTTGACTGTTGAGCGTAATGTCTTTTGTCGGCACAGGATAGTGATAATACTTTGGCTCAAAGATACGCACGGCCGAGGTGCCTTTCAGGTATCCGTTAGCGTCCTTGTCGGCACCATCCACATTGGTGACGTTAGCGCCGAGGTTAGCGTTGATATTCACCTTAGTATCCATCTTGTCCATCTGGTGCCAGCGCACGAGATCCCAATAGCGATAATTGTTGTCGCACATGAGCTCGCAACGGCGGCTGCGGCGGATTTCCCAAATCAAGTTGCTCACGCCCATGTTGTTGGCAGGGTCTGCCTCTGGCGTGGTTGTCATGCTGGGCAGTCCAGCGCGATGCTGCAGCAGGTTGACGCTCTTGTCGAGGTCTGCCTGTGTGATGGTGCCAAGCTCTGCCTTTGCCTCGGCATAGTTCAGCAGGATCACGGAGTACCAGTAGAGAGGAATGTCGGTGTAGCAGCCAACGGTGCTTGTGCGGTATGTCATGGGCATCTGTGGGTTGTCGTACTTGTAAACCGTGTAGCCAGTGGACGATGTCATCTGTGCCGGCAACGCCGCGTCTGGCGAAGGCTCGTTGCGAATCCATCCATGACCCTTGAAAGCGAGCACGGAGTCGACGAGGAGCTCAAGACGGCGATCCTTGTTCTTCAAGAAGTGAGAGATGCTGTAGTCTCCTTTGGCGTTCTTCACAGCCTTGTCGTCGGTGCTGAGCGACGTGGTAGCCTTAGGCTTGCCGTCACGGAAGAGGAAGGCGTCAATGGCATCCTTTGTTATTCCGCTTTGTGTGGTTGAGCCACTTGTGTAGTCGCAAAGTCCATGGCTGACGACATCCTTCTCGTAATGCTTGTAGAAGATTACCTCGCTGTTGGCGCTCAAGCTAAGTGAGTTGTAAATGGTGTACAGCTTGCTTGGGTTGGCGGCGTTCTCGTAAGTTCCTGCCACGTCCCAATCGTTGAGGGCAAACTTGCCTGAGCTCATGAGCTGCTCCGACGCGCTCACGCTCTCTTGCAGGAACTTCTGAGCGAGGGCTTGGTCAGCGGCCTTGCCGTTGTCGGCGGCCGTACGATACTTGCAGTAAGTGCCCCAATACAGGCAGACTTCGCTCTTGATGGCCAGGGCCAGCTCCTTGCTCCACAGAGTCTTGTCTGACGTGTTGGAAGCAAGGTTCGCTATGGCGAAATTGAGGTCGTTGACCACGGAGTCCATCACCACGTCTTGGTCGGTACGAGGTCCTTTGGTTTTTGTGCTGTCCTTTGAGTCAAGGATGACATGGCTTTCCCATTGTACGTCGCCATACATCTTTGCCAGTTCGGAATAGACATAGGCTCGATTCATTCTGCCGATGGCCTCAAACTTCTTCTTGGTTGCCTCTGGCAGCGTTGACGACTGCAGACCGTCGAGCAGATAGTTGACGCGACGGATGTTGGTGAAGCGGCTTGACCACGCCGAGGCGGTGTTAGGCACGTTGGTGAAAGTCCAGTTGGAGAACGACGGGTTCACCTGGTCGTCGTTGAGGACGTTGAAGTAAAAGTTGGTCGCTCCGCCATAGTAGGCGTAGAAGCGATTGGCGTAGCTCTCAACCAGGTTGTCGTTGCTCCAGAAGGCAGGGGTGTTGGTGAACGTGTCGCGAGGGTTCTTCTCAAGGAAGTCGTCACAACTCGTCAACATCAAGGCAGAGGCTGCTATGATATATAAAATTGATTTCTTCATGTTGCGTTGATTTTAAATCATTAGACTTAGAATGTAAGCTGCAATCCAACGGCCCATGTGCGCGTGATAGGCACCGTGCGGCCCCAGCCGCCATAAGCGATGCCTTCACCGGTGTTGATTTCCGGGTCGAGTGGAAGGTTGCCGTTGCCCTTGTGGAGCAGCCAGAGGTTGTCCACGCTGGCGTAAACCCTCAGGTTCTGGATGTATGCCTTGCGAACGAGGTTCTGAGGCAGGGTGTAACCCAAGGTGACGTTCTTAAGTCTCAGATAAGACATGTGAACCAAGTACTTAGACTGTGGGTAGAAGTTGTTGTTACCGCCGGCTGATGCCAATGCGGGAACATTACCTGCCGCAGAGACACCTGGCCACAAGCAAGGATAATCGTTGTCCTCGCTGATGTTCACGTTGCCCTTGGCTGGGTCATATACATTATATTTAGCAAGGTTGCTGAACAACTGCTGATCCTGTGGCTGTGCCATCGGGAAGACGAATGAAGAGGTTGTCCAGATGTCACGCTTGCCCACGCCCTGGAAGAAGAGGTCGAGGTCGATGCCCTTCCAAGAGCCGCCAAGATGGAAGCTGTACTCATAGCGAGGCAGCACATTGCCGATGACCTTCAAGTCGCCGTGGTTGGCCAATGTACCCTTGCCACCGTCAATCTTGCCATCGCCGTTCAAGTCCTTATACTTGATGTCGCCAGGGCCATATACGAAGTTACCTACCTGCAAGCCGGTCTGGTCGGCTACGCCTTTCTTGTATTTCCAAGAGCCGTCGGCGTTCTTGCCGTCGAAGTCGGCTTCGGTGAAGTAGCGGTCGGTCTCAAAGCCCCAGATGTCGCCCCAAGTCTCACCCTCGTAGGCGTACTTCGTGTCGTTGGTGTGGCCGATGTATTTATAGTCGTCAACAGTTTTTCCAGCCTCCACCTTTATTGGGTTCCACTTCTTGATTTTTACCTTTGCGTCGCCAATAGAGAAGTTGGCATACAACTGCAGGTCACGATTGAACTGGTGGCGCCAAGAGAGCGTGAGCTCCCAACCACGCGATTGCAACTCACCATTGTTGGCATAAGGCGCTTCATCGCCAACTGTTGCTGGAAGAGCCTGACCCGGAGAAAGCATGTCCTTCGTGAGACGCTCATACCACTCGGCAGTGAGGTTAAGCTCGTTGTTGAGGAAGCCGAGGTCTATGCCAAGGTTCTTGGTCTGTATGCGCTCCCACGTCAGTGAAGAGCTTACCCATGTAGGCATCGTGAACTGGTTGAGCTTTGCGCTGCTGCCATTGAGCCATATTGGGTTGTCTTTGTCGCCCTGTGTGGCGGACATAGTGGAGAGGAACATGTTGTCGCCGATGGCCTCGTTACCAATCTCACCATAAGAGAAACGCAGCTTACCATTTGACACGTATTTCTGCAATGGCTTCCAGTAAGGCTCCTCTGAGAAGCGATAGCCCACGGAGAAGCTTGGGAAGAAAGCCCAGCGGTCACCCTCGCGGAAGCGGGAAGAACCGTCGTAACGGCCATTGAGCTCAAGCAGGTAGATGCCCTTGTAGTCGTAGTTGATACGGCCGAAGTAACCTGCCGACGCGCGGTCACCCGTGGAAGAATCGATAGTGGCCTTCGACATGTCGCCGTAAGCGAGGTTCAGCTCCGGGTAGCTCTCATCATAGAGCTGCTTGCGGCGTGCGTAGAAATAGTCAGACTTGTAGTTCTCACCGTTGATACCCACCATGGCGTGGAAGTTATGGTCCTTGAAGAACGTGTGGGCATAGTCAAGATAGGCGTTGGCCGTCCAGCGGTTGCGCTTCGTGTTCCAGCGAGTGGCGTCGTTGTTGCTCACTGCCACGATATACTGTGGCTTCGTGCCGCTCCAGTTCATGCCGTAGATGCTCTTGTTGCTTGCCTTATAGTTAATGTTGTCGGTCTGGAACGTATAGTCAACATTAAACGTGAGGTCCTTCGTGATGTTCGCCTGGATGTATCCGTTCAAGCGCACCTGGTCGAAGGTGTTGTAGGCGCGGTTACAGTTTTTCTGCATGGCCACGACACGATAGTCGTATTGCTTGCCGTCGGCATCCTGGAAAATACCTGAAGGAATGAAGTAAGAACCCCAACGCCAGAGATACTGGTAGATGTTAGACCAAGGATCGGCATAACTCATGCGACGGCGAGTCCAGTTCATGCGCACGCCAACAGTCAGCCAGTCGGTTACGGCGGTCTTGATGTTGGTGGTCAGGCCATAGCGCGAGCGCTTGCCTGGGTTGAAAGTCTTGACATCCTGCTTGGAGTCGTAGTCGAACGACGTGTAGAACGTGCTCTTACCCGACGAACCGGAGATTGACACGTTGTGGTTTGTGGAAGGCGCGTGGTCGTTGTACCAGATGCCTTGAATGTCGTAGTCGGCATAATAGAGAGGGCCGTCGGGTGAGAAATAATAGTCTCCCACGTTGTCCATGCTCTGGTAAGGCTCCATGACGGTATAGCCTTTCTTGCCCTTGTGCTGTTTCTGCCAAGCCTCGGCATACGGCAGCAACTTGTCGAAATACATACCGAAGAGCTCAGGCGTGGACTCACCCGCGCGATCCGCTGCGATAAGGCGGGCGCGCAACTGGTCTGGCACCGACGCGAAGTCGGGTAGGTATGTAGACTTGTCCCAGCCAAACTGCATGTTGTATTTCACCCTCACCTTCTCGCCTTGCTTACCGCCCTTTGTGGTGATAAGTATCACGCCGAAAGCGGCACGCGAGCCATAGATGGCAGAAGAAGAGGCATCTTTCAACACGGAGATGCTGGCAATGTCGTTGGCGCTTATCATCGACAAGTCGTCGACAGGCATGCCGTCAACAACGATGAGAGGCGAGGAGTTCTGTTTGTTTGACAACGTGCCCAAGCCACGGATGGAGATAGACGACGTGGCGGTGACGTCACCACTGTTTGACAATACCGTCAAGCCTGGCACGGCGCCTTGCAGGGCCTTGGTGACATCCTGCTCCGGACGCGAGCCAAACGTCTTTTCAATGTCGACGTTTGCCACGGCGCCAGTGAGGTTGGCCTTCTTCTGCTGGCCATAACCCACCACCACCACCTCGTCGAGGTTGGCTTGGTCGGCCTCAAGGGCGATTTTCATGTTAGGCGTGGCTTTCCTCAACACGGTCTTGTAGCCAAGGAATGTCACCTTGATAGTGGCGTTGTGCCTTACTTCCAAGGTGAATTTTCCGTCAAGGTCACTGACGGTACCACGGTTAGTGCCTGTCTCCTGAATGGTCGCGCCCGGCACGGGGTCACCATTCTCATCCACGACTTTACCTGTCACGGTGTTGCTTTTCTGACTGACTGTCAAAGGGTCAGGGGCTGCCTGAATGTAGTTAGGTCCAACCCAACAGGTCAGCATCAATGCTCCTAAAAGGACAAATGGTCTTTTCATAAGCGTTAAGTTAGAGTAAATTGATTCAATATTGAAAGCAAAGTTAAACAAAATTTTCTTACAACCAAGCGTTTTACAGTTACAAAATGTTAATATAGCCAAAAAGGGTTTACGTAATATAATAAATGAATATCATTGGGAAAGGGTATTGGCAAATGTTCGTACATGGCAATAAGTTAATAGTTGCTAATTATCCATGCGCTTTCTTTGGCAGACGGAATAAAATGCGTAACTTTGCAACTGCTTTCCAAAAGCAATCGTTTTTCAGAAACGGTCTTATTGTCGGCATAGCTCAGTTGGTTAGAGTATCACCTTGACATGGTGGGGGTCCTTGGTTCGAATCCAAGTGTCGACACATTCTTTTAATCAAACAGGCGGCACTCATGTTTTGAGTGCCGCCTGTTTTTTAAGCCATAGGCTCCGTTGGTAGCGGCCTCGTGGGTCTTCAGCTCCGCCCTGTCGTTGAAGCTATCGTCGCAAGAAGCGAACGAAAGCATGGAGAGAAGCACGCCGCTATAAAGAAATATCTTTTTCATTGATCCGTGTAAACGATTGCGCATAAAATTCATTAAACTGATATATATCATGCAAGAGACACATTATATATATTAGTAACTTAGTGCAACTTTTCATGCCAAAAACGAAATTAACACAATAACTTATCACTTAATATGAAACACTTTTTTACTCTCATCTTCACATTGATGGGTCTGCCACTCGGCATCATGGCACAAGGGTGGCCAGCCAACTACGACGGCGTGATGCTACAAGGGTTCTACTGGGACAGCTACAGTGACACGCAATGGACAAATCTCACTTCACAGGCCGACGAGCTGTCGAAGTACTTCAACCTGATATGGGTGCCGCAAAGCGGATGGTGCAATAGCACTACCGACATGGGGTATTATCCAAGATACTGGTTCAACCAAAATAGCGCGTTCGGCACGGAACATGAACTCAGGACCATGATAAGCACTTTCAAGGCGAAGGGCACGGGCATCATAGCCGACGTGGTGGTGAACCACAAGAACGGCGTGTACAAATGGTGCGACTTTGCCAACGAGACCGTAAAGGGCAAGAACACGGGCAAGACCTACTCCGTGACGTGGGACAACACGGGCTACACGCAGATTTGCAACAACGATGAAGCCAACACGGCTACGAAATCAGAGGCGAAGGGAAAGATCAAGGGAGCCGCCGACACCGGACTGGGCGACACTGGCTGCCGCGACCTCGACCACACCAACCTCAAGACACAACAGAACATAAAGACCTATGAGGACTTCCTGCTCAACGAGATGGGCTACACGGGCTTCCGCTACGACTTCGTGAAGGGTTACGACCCTAAATATATCAAGATGTACAACGAAGCGTCGAAACCAAAGTTCTCGGTGGGCGAATACTGGCATGGTGCCGTGACCACCACCTCCAAGGAAGGCGACCATCCTTTCGGTGGCGTGAAAGACTGGGTGGAAGCCACGGGCAGGACAAGCGCGGCGTTCGACTTCCCCATGAAATATCTTATCAAGGGTGCCTTTGGCGACGGCAACTGGAAATTGCTGGACATAAACCTCACGAGCACGCTCGTGGGAAAAGAGCCGCGATATGCCGTGACTTTCATCGATAACCACGACACGGGCGAACCACACGATAACCCGAACCCTCTGCGCGCCAACGTAGAGGCCGCCAACGCGTATATCCTCGCCATGCCCGGCACGCCTTGCGTATGGATTAGCCACTGGAAGTCGTATAAGTACACCATCAAGAAGTGCATACTCGCGCGCAAGATCGCGGGCGTGACCAACACAAGCTCCATCATAACGTCGGAAGGACAGGATAAAGGCTACGTGCTCATCGTGAAGGGCGACAAGGGCAACGTGTTGTTGCTTCTCGGCTCTCCAACTTACAGCACTGACGGTTACCAGCTCGCTTGCGAGGGCGAGAACTTCAAGTATTATGTATCTAACGAACTCGACATCAAGGAAATAAACGATGTGAAACAAGAAAACACCGGCCATGCCATCCCATCGTTCTGCAAGGTCAACGAGGGCGAAACTTGCGCGTTCTTCGAGCAACCAGCAGGCAGCTACTGGAAAGGAGACATCTATTGCTACACATGGGATAACAACTATGAATTCGGAGGCAGGTGGCCTGGAGCTGCTTGCACCAAGGTTGGCACGACAGTTGACGGAAAGACCGTATGGAAATGGACATGGGACAAGAAGGTCGTCCTCAGGGAAGGCGTCACAGGCAGCGCAAGCTATACCATGCCCACCAAAGTTATCTTCACCAATAAGAAAATCGGCACAAAGCAAACCTTCGACATGACGTTCGGGAACGGCAACTATTATGGCGAGAACGTGACCTACGGCAACGCCACGGGCATAAGCGTCATCAAGGCCAACGCGCAAACCGATGAATCTTGATACACCATCGGTGGCACGCGCCTGTCTGGCAAGCCCACGCAAAAGGGCGTGTACATCCACCAAGGCAAGAAAGCAGTGGTGAAATAACGTGCGAAACATCACGACCAACGTGCAGGGGCGGGCCCTGTGCCCGTCCGCAACCCGAATGGCAACATCACGGACGAAACATCACGAAATTTGGTATGGGCGTGCAGGGGCGGGCCCTGTGCCCGTCCGCAACCCGAATGGCAACGCACGCATCGCAACATCACGGAAATGCGGACGCGGACGGCCACAGGGGCCGCACCCTGCAATTCATACCGGATGGCACGAAACGCAACCCGAATGGCAACGCACGATAACATCACGGATTATTATCACCATACAAAAAACGAATCACCATGACGCAACCACGACAAATGACGGCACGAAAGGCGATGCGAATGCGACAATTCGACTACTCGTCGCAAGGCGCATACTTCGTCACGATTGTCACCAACAACCGCTTGAACCTCTTTGGTCGTGTCGAGGACGAGGAAATGAAACAAAACGAGGCTGGCACGATGGTCGCCAAGGAATATGAGGCTCTCGAACAACTTTTTGAGGGCATGGGATGCTTAGACTATGTTGTCATGCCCAACCACTTCCATTGCTTGATATATCTGGACAAGGACAAAGGCATAACATTGCCAGAAATCATTGCGCATTTCAAATCGGTAACGACGCATAAATACATCCTCGGGGTAAAGGCGAATGGATGGCAACGGTTTGACCAAAAGTTGTGGCAACGCAACTATTGGGACGACATCATCTTCAACGGACTGCAATTTGAGATGGTACAGCGCTACATTTATCTGAACCCATCACGATGGAACAAGGATGCCATAAACGATGACCACGACCCAGACGTAGACCACGTCGTCAAACGCCTCAAGGAATTGCGATGACGCGGTTTGGACGTGCAGGGGCGGGCCCTGTGCCCGTCCGCAACCCGAATGGCAACGCAACGTAACGGACGAAATATTTCGGCCTTCCGGTATGCGGATGGGCACAGGGCCCGCCCCTGCACGGCATACCGCAAAGCATCCATAAAACAATAATATCATCATAAAAACGATAAAGATTTTCTTACTTCTGCTTCTCGCCTCCACCTCTGCCTCGGCGCAGAAATACGTGGGCGGTGACATATCCATGCTGCCGAAATATGAGGAGGCGGAAGCGAAATACTACACCCACGAGGGCAAGGACGTGAGCGACGTGCTATCCTTTTTCAAGGATCAGGGCATGAACGCCATGCGCGTGCGACTCTTCGTGGACCCGAAGAAGCAAACCACGAACAACGGCAAATGGGAGACCGACTACAACGTGTGCCAAGACTTGGACTGGGTAAAGGCTCTTGGCAAGCGCATTAAGGACAAGGGCATGAAGTTCATGCTCGACTTCCATTATTCCGACACGTGGGCAGACCCCGGCAAGCAATGGACACCGGCGGCATGGGCGAGCCTCGACGACAACGCTCTCGCGCAGAAGTTATACTCCTACACCAAGGACGGGATGGTACAACGCGCCGCTCTTCGACAGCAACACCGGCAAGGCAACATCCGCCCTCACGGAGCTTTGCAAGTTTGGCAGCTCATCAACAGGCATCAACGCCACAATGATGAACGGCAAGCAAGAAGCTGACAACAACTATTACACGCTCTCCGGGCAGCGCGTCAGCACGCCAAGCCACGGCGTGTATATCAACAAAGGACGGAAGGAATTGAAGAAATAAATACGCATTCATAAACGCGGATATTACTGGTCGAACATTTTTATGGGCCGGCATAAAACCGGCCCCGGCAAAGCGATAATAATATTTTACAAATGGTCGTCTGAGAATCGATTTTTTTCAACCGAGGTGTCGCTTGCGTGGAAATGACGCAATTATGGGCCATTTTGATAAACGGTTGATTATTAGGCGGTTATGTTTTTGATGGTTTTTCAGCGTTGCAAATTCGCTAAAATGGCGTCGCCGTTACAGTGCAATCGCGTCGCCGTTACGGTGTAATCGCGATGCCGTTACGGTGTAATCGCGTTGCCGTTACGGTGTAACGGCGATGCGATTACACCGTAACGGCAACACTTTTTGGCAAAAAACCGACCAACGGCATTTTCAAAGGGCGGAAGGCTACCCTTTTTCCGCTCTATTTGACCCGCCGCCAAGTGTTAAATTTCGGCAATAATATTTTACATTTTTCGGCTCCATAACGAATTGTATGGGTTATCTTACAACCGCTTTGCAGGGGCGGGCCCTGTGCCCGTCCGCAACCAATGTGAACGGATTGACAATTTATTTGCCATTCGGGTTGCGGACGGGCCCTAACCATGGCTCACCCGATATATCTAGGGGGAAGCTTTTTGATTCTATAGAAAATTTATA